>ENA-UOJS01000003-UOJS01000003.1-human-gut-metagenome-genome-assembly--contig:-C74-NODE-3-length-289851-cov-41.907818_pt1 | contig 289851 bp, 238 predicted proteins | sample MGYA00242355_ERZ723902 | MGnify/ENA metagenome assembly ERZ723902
ACAGAAGCGAACGCTTCGTTCTGGAAAATCGCAACGCTTCGTTTTGCGGATTATAGTTTAATCTGAAACGTTTAATCTGAATTGTGATGGCCATTTTGAGGTGAGGCGGTCCTTGATGTCCCGGTCGGGGTATTTGTTTTATTTAGAAAGAATGGTATATTTGTTTTGCGGCGCATGTCAAAATTAAAAAACGGGCCGAGTGTACGTTGAAAAAACGAGCATAATAGAGATAACTTTTTAAAATAAATAAAAACCGAAGCCTATTAAGAACAAACACGCAAAAAACTTCACCGATTGTCGGAAAAACGGAACCAAACCCTCATGGTTCCGGCTTTTTCCATGATTCACCCAAACAGTATGCTTATGTTTAATTTTAACGGTCTTAATTATGTGGAAATCGATTAAGTTAATGCTCGCCACGTGCTGTGCGGCCCTTGTCGTCGGCATATTCGGTGCATTCGCCCAGAACGGAGGCGAAAACTCCGTCCAGGGTATCGTCAAGGACGCCGCCGGCCCGATTGTCGGTGCGACGGTCATCACGCAGGACGGTTCGTCGGGTACGACGACCACCATGGACGGAAGCTTCACCCTTTCGCGGGTCAAGCCGGGCGACGTGATTGTCATCTCGTTCATCGGCTACCAGACCCAGGAGATTCCCTACGTCGGACAGACGATGCTCGACGTGACGCTCCAGGAGGAGGCTACTGCCCTCAACGCCGTCGTCGTAACGGCCATGGGTATCAAGCGCGAGGAGAAGGCGCTGTCGTATAACGTGCAGCAGGTCAAGTCCGATGAAATCACGACGGTCAAGGATGCCAACTTCATGAATTCGATGGTGGGCAAGGTGGCCGGTGTGACCATCAACTCGTCGGCCGTCGGCGCCGGCGGTTCGGCCCGCGTGGTGATGCGCGGTACCAAGTCGCTGACCAAGAGCAACAACGCCCTCTACGTGATTGACGGTATCCCGATGTTCAACACCTCGACCGGCGCCTCCGACATCTCGGTGCTCTCCGACCAGCCCGGTTCGGACGCCGTTGCCGACCTCAACCCCGAGGACATCGAGTCCATCAACATGCTGACGGGTCCCTCGGCAGCCGCCCTCTACGGTTCGGATGCCGCCTCGGGCGTGGTGCTCATCAACACCAAGCGCGGAACGAAGGACAAGACGACGGTCACCTACTCGAACAACACGACCTTCTCGCTGCCCTACATGATGCCGAAGTTCCAGAACAGCTACGTCAATGCGGCCGGCGCACTCGAGAGCTGGGGCGCCAGACAGCACAGCAGCTACAACCCCGAGGACTTCTTCAACACGGGAACCAACGTCATCAACTCGGTGGTCTTCACGACGGGTACCTCGCGGAACCAGACCTACGTCTCGGCCTCGACGACCAATACCTCGGGTCTGCTGCCCAACACGAAGTACGAGCGCTACAACTTCACCTTCCGCAACACGTCATCGTTCCTCAAGGACAAGCTGACGCTCGATGTGGGCGGCAGCTACATCATCCAGAACGACCGCAACCTTACGGCCCAGGGACAGTACTACAACCCGCTGACGTCGCTCTACCTCTTCCCGCGCGGCGACAACTTCGACGAGGTGCGCAACTTCGAGCGCTACAACGCGGCACGTGAGGTCTACGAGCAATACTGGCCCTACACCACGGCCGGTATCGGTCTGCAGAACCCCTACTGGGTGGCCTACCGCATGGTGCGCGAGAACAACAAGAAGCGCTACATGTACAACGCCACGCTCAAGTATCAGATTACCGACTGGATGGACATCTCGGGACGTGCCAAGGTCGACAACACGACCAACCGCTACACGTTCAAGAAGTACGCCACGACGGATGCCATCTGGGCCAGCGAGAACGGCGGCTATCAGGACGAGCAGAGCACCTACCAGAGCTTCTACGGCGACGTGATGCTCAATATCAACAAGACGTGGAACGACTGGTCGCTGTCGGCCAACATCGGCGGCTCGATTAACGACCAGCGCTACCAGATGATTGGCCATGCGGGCAACCTGCGTGACGCCAACCTCTTTGCCGTCCACAACCTCGACTACACGACCAAGTACAAGCCCAAGCAGGCCGGCTGGCACGACCAGGTTCAGTCGGTGTTCGCCAACGTCGAGGTGGGCTGGCGCTCGATGCTCTACCTGACCGTTACGGGCCGTAACGACTGGGATTCGCGCCTGGCCGGTTCGAAGGAGTCGTCGTTCTTCTATCCTTCGGTGGGTCTTTCGGCCGTCGTTTCGAACATGTTCGACGCTCCGCGCTGGCTCTCCTTCCTGAAGGTGCGCGGTTCGTATGCCGAGGTGGGTAGCGCCTTCGACCGCTTCCTGACGCGTTCGTCGTATCCCTTCAACGAGGAGTCGAAGAACTGGGAGACGCTCGCACGCTATCCGGTCTACGAGCTGAAGCCCGAGAAGACCAAGTCGTGGGAGGTCGGTGTGAACGCCAAGTTCCTCAACAAGATTTCGTTCGACTTCACCTACTACCGTTCGCACACCACCAACCAGACCTTCAACGTGCCGCTGTCGGCATCGTCGGGTTACGACTACGTGCCCATCCAGAGCGGTGACATCCAGAACCAGGGTATCGAGATGGGCATCGGCTACAACAACAAGTGGGGTGACTTCACCTTCAGCACCAACTACAACTTCACGTGGAACCAGAACAAGGTGATTCGCCTGGGCGGCGGCGTCGTGAACCCCGCAACGGGCGAAGTGGTCGAGATGGAGACCTGGGAGCAGGGCAACTTCGGCAACCTCGACGCCCGCGTCATCCTCAAGGAGGGCGGCTCGATGGGCGACGTCTATGCCGCGCACGTGCTGGCCACCGATTCGAACGGCAACATCAAGGTTGACCCGCAGACCGGCGCCATCTCGATGATGGCCAAGGATGTGAAGCTGGGTTCGATTCTTCCCGACTTCAACATGGGCTGGAGCAACAACTTCGACTACAAGGGCATCAATCTGGGTGTGACTTTCTCGGCCCGCATCGGCGGTATCGCCCTCTCGAGCACCGAATCGTTCCTCGACCAGTACGGCGTATCGGAGCGTTCGGGCAAGGCGCGCGACAACGGCGGTGTGCCGGTCAACTACGGCAAGGTCGATGCCAAGACCTACTATCAGGGAATCGCCGGCTACGGCGCCTACTACGCCTACAGTGCGACGAACGTCCGTCTGCAGGAGCTCTCGCTGGGATATACGCTTCCCGCAAAGTGGTTCCGCGACAAGGTGCGGATGACCGTTTCGTTCGTGGGCCGCAACCTGTGGATGATTTACTGCAAGGCTCCGTTCGACCCCGAGGTGACCGCTTCGACGACGAACAACTACTACCAGAGCTACGATTACTTCATGCTCCCGAGCACGCGTAATTTAGGTTTCAGCGTCAAACTCCAATTCTAAAAAATGTTCCCGATTATGAAAAAGGTATTGAAATATATTGTAGGCGTTGCTTTGCTGCCGCTGGCTTTAGCCGGATGTACCAGCAACTTCGACGAATACAACACCAACCCCTACGAGCCGACGACGCTCGACGTCCGTCAGTTCTTCGCGGAGATGCAGGACTGCTTCGCGTCGCCCGAAGAGAACCCCTACCAGCGGAACGCTACCTTCTGGGCCTGCTTCGGCGGATACATCACCGCGCCGCACAGCTGGTCGCGTTCGACGCTCTATTCGACCTGGAACATCGACGACGACTGGAACAAGTGGACCGTCGACTGGTATTACACCAAGTTCTATCCCTCCTATTTCCAGGTGGAGAACTACACCGAGAAGCAGGGCCAGTACTATGCGCTGGCGGTGCTGCACCGCGTGGCCGTGATGCAGTATGTGCTCAACCTCCAGGGCCCGCTGCCCTATTCGCAGGTGACCAACGGCAAGTATGCCGTCCCCTACGACGACGAGAAGACGGCCTGGCACAAGATGTTCGACGACCTGGATTTCGCCATCGCCGAGCTCTCCAACGCCATCGACCCCAACTACCGTCCGATGTCGGGCTACGACCGTGTCTACAACGGTGACTATGAGAAGTGGGTCAAGTTCGCCAATTCGCTCAAGCTGCGCATGGCCATCCGCATCTCGGGCGTCGATGCCGAGTACGCCAAGCAGCAGGCCCTGTCGGCCATCAACCATCCCATTGGCGTGATGACCTCGAACAGCGACAGCGCTTATGACAACCTCAACGGTCGTTTCCCGAACGGTTTCTACCAGGTGGGTACGGGCTGGGGCGAGGCTCGTCTGAATGCCTCCATCACCGCCTACATGAACGGCTACGAGGACCCGCGTCGCGAGAAGCTCTTCACCGAGGCTACCGTTGCCGACACCTCCGGCTACATCGGCGTGCGTTCGGGCATCGCCGGCGCCAACAAGGCCGACTTTGCCGAGTACTCCCAGTGGAACGTAACCTCGACCACCCCCATCCCCTTCTTCGTTGCCGCCGAGGTGGCCTTCCTGCGTGCCGAGGGTGCGCTGCTGGGCTGGGACATGGGCGGCACGGCACAGCACTGGTATGAGGAGGGTATCCGTCTGGCCTTCTCCGAGGTGGGAGCCCAGGGTGCCGAGGACTACATCGCCAACAGCACGGCCAAGCCGGGCAACTACGTCGACCCGAAGAACAGCGCCTACAACTACAATAACCGCAGTACGATACCCATTGCCTGGAGCGCCGTTTCGTCCAACGAGGAGCACCTCGAGCAGATTATCACCCAGAAGTGGATTGCCAACTTCCCCAACGGACTCGAAGGGTGGTGCGACTTCCGTCGCACGGGTTATCCCTACCTCTTCCCGGCCTACAACAACCAGTCGACGCAGGGCGTGACCAACGAGCGCCAGCAGCGCCGTCTGCGCTTCTCGCTCTCGGAGTACCAGACCAACAACGCGAACGTGACGGCGGCCGTCGGCATGCTGAGCAACGGTCAGGATTCGGACAACACCGACCTGTGGTGGGCCAAGAAGAATTGAGTATAAACCTTAGATTCGAACAAGACTATGAAAAAGAAGATATTGAATCTGGGCATCCTGGCATTTGCCGCGGCGCTTGTGGCGGGCTGCAGCGACTGGACCGAAGCGGAGCCCAACAACTACTTCGAACCTCGCCCCGCCGAGTATTACGAGCAGCTGCGCGAGTGGAAGAAGACCGACCATTCGGTGACCTTCGGCTGGTTCGGCAACTGGACCGGTCAGGGTGCGTCGCCCGTCAACTGTCTGATGGGTCTGCCCGACAGCGTCGATTTCGTCTCGATGTGGGGCAACTGGTATGGCCTTTCGCCCGAGAAGTGGGCCGACAAGCGCGAAGTGAAGAGCAAGAAGGGCACGCGTGTGACCATCTGCTTCATCGTGGCCAACTGCGGTGACCAGACGACTCCCCAGTCGGTGCGCGACAACTGGCAGGCCAACGGCTTTGCCAGCGAGGATGCGGCGGTGAAGGACTTCTGGGGCTGGGTGGACGGCGACCAGGCCGCCATCGATGCCGCCATCGCCAAATATGCAAAGTCGATTGTCGATACGATTGACAAGTACGACTGGGACGGCTTCGACTTCGACTACGAGGCCAACTACGGTTCGCCGGGCAACATTGCCGGTCCGTACCTCGGCGACTCGGGCGACCCCGAAACGAACCGCCAGCGCACGAACTTCCTGACCTTCGTCAAGGAGCTGGGCAAGTACCTCGGACCCAAATCGGGAACGGACCGCCTGCTGGTCATCGACGGCGAACCGCAGAACATGCATCCCGATGCGCGTGACTACTTCGACTACTACATCATCCAGGCCTACGCCTGCTACTCCTACTCGAATCTGGACTCCCGCTACGAGAAACTGCTCCGGGGTCTTGAGGTCGGGGACGACGAGGCGCTCAAGCAGATGGTGACCGAGCGGTTGATTTGGTGCGAGAACTTCGAGAGCTACGCTGCCGACGGCGGTGTGACCCACACCACGCGCGACGGCCAGACGGTCAATTCGCTCAAGGGCATGGCCATGTGGGAGTCGCAGTACGGCTACCGCAAGGGCGGTGTCGGAACCTACCACATGGAGTATGAGTACAGTCTTGCCGGCCACTCGATTGAGTACCCCTATCTGCGTGAGGCTTCGGCCATCATGAATCCTCCCATGAAATAACAAAGCGAGCAAAAGGTTATGAAAAAGAACAGAATCTATATCGGATTAGCCCTCTGCCTGGCGGCCGTGCTGGGTACGGGGTGCGAAGATGCCAATTACGATACGATTGACAACGGGCTCTACATCAAGGAGGCATTCAGCTCCAAGGGCCTCACGTCGAGCAAGATTACGGTCGATGCCGAGGATGTGACGGTGACGCTTACCCCGTCGCTTTCGCGTCCGCTCTCGTCGGATGTCACGGTGAAGCTGGAAATCGACCCGACGCTGCTCGAGACCTACAATGCGGCCAATGCAAGCAGCTATCAGGTGCTTCCGGCCGAGTACTATGAGATGCCGGCCGAGGGTGTCATCCAGGCCGGATTCACCAGCGGTGACGCGATGGTCATCACGGTGAAGCCCTTCGAGGCGGAGGATGGCGCCCAGTATGCCCTGCCGCTCAAGGTCGTTTCGCCGCAGATGAACTCGCTGCCCTCTTCGTCGAAGTACCTGGTGCTCTGCGACCAGCCTCTTGTCCAGTCGGTTCCCTACATGGACTACACGTCGCACCTCAAGTGCGAGCCGCTTGACGGAAGCGGCGAGATGGCCCGCAACTGGGGACTCAGCCTCAACGAGTGGTCGCTCGAATTCTGGGTATGGATGGACGGCTTTGCCATCAACAACCAGGCGCTCTTCGATTCGAACGACATCTACATCCGCTTCGGCGATGCGATGATTGACTTCGACCTGCTGCAAATCAAGACGCTCGGCACGCAGGTGAATACCGTATCGCACTTCACGCCCGAGACGTGGACGCATGTGGCCATTACCTTCGATACGGCCGGTCTGCTGACGATTTATGTCAACGGTGTGAAGGATGTGACGCTCCAGACCAAGGGCGGTTCGGTTCCCGTGGACTACCTCCAGATGGTATGCTCGGGTGCCACCTACTTCCGCAACCATTGCATGATGGCGCAGGTCCGCTTCTGGAAGAAGTGCATCTCGGCCAGCCAGATTGAGTCGAACCGCTACTACTCGATTGCGCCGACCGACGACATGGTGGGTTACTGGCGCATGGACGAGGGCAGCGGCGACATCTGCAGCGACTGCACCTCGAACGGTCGTCATGCCCATGCCAGCGCTCCGCTGACGTGGCGTGAGAACCAGCGTTTCGACGGCAAATAGTCATTAACGGTAATGTAAATTGAAAACGGATATGAAAAAATATTGGAAATACATGGCGTTTGCAGCTGTAGCCCTCCTCGGTGTGGGGGCTGCGGCCTGCAGCGACGACGAAGGGGACACCTCGTGGTTTGAAACATACGCTTACCTGGTGCCCGAGCATCTTGGTATCCTCGACAAGTCGGTGACGCTCAGCCATACGGCTGCGGGCATCACGGGCGACGCGTCGCTGGTCTTCAGCGTCGGCCTGAACAAGGCCGCGGCGAAGGACCTGACCTTCTCGTTTGATGTTGTTGCCAGTGAGACGCTGCCTGAAAATGCGGTTGCCCTTTCGAAACAGGAGGTGACCGTTCCGGCCGGCGAGCTTGTCTCGGCTCCCGTGACACTCTCCGTTTCCGACTGGAGCTTTGCCGCCGATATGCGCGACAAGGCGGAGTATTCGATTGCCGTCTCCCTTGCGCAGACCCCGGCGTGGAGCTGGGGCGTCAGAATCTGCTGACGCTCGACATCACGAAGAACGCCTATCTGAATCTCAAGGCCGAGGCTCCGGCCAACCCCAAGCAGATTGACCGTACGAACTGGGTATGCTCGAAGATGGATGGCATCGAGGGTGACGCCAACGTATTGAAGGGCACGGCCGGCGGCGATGTGGCTTCGAACTCCGCACCCTGGTGGGTAATGGTCGACATGGCGGCAACCCACACCCTCATCGGTGCCAAGACCACCCATTGGGCTTCGGCCTTCGCTCCCACGCAGATTGAGGTGGAGACCTCGGCCGACGGGACGAACTGGACGAGCCACGGTGTGCTTGACGTCTGGGGCGGAACGCAGAACTGGAGCTTCATCGAGCCCGTGACGTGCCGCTACCTCCGTTATACGGCTCTTGCTCCGAATTCGCGCACGGACATCACCGGCATGTTCCTCTACGAGGCCCAGTAGCCAATCGGGCATTCATTCAAGGAGCCGCCTCCCGTTCGGAAGGCGGCTCCTTTTTTGTTACCCTGCAGGTGTCCCGCAGACGGCCGTATGGGGCCGTTGTACGGCCTCTGCGTCGTGGCGGCAGGAAGAGACGGCCGGAGGCGGCAGCGGCTGCAGAATCGCCCGTTTGGGACCTTAACGTCCTGTCTGACGGCGGGGAGGCGGCTGTTGGTGTGGGGAAGGCGGCTATTGTCGGCGCAGCACCTTTTCGAAGGCTTCGCGGTGCTCCGCTCCGTAGCGGATTTCGCCGCAGCGGACGAATCCCGCCTCGGCAAGCAGCGCGAGCATGCCGGCGTTGTCGAAGTTGGTGTCGACGCGGAAGCTGCCGATGCCGCGCGTGAGGGCCAGTGCCTCGACGCGCTGCATGAACCGGCGCGCCACGCCCTGTCGGAGCCGCTCCTCGGCCACGGCCAGCCGGTGGACCATGACGTAGGGACCCGAGGTCAGCCACCGCCCCTCGATGGCCTCGTAGGCCGGTTCGCCCTCGAAGAGCACGGCGCCGTAGGCCACCGTGAGCCCCGTCTCCGCCTCCGCAAGCAGATGGCCGTAGCCCCGCTCGATGTCGCGCAGGATGTCCGCCGCAGCGGGGTAGCCGTTCTGCCACTGGCTGCTCCCGCGGGCCCGCATGCGGGCCTGTGCCGCGCGGATAATCTCCATGATGCGCCCGAGGTCGGCCTCCGCGGCGGGCCGGAACAGAAGTTGGTCGTGTGTCATGCCGCAAAGGTAGCGATTCTTCGGCCAAGTTGCGACGAAATGGCGTGCGGAGTCTTTCTTTGTCATGACGAATCGTCCGCTTTTGTGACAATTTGTGACACACTGTGCGCTTTGGCCTTCTGGCACGGCATTTGACCATATTGGGGGCGAAGCCGCTCCGAAAGGGGCGGGTCCAAAAAAGCAAATGTTGAACTAAAATAAATAGGAGGACAAAACTATGGTACCTGCAAGACGAAACAATCAGAATTGGTTGCCGAGTATTTTCAATGATTTCTTCGACAATGAGTGGCTTGAGAAGCGCAACACGACCTCTCCGGCCGTCAACATCATCGAGAATGAGGACGAGTTCCGCATTGAGGTGGCAGCGCCGGGCATGACCAAGGAAGACTTCCATGTCGACGTCAACCCCGACAACGAGCTGGTCATCTCGATGGAGAAGAAGAACGAGGAGAAGGAGGAGGACCCCAAGAAGAAGGGTACCTACCTGCGTCGCGAGTTCTCGTACAGCCGCTTCCAGCAGAGCCTGTTGCTGCCTGACAACGTCGAGACCGAGAAGATTTCGGCCAAGGTCGAGCACGGAGTGATGACCATCGACATTCCCAAGAAGAAGGTCGAGGAGAAGGCTCCTGCATCGCGTCGCATCGAAATCAAATAATCGTCGCAGCCAAGCCGAACGAGGGAGAATTCCTGCAAGGGGATTCTCCCTTTTTTTGTGCCCTGCGGGGCCGGACCGGGAGCGGGCGGTTGCCGCGCCTTTGTCGATGCGGACCGGGCCGGAGGAGGGGGAGGCCGCTGCGGAGTTGGGCTGGGGCACGAACCGACTCATTGCCGCCTCGGGGTAGCGGGGTGGTGCACCGGGGGCGGAATTGAGCGCGGCGGCGGGGATGTCGACCGCCTGGCGCGCTTCGGCCGGAAGCGCTCCTGCGGCATCCGGCGCCCGTGCCCGACGGTTGCGTGCGGGGAACGGAAAAATTCGACCGGCAACGGCGAAAAGGGCTGTTCGATATCAAGTTGGCGCAATTCATGCTATCTTTGAGGCCGGTTTTTGCGCCATACAGACAAACATATCCGTAACCTTACAAAGAACAATCGATGAAAGTCGGACTCTTTATCCCCTGTTATATCAACGCGCTCTACCCCCAGGTGGCGCGCGCCTCCTACGAGCTGCTCGTGCGGCTGGGGTGCGACGTGGAGTATCCGCTCGACCAGACCTGCTGCGGCCAGCCGATGGCCAATGCCGGGTTCGAGCAGGATGCCAAACCGCTGGCTGAACGGATGAACGACCTCTTCGCACGCTTCGACTACGTGGTGGCCCCCTCGGCCAGCTGCGTGGTCTTCGTCAAGGAGGGTTATCCCCGGCTGCTGGAGCACTACGACGAGCATGCCTGCGTCGATTCGCGCATCTGGGAAATCTGCGAATTCATCCACGACGTCGTCCGCCCCGAGCGGCTCGACGCCCGCTTCCCCCACCGGGTGAGCCTCCACAACTCCTGCCACGGCGTGCGCCGGCTGGGCCTTTCGTCGCCCAGCGAGCGGCACGAGCCCTACCTCTCGAAGCTGCGCGACCTGCTCGAGATGGTCGACGGCATCGAGGTCCGCGAACCCGCGCGGCGCGACGAGTGCTGCGGCTTCGGCGGCATGTTCTCCGTCGAGGAGAACGCCGTGTCGTGCGCCATGGGACGCGACAAGGTGCGCGACCACATGTCAACGGGCGCCGAATACATCACGGGCGCCGACTCCTCCTGCCTGATGCACATGCAGGGGGTCATCGACCACGAGAAGCTCCCCGTGAAGACCATCCACATTGTCGAAATTCTCAATTCGCACTCATGAGCAGCCATTCCAAAGCAGCAAAGCGGTTCGTAGCCGACGCCGAACGCATGGCGTGGCACGACCGGGCGCTTTACGCCGTGCGCGAAAAGCGCGACCGGATGGCGCATTCGGTTCCCGAGTGGGAGTCGCTGCGCGAGACGGCATCCGCCATCAAACGACATACGCTCAGCCGTCTGGGCCACTACCTCGAACTCTTCGAGCGCAACGCCACGGCCAACGGCATCGAGGTCCACTGGGCCGAGGATGCCGCCGAGATGAACGCCACGGTGTGGCGCCTGGTCCAGGAGCACGGCGGGCAGAACCTCATCAAGAGCAAGTCGATGCTCTCGGAGGAGTGCGGCCTGACCCCCTACCTGCGCGAGCGCGGGGTCGATGCCGTCGAGAGTGACCTGGGCGAGCGCATCATGCAGCTGCTGAAGCTCCCCCCGAGCCACATCGTGCTGCCGGCCATCGGCGTGCGGCGCGAGGAGGTCGGCGCGCTCTTCACCCGCGAGATGGGCACCGAACCGGGCAACAGCGACCCGACCTATCTGACCCATGCGGCGCGGCGCAACCTGCGCGCCAAGTTCCTCGGGGCCGACATCTCGATGACGGGCGTCAACTTCGCCGTCGCCGAGACGGGCGCCCTGGCCGTCTGCACGAACGAGGGCAATGCCGACCTTGGCACCTCGTTCTGCGACCTGCACATCGCCATCATGGGGCTCGAGAAGGTGATTCCCGACATGCGGTCGCTGGGCGTCTTCACGCGGCTGCTGGCCCGTTCGGGTACGGGACAGCCCGTGACCACCTACACCTCGCTCTACCGCCGTCCCGCCCCCGGCAAGCGCATCCACGTCATCATCGTCGACAACGGCCGTACGGAGTGGCTGGCCAACGAGGCGCACCGCAACATGCTCAAGTGCCTGCGCTGCGGCGCCTGCATGAACACCTGCCCGGTCTATCGCCGTTCGGGCGGATACTCCTACTCCTACTTCATCCCCGGACCGCTGGGCATCAACCTCTCGATGCTGCGCTCGCCCAAGCTCCACCACGGCAACGTCTCGGCCTGCTCGCTCTGCTACTCCTGCTCGCACGTCTGCCCGGCGAAAATCGACCTGGGCGAACAAATCTACCTCTGGCGTCAGCAGCTCGACCGCGACCATCTGGCCGACCCCGCCAAGAAGGCGGCCGTCAAGGTGATGGATGTCATCATGCGCTCGCCGCGCTGCTTCTACGGCGGCATTGCGCTGGCCCGCGTGGCCGAACACCTCCCGGCGTGGATGCTCGACAACGGGCTGAATCCCTGGTGTGCTCCGGGACGTGCCATGCCCCGTTTCGCACCCCATACCTTCAATGCCCTCTGGAAGCGGGGCGGAATCGAAAAAACGACCGACCATGAATAGCAAAGCGAAGATTCTCGAGCGCATCGCCCGTGACGGCATGCCCGAATACCCCTATCCCCAGTTTGACTTCACGCCGCAGCGTTTCGACGACCGTGCGGCCACCTTCGCCGAGCGGCTCGCAGCAGCCGGGGGCCGGGCCGTATGGGCCGAGGAGGGTGAATCGCTCGCCGCAGCCGTGCGCCGCTGCTATCCCGAGGTGCGGCAGATTGCCTCGACAATGCACGATGCCGGTGCGACGATGAATCCCGACGAGGCGGAGGATGCCCGCTCGCTGGTCGACGTCGAGCTGGCCGTTGTCGAGGGTTGCTTCGGCGTGGCCGAGAACGGTGCCGTATGGATTCGCCAGAACATCCGCCACAAGGCGCTCTACTTCGGGGCCACGGCGCTGCTCATCGTCATCCCGCGCGACGCGCTGGTCGATACGATGCACGAGGCGGTCGTGCGGTCCGAGGTGGCCGACTTCGACTACGGCTGCTTCGTCTCGGGTCCTTCGAAGACGGCCGACATCGAGCAGGCGCTGGTCTTCGGCGCCCACGGCCCCATGTCGGTGACGGTGCTGCTGCGGTAGTGCGCCGCGCGGATTGGATTTCTCGCGCGCTTTTCGTACCTTTATCGACCGAATACCGCCAACCCTTTTTCCGATGATTACAACCGAACTGTGTGCCTATACGCGTGCGGCGTGCGACGTGGCCCGCCGCTGCGGCGTGTCGCGCATCGAACTCTGCTCCGCCCCGCTCGAGGGGGGCACCACCCCCTCGGCCGCGCTGCTGCGCTACGCCCGTTCGCTCGGGGGTGTGCGGCTGAGCGTGATGATTCGTCCGCGCGGCGGCGATTTTCTCTATACCGACGACGAGGTCGAGCTGATGGCCGCCGAGATTCGCTTCGCCCGCGAATGCGGAGCCGATGGCGTGGTGCTGGGGCTGCTGACGGCCGACGGCGAGGTCGACGTGGAGCGTACGACCTGCCTGGTGCGCGAGGCGGGACCCCTCGAGGTGACCTTCCACCGCGCATTCGACATGGTGCGCGACCCGCAGCGGGCGCTCGAGGCGCTCATCGCCTGCGGCTGCCGCCGCGTGCTCACCTCGGGAGGCCGCAATACGGCGCTCGAAGGCATCGAGCAGCTGCGTGCGCTGGTCGCCCGGGCGGCCGGCCGCATCGAGGTCATGGCCGGCAGCGGCGTCAACGCCTCGAATGCCCGCCTGCTGGCCGCAACGGGGGTCGATGCCCTACACTTCAGCGCCCGCCGCAGCCGCGAGAGCGCGATGCGCTACCGCAACCCTGCCGTCTCGATGGGGGGCTGCGCCGAGGTGCCCGAATATGTGGTAACCGATGCGGACGAAGAGCTCGTCCGTCAGATACTAACCCAACTTGAACCATGAAAAGACAACTGCTCCTGCTGCTCGGCGTCGTGCTCTGCGCCTGTACGCCGAATCCCTACGGGCGGGGTGTTCCCGCCTCCTACGTCCCGCTGCTCGATGCGGCGCTCGAAGAGACGCCGCGTGCCGACTCGCTGCGTGCGCTGCTGAGCGACACGCCCTGCGAAGAGCGCGAGGCGATGGCCTACCTGATTGCCTGGATGCCGCGGGGCGACCGCGACACGATGTCGCTCGACCTGCTGCGCGAGGATGTGCACTACGCCTGCCGGGCGCGGAGCGAGTTTGAGTGGGCGCAGAAGCTGCCCGACTCGATTTTCCTGAACGAGGTGCTTCCCTATGCGGCCGTCGACGAGGTGCGCGACAGTTGGCGCGCCGACTTCTACCGGCGCTTCGCCCCCCGCGTGGCCGGCTGTAAGACCCTGCGCGAGGCCTTCGAGGCGGTCAACCGCAGCCTGCGCGACGAGGTGCAGGTTGACTACAACACCCTGCGCGAGAAGACCAACCAGAGCCCCGCCGAATCGATGCGCCAGCACATGGCCTCCTGCACGGGGCTCTCGGTGCTGCTGGTCGATGCGCTGCGTGCGGTGGGCGTACCGGCGCGCTTTGCCGGCACGGCAGCCTGGCATGACAACCGCGGCAACCACAGCTGGACCGAGGTGTGGCTCGACGGCGAGTGGCACTTTGCCGAGTATTACTATGCGGGGCTCGACGAGGCGTGGTTCCTCGCCGACGCCGGCAAGGCTTCGCCCGACGACCGTGCGCATGCCGTCTATGCCGTCTCGTTCCGTCCGACGGGCGACTGGTTCCCCATGGTGTGGAGCGAGTCGTCGCGCGAGGTGCATGCGGTGAACGTTTCGCAGCGCTACATCGACCTGAGCGCCTCGCGTGAGAGCGAGCAGGTGAAGCAGGGGACGCACGTGTGGGTCTCGTTCCGCATGTTCCGCGATGCGCGCCACGCTGCGGAGTCGGGTGACCGCGTGGCGGCCAACGTCGACGTCTTCAACGCCAACGGGCTGCAGGTAGGCGGCGGCCGGACCGCAGGCCCGACGCAGGACATGAACGACGTGCTGAAGTTCCTGCTCGAGAAGAACCACAGCTACCTCTTCCGCTATACGAACGGTGCCGACCGTCCGGTCGAGATGAAGGTTGAGGTGGGCGACGCTCCGATGACCGTCGACGGTTACTGGGAGTAGCGTGCAGTCGCCGGCTGCCAACGATAAAGGGAGGCTCCGCATCGTGCGGGCCTCCCTTTTTTACGGCGTTTGCGGCGTTTGCGGCGTCTCGTGCCGGTGTCTCAGAGCAGCGTGACGTTGGGCTTCGGACGGCCGAAGCTGCGGGCAAGTGCAGCGGCGAAGGGGGGCTCGAAGCTGCGGGCTCCGACGGGGCACCCCTTCACGCAGGCGCAGCAGCGGATGCAGCGCGAAGGGTCGGTCTCCTCCTCGCGGCCGCGGGTGATGGCCCCCGTGGGGCAGCCTGTGGCGCAGCGGCCGCAGTGGATGCAGCGTGCGGCGTCGGTTCGGGGAAGCAGCACGACGGGGTGCCGCTTCTGGCGGCGGAGGTAGCCGAGGGCAAAGGCGATGAAGCGCAGCAGCGGCAGCAGCGGGGTGTGGGGCGTGCGGAGCCGAGCGACGTCGACGGATGCGGCCCCTGCACCGGAGAGCTTGGCGCGGATGCGCTCGCCGAAGAGCCGGGCCTCACCCAGGTCGCGGTCGTCGGGACGCCCGGCGGCGATGGGCGTGGCGGGCGAGGAGTAGGAGTGCTCGCCGATGAAGGCTCCTGCCGCCACGGTGCGGAAGCCCCGCTGGGCAAGGAAGGCGTCGAGTTCGCGGAGGGCATGGTCGAAGGCGCGGTTGCCGTAGAGGACCACCGCGACGGCGGGGGTGTCGTGGCCGCGGAGTGCCGCCATGCGCTCGAGCGCCAGCGGTGCGGGGTGCCCGCCATAGACCGGAACGGAGACGACGAGCAGAGCGTCGGCGTCGAGCTCCGTGGCGGGAGCGGCGCCGAAGGTGATGTCGCAGCAGCGGGGTGCGGGCTCCTCCGCCGTGCGGATTCCGCCGGCGATGGCCTCGGCGATGCGCCGCGAGGTGCCGGTGGGTGAGAAATAGAGGGTGACGAGCTTGTCGGGTTTCATGTCGTTTGTGTGTCGTTGATGCAAAGGTAGCCTTTTTGGAGGGAAGCCGGCCGCTGCAGGTGCGGCGATTTCCCGTTCCGGCGAAAAAAAACGCCGCGAAGGCGAGAAAACGGATGAAATTCGTATCTTTGCTGGAGAACCTCAATACTCGAAAAACGTATGAAAGAACTTCTTGCTTTGGCCGTAGCGGCACTCTTCGTGTCGTGCGGCCCGCGTTCCGCCGGCAACGCCTCCGGGGCGGCGCCCGAAGAGGTGCGTACTCCGGTGGAGATGGCCGAGACGATTGCCCTCGTGAAGCCCGAACTGAAGAGCGGCCTCACCATCAACGAGGCGCTGCAGAACCGCCGCTCGTGGCGTGAATATGCCCCCGAAGCCCTCTCGCTCGAGGAGCTGTCGGGTGTGCTGTGGGCTGCTGCGGGCATCAACCGTCCTGAGAACGACCATCTGACCGCCCCCTCGGCGCTCGGTCTCTATCCGCTGCGCGTCTATGCCTTCTTTGCCGAGGGCATCTACCTCTACGATGCCAAGGCGCACCGGCTGGTGCGCGTCAAGGAGGGTGACTTCCGCAAGGTGTCGGGAGCGCAGCCCTTCGTCGAGACGGCACCGCTCAATTTGGTCTATGTGGGCGACCGCTCGGTCTACGAGGGGCGCAACATCCCGGAGGAGCATCAGTACTACCTCTGCGGTCAGGATGCCGCCGGCTATGCCGAGAATGTCAACCTCTATACGGCGGGCCACGGCCTGCGTTCGATTACGCGCGGCAGCGTCTCGCCCGAGCTGCTCTCGGTGCTGGAGCTCGACCCGGCGCGCTACTGCTTCGCACTGGCCCAGAGCGTGGGCAGGTAGCAGTCCACATTGACGTAAACAAGACGAGGAGCGCCTCTTTCGGGGTGCTCCTCGTCTGTTTTGTGCTGCCGACCGCTCGCTCCTCTGCTATCGCCTTGCGGCGGCGCAGCGCTGCTCGCCCAGCTCGCAGAAGTAGCGCCACAGCGGTGCCGCCATGAGCGCCTGGCGGATGGCCCCCTCGTCGAGCAGTTCGCGCACCTCGGCCTCGGTGAAGAGGTGCACGCTGAGATCCTCCGTCGCATCGGGGTGCTGCTCGCCGATGGGCTCGACCCCCTCGGCCACGAAGCAGTGGGTCAGGTTGTTCTGCGTGGCGGGGTTGGGTGCGATGACCATCAGTTCGCGCCACTGTCCGCCGCCGTAGCCGCTCTCCTCGAGCAGCTCGCGCCGGGCGGCCTCGAGCATCGAGGCATCCGTCGGCTCGCTCACGCCGGCCACCAGTTCGTAGTCCGTCTCGCCCAGGGCATGGCGGTACTGGCTCACGAAGACAAACTCGCGCCGGGGCGTGATGGCGATGACGTTCACCCAGTCGGGGTATTCGAAGACGTAGTAGTCGGGGATGCGGCGTCCGTTGGGCAGTTCGACGCATTCGTGGCGTACGGTGTACCAGGGACGGCGGGCGAGGTATTCGCTGGTGATGACCTTCCAGGGTCGGTTTTCGGGCTTTTTCATCGGTGTGTCGCAGGGTGTGGTGCGAAGATACGGAAAATTTCCTATCTTTGTTTGTATGAATGCCGGACGCGGTCCGGCCCACCAACCTGAAAAACACACCGTATGATTTCTCAGTCCGAACGTCAGCGCATCATCGCGCTCATCCAGCGGGAGGTGGTTCCCGCCATCGGATGCACCGAGCCGATGGCCGTGGCGCTGTGTGTGGCGCGTGCCACCGAGACGCTGGGCTCCCTGCCCGAAAAAATCACGGCGCGGTTGAGCGCCAACATCCTCAAGAACGCCATGGGCGTGGGTATCCCCGGCACGGGCGGCATGATAGGCCTCCCAATCGCCATTGCGCTCGGCGCACTGGTCGGCCGCTCGGAGTACCAGCTGGAGGTGCTTCGCGACACGACGCCCGAGGCGGTCGAACGTGGCCGGGAGTATATCGACTGGAAGTGCATCTCCATCGGTCTGAAGGAGGGCATCACGGAGAAGCTCTACATCGAGGTCGAGGTCGAAGCCTCGGGGCACCGGGCCGTGGCGGTCATCGCGGGCGGTCATACGAACTTCGTCTACGTGGAGCACGACGGCGAGGTGCTGCTCGACAACCGACGCGCTGCCTCGGATGAGGCGGAGGAGGGCGAGGTGCCCCTCACGCTGCGCCGCGTCTGGGACTTTGCGATGACGGCGCCGCTCGACGAGGTGCGTTTCATCCTCGAGACGCGCCGTCTGAACAAGGCGGCAGCCGAGCGGGCCTTCACGGGCGAGTACGGCCACTGCGTGGGACAGACGCTGCGCCGCGAACGCGAGCGGCGGGTGATGGGCGACAGCATCTTCAGCCACATCCTCTCCTACACCTCGGCGGCGTGCGACGCGCGGATGGCCGGGGCGATGATTCCCGTGATGAGCAACTCGGGGAGCGGCAACCAGGGCATCGCCGCAACGCTTCCCGTGGTGGTCTACGCCGAGGAGAGCGGCGCCACGGAGGAGCAGACCATCCGGGCGCTGGTGCTGAGCCATCTGACGGTGATTTACATCAAGCAGAGCCTCGGCCGGCTGTCGGCCCTCTGCGGCTGCGTGGTGGCGGCCACGGGGTCGAGTTGCGGCATCACCTATCTGATGGGGGGCAGCTACGAGCAGGTGGTGGCCGCCGTCAAGAACATGATTGCCAACCTGACGGGCATGATATGCGACGGGGCGAAGCCCAGCTGCGCGATGAAGCTGACGAGCGGTGTCTCGACGGCCGTGCTGTCGGCCATGATGGCGATGGACGGCCACTGCGTGACCCCCGTCGAGGGCATCATCGAGGAGGATGTCGACCGCTGCATCCGCAACCTGACCGCCATTGGCCGCGACGGCATGAACGAGACGGACCATCTGGTGCTCGACATCATGACGCACAAGTGCTGAGCAGCCCGTGTGCCTCCGGACAGAAAAAGAGCGAGGGGACTTCCCGTATGGAAGTCCCCTTGTTTTGTCTGTCTCTGTAGCTTTCGCCCTTTGTCGCAGCTGACTTTGTTTTTTTTCCCCCCCCCTCCGGCGGACGGAGCGCTACCGGGTGCCGCTCTTGCGGAAAATCGTGTGGAGGATGATGCCCGTGGCCCCCTGATGGCGCGTGGTGTAGTCCTTGGCGATGCGGCTCGTCTTGCGCAGCAGCTCCTCGTCGGTGCGCAGCGGGGTGAACCAGTCGCGCAGCTCCTCGTACGTGGTGACGGGCTGCGCTGCACCGAGCGTCACCAGGTCGCGCGCCTCCTTGAACTTCTGGTAGTTGGGCCCGAATGCCAGCGGCAGGCCGAACGTTGCGGCCTCCAGCGTGTTGTGGATGCCCACGCCGAATCCGCCGCCGATGTAGCTCCACGAGGCGTAGCCGTAGACCGACGAGAGGATGCCGACCGTGTCGAGCACCAGCAGCTGTGTCCCCTTGAAGTCGCTCTGGGGCGTGCAGCGCGTATAGCGGATGCCTCCGCCGCGCGTTTCGCCGAGCAGGCGGGCGATGCGCCCCTCGTCCATCTCGTGGGGGGCGATGACGAACTTCACGTCGGGATTGTCGTTCATGAGCCGGATGAGCAGCTCCTCGTCGGGGCCCCACGTCGAGCCGGCCACGAAGAGGCGCTCGTCGCCGCGGAAGCGCTCGACAATCTCGATGCGTTTGGCCGCCGAGGCGATTTCGGCCACCCGGTCGAAACGGGTGTCGCCCGCAACCACCACGTTGTCGAAGCCCAGTTCGGCCAGCAGGCTCTTCGACTCCTCGTTCTGGACGAACATCGTGTCGAAGCTCTCCAGCGCCTGGCGCCAGATGCTGCCGTAGGGGCGGAAGAAAATCGAGTTGCGGCGAAAGATGGCCGAGACGATGTAGGTGCGTACCGAGCGGTGGCGCAGCTCGGTGAGCAGGTTAATCCAGAATTCGTACTTGACGAAGATGGCTATCTCGGGGTGGGCGATGTCGAGGAAGCGGCGGGCGTTCGACGGCGTGTCAATCGGGAGGTAGAAGATGTAGTCCACGCCGCCGTAGTTCTTGCGGATTTCGTAGCCCGAAGGGGAGAAGAAGGTGAGCAGGATTTTGTACTCGGGGTACTCCTTGCGGAGCCGTTCGATGATGGGACGCCCCTGTTCGAATTCGCCCAGCGAGGCGACGTGTATCCAGACGATGCGCGCCTTGGGGTCGATGGCGTCGGCCATCCGTTCGAAGAGATTTTTCCGCCCCTCAATCCAAAGCTTCGCCTTGGGGTATCGCGGCGAGACCAGCCGGATGGCCAGTGCATAGAGCATGAGTCCGAAATTATAGAGCCACATCGGTATCTTCGTTTGCGATGTTGTGTTTGCGTCCCTTGGCTCCCGTGCGGGGCTCCGTTCGTCCGTCGTCCGAGGCAATCCGGGCCGGGTGGAGCGGTTTCGGTTCGCAAGCAACCGTTTCAGTCCGGCAAAGGTAGCATATTTTGGCGGAAATGCAAAATTGCCGGCCGTTTATCCGCCTGATTCGCACGGCGGTGCCGTCGGAAGGGTCGGCCGGAGTGTTGCCGTGCCGTCGGACGGGTGTGCGCGTGCGGTCACCAGTTGTACTCCATGGCCTGCTCGACGAAGCGGACGTCGAAGCCTCCGTCGCGACGCATTGTGACGGCCGCCAGGTCGAACTGCACCTCCTCCGTGACGGCGTAGGCGGCCATGTAGCTGCGGGCGGCGTGGCTCAGCGCGCGGAACTTGGCCGGTGTAATCGCCTCCTCGGGGGTGGTGAGGCTCCCCTCGCGGCGGGTCTTCACCTCGACGAAGTGGAGCACGCCCGGCGTGCGGGCGACGATATCCAGCTCGTAGCGCCCTTCGCGCCAGTTGAGGGCGCAGATTTCGTACCCCCTTCGGCGGAGGTAGTCGACGGCGGCCCGTTCGCCCCGGCGTCCTGTTTCGCTCGTTTTCGATTCCATGGTGCGCTTTCGGAAGGGTAGTGGGGTTCGAAATGCACCTCAAGTTAGGCATTTTTTTGCCGAAAAGCAAATTTCCGCTTCCGGTTCCGCAGTTGGGGGGGAGTTCCACAGTCCGGTTCCAGTTCCGCAGAGGGCTTTGGCTCCGCGGTCGGCTTCCGTTTCCGCACCGGGAACGATTGCCCGATGTCCGATGTCCGATGCAGCCCGGGCCGTTTCGGTGCCCGCGCTGACGCTCCGTATAGCTCCTATAATAAAGGTGTGCTTCCGCGGATGGGAAGAGACATTCCTCAAATACGACGTAGGGGCAGTGGGGCGATTGTCGCAAGCGGGCGTTCGCGCCGTTTGCCGGGTGCAGCCATCGGCCGGGGGCTCTTCCCGGTTCGGGCGGCTCGGAAGAATAACCCTGCGGGCGCTGTTGTATCGGTGTCTTGTTGAGCGGCTCTTCCCGGCCGGAGCCGGAGCGGTGGCGGAAGTGGTGGCGGAGGTGGTGGCGGAGCGGTGACGGGAGATGGCCCGGGGCGGCGGGGCCGGCGGAAGAGGCGGGGTCGGCGGCAAGGTTCGCGGACGAAGGAAGCGACCGGAACGGCGGCGGGGTCTGCGGCAAGGTGGGCGGACGACGGAAGCGGCCTGAACGACAGAAAGAGGGGCGGAAGCCTTGCCTCCGCCCCTCATCAGCCTACAGCAGGAAGTCGAGCTCCTCGCCCGGATTGACCTCGAAGGGGTCGCGTCCGTGTTTGAAAATCCGCATCGGACGCTTGCCGAGCAGTTCGAGGCGTCCCTCCTCGTAGCGCAGCATGCATCCCTCGCGCAGGCCGACCACCCAGCGGCGCGGATTGGCGGCGATGTACTCCAAGATGCGCTGCTCGCGCGTCTCGCCGGCATGTCCCTCGGGATTGGCGTCGAGGTAGTGGGGGTTAATCTGGAACTTCACGGCGCCGATGGCCCGGAACGACTCGGGCTGGACGATGGGCATGTCGTTGGTGGTGCAGATGGTGGGGCAGGCGACGTTGCTGCCGGCCGACCACCCGACGTAGGGCGTTCCGGCCTTGATTTTGCGCAGAATCGCCTGCATGAGCCCCTGCTCCTGCATCTTTTTTGCGAGGGCGAAGGTGTTGCCGCCGCCCACGCAGATGGCCTCGGCGTTGCGGATTTCGCGGGCGGGGTTCTTGCTGCGGTGCACCGAGCGCACGCGGATGCCCAGCTCGGCCAGGCGCGCCTGCACCTTGGCTTCGTAGGCCGCATAGGAGAAGGTCACGGCCGCGTAGGGGACAAAGACGAGTTCACGCACGCCGTCGAGAAAACGGCCGATTTCGGGCAGCGGGTAGCGGAGGTATTCCTCGCCGGCGTTGGTCGAGTTGGAGATGAGAAGCAATTTCATAAAAATCTGTTATTTAATTTGTTGCGAATGCAATTGTGCTAAATGTCGAAAATGTTGTGAATAAAAAAAACGCTCCTTTTGTCAAAAGTAATAAAAAAAATGTTACTTTTGCGCGAAATTATGTTGGAAATACGTGAACTATTTCTAGTAATAATTGTTTAACTAAAAACTTAAAGTTATGTCAGAAGTTCAATCCAAAGTTGTCGAGATTATCGTTGACAAGCTCGGCGTTAAGGAGTCGGAAGTTGTGCCCGAAGCAAGCTTCACCAACCACCTCGGAGCAGACTCGCTCGACACCGTAGAGCTCATCATGGAGTTCGAGAAGGCATTCGACATCCAGATTCCGGACGAGGACGCTGAGAAGATTACGACCGTTGGCGACGCCATCAAGTACATCGAGGAGCACAAGAAATAATTTGCCCCGAAAAGGGATTTTCACGGAAGCTTTAAACTTAGATTTATGACTGAAAGAAGAGTAGTTGTTACGGGCATCGGTACTATCAACCCGCTCGGTAATAATGTTGAGGAGTATTTTTCCAACCTTGAAAAGGGCGTGAGCGGTGCCGCACCGATTACTCACTTTAACGCCGAAAAGTTTAAGACGAAGTTTGCCTGTGAAGTAAAGAATTACGACCCGTCCCAGTTCTTCGACCGCAAGGAGGTCCGCAAGTACGACCTCTTCACGCAGTATGCTCTTGTGGCGGCCGCCCAGGCCGTTGAGGACTCGGGTCTCGACCTGGAGACCGTGGACAAGGAGCAGGTGGGCGTCATCTGGAGCTCGGGCATCGGAGGACTCAAGTCGTTCTTCGATGAGTGTCTGGGCTATGCCGAGGGCGGTATGACCCCTCGGTTTAGCCCGTTCTTTATCCCCCGCATGATTGCCGACATCGCCGCCGGTTTCATCTCGATGAAGTATGGCTTCATGGGACCCAACTACTGCACGGTGTCGGCCTGCGCCTCCTCCAACCACGGCATGATTGCCGCCTTCGACGCCATCCGCTACGGCAAGGCCGACGTCATGGTTGCCGGCGGCTCCGAGGCTGCGGTCAACGAGCCCAGCGTGGGCGGTTTCAACTCGATGCAGGCGCTTTCGACGCGCAATGACGACCCCGAGCATGCCTCGCGTCCCTTCGACAAGGACCGCGACGGCTTCGTGGTGGGCGAGGGTGCCGGAGCGCTGATTCTCGAGGAGTACGAACATGCCAAGGCGCGCGGTGCGAAAATCTACTGCGAAATCCTCGGTGGAGGTGCCTCTGCCGACGCCTATCACTTCACCGCGCCCCATCCCGAAGGAAAGGGAGCCATCAAGGCCATGCGCGATGCACTGAAGGATGCCGGCATTACGGCCGATGAGATTGATTACGTCAACGTACACGGAACGTCGACCCCCGCGGGCGACCTGCCGGAGCTGAAGGCCGTGGCCGAGGTTCTGGGCGACCATGTCTACGACGTCAACATTTCGTCGACCAAATCGATGACGGGACACCTGCTGGGTGCCGCCGGTGCCGTCGAGGCGCTGGCCTGCATCTTCGCCATCACGCACGGCGTGGTGCCCCCGACCATCAACTGCGAGAACCTCGACCCGGCGATTGACCCCCGCCTGAACCTCACGCTCGGCACGGCGCAGAAGCGCGACGTGAAGTGCGCACTGAGCAACACGTTCGGTTTCGGCGGCCACAACTCGACGGTCATCTTCCGCAAACTCTAACGCCCGAACCCGCTGCGCGATGCTCGATTTTCTGCTTCGCCCTTTGAAGCGCACCTTCGGACGGGACAAGGCGTACTACCGAATCATCGATGATATGCTGGGCTTCATCCCGCATAACATCGAACTCTACAAGCTGGCTTTGATACACAAGTCAGCTTCTTTTGTTTTGGAGAACGGTACGGCCATCAACAACGAACGGCTCGAATTTCTGGGCGATGCCGTCATCGAGGCCGTGACGTCGGACTACCTCTACATCGAATTCCCGGAGCGTGACGAGGGCTTCATGACCCAGCTGCGGTCGAAGATTGTCTCGCGGCAGTCGCTCAACGCCATCGCCGGCAAAATCGGGCTGGACCGCCACGTGATTTCGAACGGCAACGGGAACTTCGCCCAGAAGCATATCTACGGCGACGCCTTCGAGGCAATGATGGGGGCCGTCTACCTCGACCAGGGGTACGACTTCGTCAACCGGCTGCTCATCAACCGGATATACTACCGTCATCTGGACCTCGAGCAGCTGACCGAGTCGGAGACCGACTTCAAGAGCCGGCTGATTGAGTGGTGCCAGAAGAACCACCACACAATCCTTTTCCAGACGGGTCACGACAAGGGCTATACGTCGAACCGTCCGCTCTTCTGCTCCACGGTGCTCATCGACGGAATGGAGATGGGACACGGAGCCGGCGAATCGAAGAAGGAGGCCGAACAGCATGCTGCCTTCTCGGTGTCGCGTTCGCTCAGCGACGAGGATTGCGCCTCGCTGCTGGACAAGGTGGACCGACTTTCGGAATGAATACGATGATGCAACCGTTGTACGACAAGGCGCTTTCGCGAGGCATCGCTTCGCTCAGCGACGAGGAGCTGCTCACGCTGCTGGTCGAGGAGCCCGGCGTGGCCGCCTCGGTGCTGCGTTCGTGCGGCGGTTCGCTGGCTTCGGTCGCCGCCGAGGAGCCGGCGCGGCTGCGGATGGTGGGCGGTCTGGGACGCAACCGGGCGCTGCGGCTGCTGGCCGCCGCCGAGTTCGGCCGCCGGGTCGCCGAGAGCCGTGCGGGCGAGGCTGACGTCATCGCCACGAGCGACGACGTGGTGCATCTGTTCCGCCCCAAGTTGCAGCGGCTCGACCACGAGGAGTGCTGGGTGCTCTACCTCACCTCGTCGAACCGCATCGTCGAGCGGCAGCGGGTGAGCCAGGGAGGCGTTCAGGGGACGGTGGTCGACCATCGGCTCATCATCAAACGTGCGCTTGAACTGCTTGCAACACAGCTGATTATGGTGCACAACCATCCGTCGGGCGCCGCCGAGCCGAGCCCTCAGGACAAGGTGCTGACCGAACGGATTGCCCGGGCTGCGGCGCTCTTCGACATCCGGCTGCTGGACCATCTGATTATCTCCCGCGAAGGGGACTTCTCGTTTCTGCGCGAGGGGCTGCTGCACTGAGGCTGCTCCGCGTGGCGCATTTCGGCGCCGTGCCGCTCCGCACCGTCCGTGTCGTCCGTGCCGCGCCGCATAACCCGCGCACCTGCGCCATCCACACGCTTCGCATGGCCTGTGCAACCAGCCTGCCCTCCCCGCGTACCTCTCGTACCTCTCGCACCCCGCACGGCCAGCCTGTCCCGTATGATTGCCCCTTCGCTCCGACGGGCCTGTCAATCCCGGTCACCCGCCGTTCTCTTCCCCTCAATTTTGCCGTTCGTAGCGTTGGCGCCCGCCACATTTTCGCAAAATCGCAAATTAATCGCCGCAGAGGGTGCGGTTTCTCGTTAATTTTGTACTTTTGTAGTTCGGAAATCAGGTAAAATCAAAATACTATGACTCAGGAGGAACTTTTCAAGAAGCTGGTCGCTCACTGCAAGGAGTACGGATTCGTATTTCCGTCGAGCGAAATCTACGACGGTCTGGGAGCTGTCTACGATTACGGCCAGAACGGCGTCGAGCTGAAAAACAATATCAAACGCTACTGGTGGGACTCGATGGTCAAGCTCCACGAGAACATCGTCGGCATCGACGCGGCGATTTTCATGCACCCCAAAACGTGGGAGGCTTCGGGTCACCTGAGCGCCTTCAACGACCCGCTCATCGACAACCGCGACTCGAAGAAGCGCTACCGCGCCGACGTGCTCATCGAGGATTGGCTGGCCAAGCAGGATGAGAAAATCGAGAAGGAGGTCGAGAAGGCCCGCAAGCGCTTCGGCGAGTCGTTCGACGAGGCGAAGTACCGCCAGACGTCGCCCCGCGTGGCGGAGACGGCGGCCCGTCGCGACGAGATTCACCGCCGCTTCGTTGCGGCGCAGAATGCCAACGACCTTGCGGAGATGCGCCAGATTATCCTCGACTGCGAAATCGCCTGCCCCATCTCGGGTACCCGCAACTGGACCGAGGTGCGTCAGTTCAACCTGATGTTCTCGACGCAGATGGGCTCCACGTCGGACGCCACGTCGACCATCTACCTGCGTCCCGAGACGGCACAGGGCATCTTCGTCAACTTCCTCAACGTCCAGAAGACCGGACGCATGAAGATTCCCTTCGGCATTGCCCAGATTGGCAAGGCCTTCCGCAACGAAATCGTGGCCCGTCAGTTCATCTTCCGCATGCGCGAGTTCGAGCAGATGGAGATGCAGTTCTTCGTACGCCCCGGCACCGAGATGCAGTGGTGGAACGAGTGGCGCAACACGCGTATGGCATGGCACCGCGCGCTGGGCTTCGGCGACGACAACTACCGCTTCCATGACCATGAGAAGCTGGCCCACTACGCCAATGCGGCCACCGATATCGAGTACAACTTCCCCTTCGGCTTCAAGGAGGTGGAGGGCATCCACTCGCGTACGGACTTCGACCTGGGCAACCACCAGAAGTTCTCGGGCAAGAAGATGCAGTACTTCGATCCCGAGACGGGCGAGAGCTACGTGCCCTACGTGGTCGAGACCTCGATTGGCGTCGACCGCATGTTCCTGCAGGTGATGTCGGCCGCCTATACCGAGGAGAAGCTCGAGGGCGGCGATTCGCGCGTGGTGCTGCGCCTGCCTGCCGCGCTGGCTCCCGTCAAGGTGGCCATCCTGCCGCTGGTGAAGAAGGACGGCATGCCCGAAGTGGCTCAGAAGATTGTCGACCTGCTCAAGTACGACTTTAACGTGGTCTACGACGAGAAGGATTCGGTCGGCAAGCGCTACCGCCGTCAGGATGCCATCGGCACCCCCTTCTGCGTCACCGTCGACGGTCAGACGCTCGAGGACAACACCGTGACGGTCCGTCACCGCGATACGATGCAGCAGGAGCGCATCGCCATCGACCGGCTCCACCAGATGGTCGAGGAGGAGTGCTCCTACCGCAAGCTCTTCCGCAAGCAGAACCTGTAGCAGATGGAGGCAAACCTCGCGGCAAAGCGGCGCCGGCGCCTGTGGCTCGTGGTGCTCGTCTGTTTCCTGCTGGGCATGCTCCTCGGCGGGCTGCTCCTCGCTGCGGGGTGGCTCAATCCCGGGTCGGACCTTAACCTCTGAGCAGGCATGGGACGCATCATGGCCATAGACTATGGGACGCGGCGCACGGGAATAGCCGTGAGCGACCCGCTGCGCATCATCGCCGGGGGGCTGGTGACCGTCGAGACGAAGGAGCTCGAACGGTGGCTGGCCGACTACTTCGCGCGTGAGGATGTCTCGACCATCGTCCTGGGCAAGCCGCTGCAGATGGACGGCACGCCGTCGGAGACGTGGCGCTACGTCGAGCCGCTGGCGGCCCGTCTGCGCCGGGCCTATCCCGACAAGGAGGTCTGCTTCCACGACGAGCGCTTCACCTCGGTGATGGCGCACCGCACGATGCTCGAAAGCGGTATCGGCCGCATGGCGCGCCGCAACAAGGCGCTGGTGGATAAAATCTCCGCCACGATTATTTTGCAAAGTTATATGGAATTCAACCGATGATTTATCCGATTGTTATCTATGGCGATGAGGTGCTGCGCAAGCACTGCACCCCGCTCGAGCCCGGAACGCTCGACGTGAAGCAGCTCGAGAAGGACATGTTCCTCACGCTCGAGGAGGCCGGCGGCGTGGGCCTTGCCGCTCCGCAAATCGGCAAGGACATCCGCTTCTTCATCGTCGACTGCACGCCGTGGGCCGAGGAGGACCCCTCGTGCGCCGACTACAGGCGGGCCTTCGTCAATGCCGAAATCTACGAATACTCCGACGAGAAGAAGAGCTACAACGAGGGCTGCCTCTCCTTCCCGGGGCTCTACGCCGACGTGACGCGTTCGCTCTCGATTCGCATGCGCTACCTCGATACCGACTTCGTCGAGCACGACGAGGAGTTCACGGGGCTCAAGGCGTGGGTCATCCAGCACGAGTACGACCACATCGAGGGAACGGTCTTCACCGACCGCGTCTCGCCGCTGCGCCGTCAGCTGCTCAAGGGAAAACTGTTGAATCTGGCCAAGGGCAAATACCGTTGCGCCTATAAAACCAAGTAAGTGATGAAGAAGTTTCTGGCTGCAGCATTCGTGGCGCTGGCATGCGCCGGGTGCGTCAAGTCGCCGGTCGTAGGCGGCATCTATACCGATGTGAAGGACGGTCTGGCCGTTACGGGCAATGCCGGTTCGAGCAAGGTCGGCACGGCCGAGGTGAAGGGATACGTGGGTCTGGTGGCGCTGGGCGATGCCAGCATCCAGACGGCGGCGCGCGATGCCGGTATCACGCGCATCCACCACGTCGACTACCAGGCGAAGTCCTACGTGGGCGTCTATACGATTTACACGGTCATTGTCTACGGTGATTAGGCGTGCGCTGCTGACGGCTGTCCTGCTGCTGACGGCTGTCTGCTCGGTGCAGCAGCTGCGGGCGCAGGAGATTCGTGACCGCTATGTGGCGCGCCACGAGGCGGACGGCACCATCTACCACACCTTCCCCGTGACGCTCTTCGAGCGGGAGGGGTCGGGCGATTTGACCTTCGACATCACCTACAAGACGGGGCGCGACGGCCGGGCGACGCTCAACTTCACCTACCGCATGGCCGAGCCCCTGCCGGCCGATTCGGTCTGCTTCCGCTCGGGCACGACGCGGATTGCGGGTCGGGTTGAGCGGCTCTACATCGAGCCGGAGCGGCGCATGTGGGTCCATCGCTACTCGCTCTCGACGGATGTGGCCCCCTTCTACCGCTTCTTCGACCCCGAAGCCGAGGCCGACGTGACGCTCTACTCGGGCGGTCGTGCCCTGAGGTACGGGGTCAAGCGCCGCGCATGGCGGAGCTACGCACCGGTCGGCTTCCGCATCTTCGAGATGATTCGCTGCAACGAGGCTCAGTAGGGTATACGGGGCGCGGAGCAGTGCGGAGCCGGGGCGAAACGGGACTGGGTAGAACCAGGGTCGGGCGAAACGAGACCGGGCGGAACCGGGGCCGGGGCGAACAGAACCGGGCGAACCAGAACCCGGGTGGAACCGGGGGAGGAGCGGTGCCGGTCTTCGGTGCGACCCGGGATAGCCATTCGGCTCAGGGAGCAAGCAAGACGGAATGTGCTCTTGCCCGTCGGCCGTAATTCCGCCTCTTCCGGCGCATCGGACCTTTGCAAGGCTCATCTCGTCGTCCGGAACCGGACAAGCCAAAATAAAGGCTCTTCTGCACAGCAGAAGAGCCTTTTTCGTATCCGGAGACCGGTGGCCGTTTTCTCAGAACCGGTAGGCGCCGCCTACCATGATGACAACCGGATTGGTACGTCGGTCGTCGAACATGGGCTGCCATTTGAGTCCGGCCGTGATGTCCCAGTTGTTGGCGACGCGGAAGTCGAAGCCGCCTCCCACATTCAGACCGACGGCCCACTTGCCGATGTCGTTGGTCGTGAGGCCGACCGAGGGGTAGATGGCCCAGGCGTCGCCGATGTGGAAGAGGTATTGTGCGTCGCAGCTGACGTCAATCGAACAGTCGCGGTGGAGCAGCGCCGCAATGGCGGGCTCGATGCGCCCAGACCGACTACGGCGTCGCCGACGTTCGTGTAGATGCTCATTTTGGGGACAATGGCCCACTTCCCGGCATCCTGTGCCGACGCTATCGAGGTCGAGCACAGCACGATGGCGATAGCAAGAATGATTTTTTTCATGGTTGTGATGCTTTTTTTGTATTGCTTGCCAGTTCAAATATAGCGATATTCTCTCCTCGGGCCAAAAAATTTCAACGAACAGCTCTTTTTTCCCGACCAACCGGTGATTCGCTCCATCGGCCCCTGAGCTGTACCTCGCCCGGGTGTATCCCCGCACGAAGCGTGCCGAACGGGAAACGCGGCGGCCTCTTCCTTGCAGACGGGGCCCGGTGACGGCTGTCGGTTTTCCCGTCTCCCCTGTCGGAGTGCACATTACCCGCCGCGGCCCCATCTGCGGCCTCATCCGCGGTCGCGGGGAGGAGCGCATGCAAAAAAGCCCCCGCATCGAAGGATGCAGGGGCTTTTCGGTTGTCGGCCGGGCGGAGGCATTCGCGTTGCCCCCCCCCTCGGCGCGGATGTTACTTTTCGTTGAGCGCTGCGTGGGCTGCGGCCAGACGTGCGATGGGCACGCGGAAGGGCGAGCAGCTGACGTAGTTCAGACCGGCATAGTGGCAGAACTCCACCGACGAGGGCTCGCCGCCATGCTCGCCGCAGATACCGCACTTGAGGTTCGGACGCGTGCCGCGGCCCTTGAAGACGGCCTCGCGGATGAGCTGGCCCACGCCGTTGCGGTCCAGAATCTGGAACGGGTCGTTCTTCAGGATGCCCTTCTCGAGGTAGATGGGCAGGAACTTGCCGATATCGTCGCGCGAGAATCCGAGCGTCATCTGCGTCAGGTCGTTCGTACCGAACGAGAAGAACTCGGCAACCTCGGCAATCTGGTTGGCCGTCACGGCGGCGCGCGGCACCTCAATCATCGTACCGACCATGTACTCGATGCGGTCGTTGCGCTCCGAGAATACCTGCTCGGCCGTCTTGTCGATGATGTTCTTCTGGTAGCGGAGCTCCTTGTGGTTGCCCACCAGCGGAACCATAATCTCGACGTGTACCGGAATACCCATCGCGCGGACGTTCATCGCAGCCTCGATGATGGCACGGGTCTGCATCTCGGTGATTTCGGGATAGGTGTTGCCCAGACGGCAGCCGCGGTGTCCCAGCATCGGGTTGAACTCGGCCAGCGACTCCACCTTGTCGACAATCTTCTTGAGCGATACGCCCATCTCCTCGGCCATCTCGCGCTGGCCCTTCTCATCGTGGGGCACGAACTCGTGCAGAGGGGGGTCGAGCAGGCGGACCGTCACGGGATATCCCTTCATGACCTTGAACAGCCCCTCGAAGTCACCGCGCTGCATGGGCAGCAGCTTGGAGAGCGCCACGCGGCGGCCGGCCTCGTCGTCGGCCAGAATCATCTCGCGGATGGCCTTGATGCGGTCGCCCTCGAAGAACATGTGCTCCGTGCGGCAGAGGCCGATGCCCTCGGCGCCGAACTCGAATGCCTGGGCGGCATCCTTCGGCGTGTCGGCGTTGGCGCGCACCTTCAGCACGGCGTATTTCGAAGCCAGCTCCATCAGTTTGCCGAAGTCGCCGCTCAGGTCGGCGGCCTTCGTGGCAACCTGGCCCAGGTATACCTCGCCCGTCGAGCCGTTGAGCGAAATCCAGTCGCCCTCCTTGACGGTGAAGCCGTTGACCTGGATGGTGCGGGCCTTGTAGTCAATCTGCAGCTCGCCGGCACCCGACACGCAGCACTTGCCCATACCGCGGGCAACGACGGCGGCGTGCGAGGTCATGCCGCCGCGTGCCGTCAGGATACCTGCGGCGTCGAGCATGCCCTTGAGGTCCTCGGGCGAGGTCTCGATGCGTACGAGCACGGCCTTCTGGCCCGTCTTGGCGAAAATCTTCTCGGCATCCTCGGCGAAGAAGACCACGGGACCCGTGGCGGCGCCGGGCGATGCGGGCAGACCCTTGGTGATGACCTGCGCCGAAGCGATGGCCGTCTTGTCGAATACCGGGTGGAGCAGCTCGTCGAGCTTTGCGGGCTCGCAGCGCAGCACGGCGGTCTTCTCGTCGATGAGCCCCTCGCGCAGCATGTCCATGGCAATCTTCACCATGGCGGCACCCGTGCGCTTGCCGTTGCGGCACTGCAGCATCCAGAGCTTGCCGTCCTGAATCGTGAACTCGATGTCCTGCATGTCGGTGAAGTACTGCTCCAGGTGGTGCTGGATTTCGTTGAGCTCCTTGTATACGTCGGGCATCACCTCCTCGAGCGAAGGATACTTGCTCTTGCGCTCCTCCTCGGAGATGTTCTGAGCCTTGGCCCAGCGCTTCGAACCCTCGATGGTAATCTGCTGCGGGGTGCGGATGCCGGCCACCACATCCTCGCCCTGGGCGTTGATGAGGTACTCGCCGTTGAAGATGTTCTCACCCGTTGCGGCGTCGCGCGAGAAGGCCACGCCCGTAGCCGAGTTGTTGCCCATGTTGCCGAATACCATGGCCTGTACCGATACGGCCGTACCCCACTCGGCGGGGATGTTGTTGAGCTTGCGGTAGAGGATGGCGCGCTCGTTCATCCACGAGCCGAAGACGGCGCAGATGGCTCCCCAGAGCTGGTCCCACGGATTGGTCGGGAAGTGCTCGCCGGTCTGCTTCTTGACGGCGGCCTTGAACTCCTTGACCAGCTCCTTCAGGTCGTCGGTCGTCAGCTCGGTGTCGTTCTTCACGCCGCGCTGCTTCTTCTTGGCGTCGATAATCTCCTCGAAGGGGTCGTGGTCCTCCTTCGATGCGGGCTTCATGCCCAGCACCACGTCGCCGTACATCTGGACGAAGCGGCGGTAGGAGTCCCATGCGAAGCGGGGGTTGCCCGAGAGCTTCGAGACGGCCTCGACGGCCTGGTCGTTCATGCCGAGGTTGAGAATCGTGTCCATCATGCCGGGCATCGAGGCGCGTGCGCCCGAGCGTACCGATACGAGCAGCGGTTTGTCCTTGTCGCCGAACTTGCGGTCGGTCAGCCGCTCGATGTTCTGGATGGCCTTCTCCACGTCGGGACGCAGCAGGTCGATGACCGCCTGCTTGCCGTGGGCGTAGTATTCGGTGCAGACCTCCGTGGTGATGGTGAATCCGGGAGGAACGGGAATGCCAATGAGGTTCATCTCGGCGAGGTTGGCACCCTTGCCGCCGAGCAGTTCGCGCATTTTGCCGTTTCCTTCGGCCTCCTTGTTGCCGAAGGTATAGACACGTTTAACGTCTGCCATAGTAGTAGTGTTGTTTTGAAATATGATTAGTTTTGAAATTTTGTTCCTTCTCGTAAAGTTAATAAAAATTTTCGTTTCGGGGAATACCCATAGCCGAAAAATTGCGGTCATGTATCACACGCCGCAATTCTCTCTCCAACTTTCGCTTCGGAAGCGCGAATATAGTGAATTATTTCGATTTCTCCAACTGCTCAGCGGATATAAATGAAAATTGGCAGGGAAAAACCGAAACCTCCGAGGTACTTCTCCCGCCGGTAGGTGGGAAGCGGCCCGATGCCCCGCTCGTCGAAGAGGAAGGGGCGGGCGTAGACGTCCGCGCCGCAGACCTCGAACGCCGTGTCGGCGAGGATGCGGTCGCGCATGTGCCAGCTGCCGTTGGGGTAGCGTACGTTGCCGCGTCCGGCGCGTTCGGCGCGGTGCAGCAGGTCGCCGAGACCCAGCCGTGCGGCGTCGCGGTGGGGTGTCCGTCCGGCCACGAGCAGCCGCAGCCCTGGCCGGTCGTGCCGCAGTTCCCGTACCGCCCAGCGGGCCATCCGGTAGTCGCAGCTCAGCACCAGGGCGAGGGTGTCGCTGCGCAGGACGCCCTCGATGCAGAGGTAGTCGCGCCCCTGCTCCACATCGAGCGGACGGAAGAGGTCACCGTAGTAGAGCAGCGCGAAGTCCAGACCGTCGAAGGCGTTCATCGTGCTGTGCAGATAGCTGTAGTCGCCCCGGCAGGCGGCCGAAAGGTCGCGCACGACCGCCTCGTTCTCCACGCCGTAGAGCGCCACGAGGGGCAGCCCCATCGAGTCGATGACGGCGGCCGTATGGGCTATCTTGCGGCGGTAGCGCTCCGAGTCCCAGGCCAGCCGGCCCCGGGGCGTATGGTCCGAGTCGTCGTAGAAGAGTGCGGGGATGGTGTCGTAGAGTCCGTCGAGGTCGTAGAAGGCGATACCCAGCGCCGGTTGCCGCTGTGCCCGGGCGGTCGCGACGCAGAGGGCAAGCAGCAGAAGGAGCAGGCAGCCGGGCAGACGTTTCATGCGGGGGTGTGTATCAGTGTGTTTCGGCAGCGCGTTGCAGCAGCCGGCGGCCCAGCGGACACTCTGTGCAGCGGCGTTCGGCGCAGTATTCGGTGGCCAGCTGCAGCAGCGCCTGCGTCTCGAAGGCGTTGGCGGGTGCCGGCGCGCAGCTGTTGAGCCAGGCGCGGATGTAGCGGTTGTCCTCCGCCTCGAGCCGTTCGAGCAGCGTGAGCGAGCGGTCGCGCAGCGCCTCGTGTCCCGTGTAGCTGCCGTAGGCGTATTGCAGCACGGCGACCAGATTGATGCCGATGATGTTGGCCTTGAAGTTGCCCAGCCGCTTGGGCGTATCGAGGCTGGCGGCGCCGGGGATGTAGTGTGTGCGCCAGTATTCCGACGCCTCGACGCGGAAGAGCCGCCGCACGTCGTTTTCGTTGCAGCACTCCATGGCGCGCTGCATGATGAATTCGTCCTGCGTGAAGAACTCGGCCGCCTGGGCCAGCCGCAGCACGGGGTGGTTCGCCGGACGGATGCCGGCCAGCTCCCATGCCTGGGCGTCGAGCCGTTCAAGCGAGTATTTGGCCGCCAGATATTCGAACGAGCGGCGCAGGTCGAGCGTATAGCTGTCGTCGCGGTAGAGGTCGAGCAGCCCCGAGCAGCCCAGCAGCATCGCCTCGACGGCGTGGGGCGCCAGCCGCTCGCGCAGCACGATGCGGTAGGGGACCCGGCGGGCGAGTTCGAGGTAGACGGCCTGGTTGGTCCGGTCGCCCAGCGTGCGGAAGTACATCAGGTAGAAGGTCTGATTCCAGTTGCGGGTCGCCTCCTCCCACAGCTCCGTCACGGTGCGCATCTTGCGCTGCAGACGGTCGAAGAGCAGCGTCGTGTAGAGTTCGTTGCGCTGCAGCGGCGAGAGGGCCTCCAGATGTACTCCGCAGCTCAGGTTGCGGGCCCCGGCCTGCAGCCGGTTGAGCATACGCTCTTCACGCTCGGTGCGTGCCATGGCTCAGAGCATGTTGAGTTCGAGCAGCGCCTCTTCGGACATCATGCTCTTGTCCCAGACGGGGTCGAACGTCAGAATCACGTTCACCGACTTCACCCCCGGCACCTTGCCCACCTGGATGTTGACATCCTCGACGAGCATGTCGGCCATCGGGCAGTTGGGCGCCGTGAGCGTCATGCGGATGTTGGCCACGCCGTCGGGCGTGTAGTCGATTTCGTAGACCAGCCCCAGGTCGTAGATGTTCACCGGGATTTCGGGGTCGTATATGTTCTTGAGCGTAAGGACGATTTCCTTTTCAACCTTGAGAATCTCTTCGGGTGTCATGACGTATGTGCGAATTTGATGAGGGAAAAACTACCGCGCATCGGGCTCCCGGTGCTGTTCGTGTTCGCGGGCGTCGAAGGCCAGCGCGTAGAGCCGCATCTGCTTGACCATCGCCAGCAGTCCGTTCGAGCGGGTGGGCGAGAGGTTGGCGCTCAGTCCGATGGCGTCGATGAAGTAGAGCTCCGTGTCGAGGATTTCGCGGGGCGTGCGGCCGTTGAGCACGCGGATGAGCAGCGCGATGATGCCCTTGGTGATGATGGCGTCGCTGTCGGCCGTGAACCACACCTTGCCCCCCTCGTAGCGGGCGTCAATCCACACGCGCGACTGGCACCCCTGAATCAGGTACTGGTCGGTGCGGTGTTCGGGAGCGATGGCCGGAAGCGAATCGCTCAGCGAAATCAGGTAATCGTACTTGTCGAGCCAGTCGTCGAATACGGCGAACTCCTCGATGATTTCCTCCTGTATCTTGTCCATGGTCATAAACGGTAGATTTACAAATCGACGATTTCCGGAAGGATTCCGCCCTCGGAGGCGGCCGGTTCCGTAATTTCCAACAACCGGGCCAGCGTCGGTGCCACGCAGGTCATGTCGATGCGGCGCTTTATGCGCATCATCCCGGCGCCCGTTCCGTAGAAGAGCAGCGGCACGTGGGTGTCGTAGCCGTACATCGAACCCGAGGCCGAGCGGCAGCGGTCGCGCTCCTCAATCCATCCGGGCATCAGGTTGAGGATGACGTCGCCCGAGCGGCGGGGGTAGAAGCTGTTCTGCATGCGCTGCGCATAGCCGCTGCCGAAGTAGCTCGTCCGCATGGCGGTGGCCGAGAGGGCGTGCGACACGCCGCGGAACTGCATGGCGAAGATGGCCACCTCGTTCTGCACCTCGGAGAGGTTGAGCCCCCGTTCGTAGACGAGGTTGTGGTTCAGATAGATGCACTGGTCCTCGTAGGCGAGCAGCCAGTCGCCCGAACCGTAGCGGGCGTTGAGGAAGCTGTTGACGATGACCTCGAACTGCCGCGTGTTGAAGCGCTCGAGCGGCTCCGGACCTGCGTCGTACGAGGGACTCGTTCCGTGGTCCGAGGTGAGGACCACCGTGACGTTGCCATCCTTGACCTGGGCGAAGAGGAAGGTCAGGAAGTCGGCCAGGTCGCGGTCCAGCCGGTAGTACATGTCCTCGGCCTCGATGGATTCGGGACCGTAGGCCTCGGTGATGCGGCGCGATGCGTCGAGGCAGATGTTCAGCAGGTCGGGTGTCTCGTCGGCGCCGAGGCGGAACTGGGCGATGGCCTGCTTGGCGAAGCCCAGCACGGCGGTGTTGCCCGCCGGCGAGTAGAGCATGCGGTCGAGGTCGGTGCGCAGCTCGGGGCCCTGGCCCGCCCTGCGGATGCGCTCCTTGCCGCGCTGAGCACCCGACAGTTCGATGTCGAAGCTGCGCGTGTTGACGTAGTCGTCGGGCGAGAGGAGCGTGCGCCACGTGGCGTCGAGGTAGGAGCGGTTGAACCTTTCGCGGTTGCTGCGCTCAATCCATGCCGGGAGGATGGGTTCGTAGTAGGTCGACGAACTCCAGCCGCAGGAGAGTGAGTCGAGCCAGAAGGCCTCGCCCCCCTTGCCCGCCATCACGACGGCCGACGTGGCCTCGGCGGCGATGGATACCTGGCGGCTCCCCTCGAGCTGCTGCTCCATGGTCTGGGCCAGCGTCGGGGCGATGAGGTTGTAGGGGCCGCACCCCTGCCGTCCGTCGAGCAGGCGTACCGTGCGGTTCTCGGTATAGTTCTGCCAGCGGGTCCCGATGACGCCGTGCGTCGAGGGCATGGCCCCCGTGGTGAGCGTGGCGAGCGAGACGGGGGTCGTCGTCTGCTGGTATTCGTAGCGGCTGTCGAGGTATTCGGTGCCTCCGCGGCGCAGGCGCAGAAAGCCGTCGTTGCAGAAGTTGGCGGCGTAGCGGTCGAGCTCTTCGGCGCGCATCGAGCCCACGATAATCTGGACAATCAGACGGGGGCGTGCGGCCGCGTGGAGCTGCGTGGCGGTCAGGAGCGATGCGGCGAGCAGGATGATGAGTCGTTTCATTGCGTAATGAGGTGGAAACCGAACGGCAAATTTACGTTTTTTATTTCAAAAAGCGTGAGAAATATACCCGTTCGGCGGTGAAATCGACCTCGGGGAGCGCCTCGATGGCGGTGAGCTGCTGCCTGCAGAAGGCGCGGCACGCCTCGCTGCGGGGGTGCTGCATGCGGTGCTCCGAGGCGCGGACAATCCGCTCGACCTCGGGCAGCAGCCTCCGGGCCCGCTCCGAGAGGGCTGCCTGCGTGAAGTGCTCCCAGACATATTCGACGGCCTGCGGCGAGGGGTGGACCAGGTCTTCGGCGTAGAAGCGGTAGTCGCGCAGGTCGTCGACGAGCATCTCGTAGGCGGGGAAATAGCGGACTCGCTCCGCAAAGCGCTCCTCGAGCGCTGCGGCGGCCAGCCGCAGCGTCGCCTTGCTGAGCGAATTTTCCACCAGCCCGTCGCCCGCGTGGCGCACGGGGCTCACGCTCACGATGAGGCGCTTTGCCGCAAGCTCCCCCTCGAGCAGCCGCGCAAACGGGGCGACAATCTCCTCGACCGTCATCCGGCGGCGGTGAAACTCCGCGGCGGGCTGGCGGTGGCAGTTGGCCACCGGCCGCCCCTCGTGGTCGTAGACCCACGCCGTACCGAAGGTGAGCAGCAGCGTGTCGGCCCCGTGCAGCGCTTCGGCGCCGCGCCGCACCGCCTCGTTCATGGCGTCGAGGGCCTCGTCGGCCTCCGTGCGCGAGAGCGAGCCGTGGAAGTCGTAGTGGAACCACACCCCCTCGCGCGAGCGGTGCAGCTCCTCGCGGCGGACCGGCTCGGCGTGCCACAGGCGCTCGAGCGTCCGGACGATGGAGGCGGGGTTGAAGAGGATGCCCGTCGGGTTGGCCTCGATGCGGAAGCGGGCGCGGGAGAGCCGTGCCGCAATGTGCTCGGCAAAGCACGAACCGAGAGCCAGCAGCCGGCTTCGGTAGTCGATGTCGGTGCCGAGGGTGAAGGGCTCTATTTCGGTGCGGAACTTCATGCGGCGGTTGCTTTTTGAGGAGTGCGCGGTCCGGGGGCTCCTAACGGTCGATGACGCCCGAGCCGACGAGCTCCTCGCCGTCGTACCAGGCGGCGAACTGCCCGGGGGTGATGCCCCGCTGCGGCTCGTCGAAGAGGATGAAGCCCCCCTCGTCGCGCACGAAGAGGGTGGCCTGCTGCAGCGGCTGGCGGTAGCGTATCCGCACCTGGAAGCGGCCGCTGCCGCCCGGCGCGAGCTCCCGCGTGGGGTTGACCCAGTGCATCTCCTCGGGACGGATGCGCAGCGCACGACGGTAGAGGCCCGGGTGGGCGTCGCCCTCGCCGACATAGATGACGTTCTGCTCCACGTCGGTAGCCAGGATGAAGAGCGACTCGCGGCGGCCGCCGATGCCGAGCCCCTTGCGCTGGCCGATGGTGTAGAAGTGGGCGCCGTTGTGCTCGCCGATTTTCTTGCCGTCGCGCACGGTGTAGTGCCACGGCTCGGCCAGTGCGGCCAGCTGCGCGGTCGTGGGTTCGCAGCCGGGTTCGGGGAGCGGAGGCCGCTGTGCATATTTGGGCCACGTGGCGAGAATCTCGTGGACGTTGCCCCGCCGTGCAGCCAGCTTCTGCTGGAGGAAGAGCGGCAGGTCGACCTTGCCCACGAAGCAGATGCCCTGCGAATCCTTGCGCTTGGCGGTGGCGAGCCCCTGCTCGGCGGCGATGCGCCGCACCTCGGACTTGAGCAGCCCGCCCACGGGGAAGAGCGCCGGGCGCAGCTGCTCCTGCGAGAGCTGGCAGAGGAAGTAGCTCTGGTCCTTGCCCGGGTCGCTGCCCGCAAGCAGCCGCCACGTCGTGCCGCCGTCCGGCCGCAGCTCCTCCGCCTTGCGGCAGTAGTGGCCCGTGGCGACGTAGTCGGCCCCCAGGCGGAAGGCCTCCTTCATGAAGACGTCGAACTTGATTTCGCGGTTGCAGAGCACGTCGGGATTGGGCGTGCGTCCCCGTTCGTACTCCGCGAACATGTAGTCGACCACGCGGCGGCGGTACTCGGCCGAGAGGTCCGTGATGTGGAGCGGAATGTCGAGCCGGCGTGCGACCAGCTCGGCGAAGAGGCGGTCGTCGTGCCACGGGCAGTCGCCCTCGAGCGTTCCCGTGGTGTCGTGCCAGTTAATCATGAAGAGCCCCACCACGTCGTATCCCTGCTGCTTGAGCAGGTAGGCGGCCACCGACGAATCGACGCCGCCCGAGAGTCCGATGACTACCCGTTTCATTGCTTCTGCGTTTGTTTTTCGAAGGTTTCGGCCAGCAGCTCGCCCAGTCCGAGCCCCGGTTCGGTGAAGAGGCGCGAGGTGTCGGCCCCGAGCAGCATGAGCACCCGCATGAGGTTGTAGCCCGTAGCATAATAATAGTAGGGCGTGCGCGCGGGGTCGTACAGCCAGGTGTCCTTCTGCATGTCGTAGATGCCCAGGCGGAGCCCCGTCTGGGCCTCGACGTAGCGGGCCGAACCCTCCATCATTTCGTAGAGCCGTTCGGCCGAGGTCATCACTTCGCCGTTGTAGTGGAGCATGCGGGCGCGGCGGTCGGCACGCGTGTCGAGGAAGAGGCGGATGCAGGAGTCGCGCTGCGCAACGTCGGCGGCTGCCAGCGCTCCCTTGAGCGCCTCGTTCTCACGGTCGATGAGGCGGCGCTGCCAGTCCACGCCCTGGTAGAGCCGGCGGAAGGGGCCCTGCGGGAAGGTGAGGCAGTATTGCTCGAACTCGGCCAGGAAAGCGGGGTGCAGCAGCTGGAAGCCGTGGGTGTATTCGTGGAGCGCCATGAGGGCCCACGCCTCGTCGGAGTCGGTCCCTGTGACGAACTGCGCCGTGGTCTCGGGCGAGCTGCAGAGCAGGACGGGCGAGCGGTAGTCGAAGCGGGTCGAATCGTCGAACGACATAATCGCCTGCATGTGGAAGGGGAGCGAATCGGGGCGGGCGCACTTGCGGATGTTCAACCCCTTCTCCTCGTGCATCGGCCGGCACGCCATCCGCCCGAGGAAGTGCTGCGTCGGGTTCACCGCGTAGCAGACCGAATCGGTGTAGTAGAGCAGCGGCACGTCGTATTCGGGACGAAGCAGCGCGGGCCAGCTGCGGCCCGCCTCGGCGCGCAGTTGCTGCACCATGCGGATGCGTTCGACGATGAGCGCCTCGCCCTCGGGCTCGGGCGTAGAGCAGCTGCCCAGCAGCAGGGCGGATGCAAGCAGAAGGAGGTATCGTTTCATGCGGAGCTGTTTTGAAAATCCTTGCGGCGAATTTACGAAAAATATTCAACAACCCGAAACGCAGGCGGGGCGGACGGCCCCGGCCGTCTGCCCCGCACTGCGTCTTCCGACCCCGTCGCCCGCGCTTCAGAGGTCGGTCATCCCCTCTGGCAGCACGAGCTTCACGCACCGCCGCTCGAAGTCGATGTGGGCGATGAACTCCTCGACGGCGGGGACCAGCAGGCGCCGTCCGCCCGTCTCCAGTTCGAAGAGCGGGTTGGCCTCGCTGTCGTAGTAGTCGGTCAGCCTTCCCTCGAAGTGGAGCGGCTCGGCCTCGTGGCGCGTCTCGATGCCCTCGACGCGGAAGCCGATGAGGTCTTCGAGGTAGAACTCGTCGTCCTCCCGCTCGCCGCTCTCGATGCGGAACTCGCGGCCGACGAGCTCCGATGCGCGGCGCTCCGTGTCGAAGTCGGCGAACGTGGCGACGGCGCCCGAGATGCCGCGCCGCTCGAAGCGGTCGCACCAGAGCGGCACGTCGAGTGCATCGATTTCGACGAAGAGTGGGGTAGTCTGCGGGGAGAACTCCTCCGGAAAGTCGGCATAGAGCGAGAGCATCAATCCGCCCTCGGAGCCGAAGAGTTTGTTGATTCTGCCGGCGGGAACAAGCATGTCGATTGTCTGTTTTTGGAGTGAGGAAGGGGGCCGTCAGTCCCGGCGTGCCGCGCGGGACCCTCTCGGCCGGAAACGAAAAACCCGATAAGTCTCCGAAGAGAGTTACCGGGCGTTTCGAAAGAGAGAACCTGCTCCTTTAGGCCTCTGCGGGAGCTTCGGCGCCCTCTGCGGGAGCCTCGGCAGCAGCAGCCTCGGCAGCCTCCTTGGCGGCGGCTTCGGCAGCAGCCTTCTTCTCGGCGATTGCCTTTGCGCGCTCCTCGTTCACCTTGGTCTCGGCAGCCAGACGGGCCTTCTGGGCCGACTTGGCATCCGATGCGAGCTTGTTGCTCTTGGCCTCAATCTTGCCGGTCTTGGCCTCAAGCCACTTGTTGAAACGAGCCTCGGCCTCAGCCTCGGTGAAAGCGCCCTTGGCGACACCGCCCAGCAGGTGCTTCTTGTACATTACGCCCTTGTACGAGAGAATTGCCCGACAAGTATCCGTAGGTTGTGCGCCTTTAAGTAACCAACCCAGAGCTTTCTCGAAGTTCAGGTCAATCGTAGCAGGATTCGTGTTGGGGTTGTAGGTACCCAGCTTCTCGATGAATTTACCGTCACGCGGCGCTCTGCTATCTGCGGCAACGATGTGGTAGAAGGCGAAACCCTTCTTGCCATGGCGTGCCAGACGAATTTTAACAGCCATTTGCTATAAAATTAAATTAATGAAACGCTCACCCACTTTGGGCTTTTTAGCGTGCAAATGTAGGTAAAAAATTCCGCGCAGCAAAATTATTCGCTCAAAAACCCCTATTTTTCTTTCATTTTTACGGTAAAATGACAGGATAGTTGTTGAAATGAAAAAAAATGTTTACATTCGATATGCATTAACCCCTAAATATTTCTAATTATGACTCGTTTCTCTGTTTTTGCCGCTCTGGCGGCCGTGTCCTTGTTGTTCTCATGCAACAAGTCGGGTGAGGTAGAAAATCCGTAGGCATCACAACCGATAATCCTGATTCAGACCAGGACGGTTTCCGTTGAAGCCCAGGGCGGAGACTGTGAGATTTTATACACGGTCGAGAATGCTAAAAACGGAGTATCCATGGAGGCTTCGTGCGATGCCGAATGGATTTCCAATATCGATTGCTCGGTAGCGAACAAGGTGACCTTCACGGTTGACCCCAACAACCAGGCGGAGGAGCGTACCACCCCCATTATCCTGAGATATGGTACGGAGACGGCCACGGCTCAGGTCGTGCAGCACACCGATGGTTGGTCGGAGTACGATGTGGAGCTCGAAATGCCCAAGTTCTACGGAATCTACTACGGTGACTATTATATGCCGGGCGTGGGCAACTACTGGTTCTATCTGATGGACCAGGACATGGTCAACGACGTGATGTCGCCCAACGGAAACTACTACCGCATCGACCTCTACGGAGAACTTTCGGAGGATCCTTCGGCTGCGGTTGTTCCCGACGGAACCTATAAGTTGGATTTTGCGTCGACCTGTGCTTCGGGTACGTTTACTAGCAACTACAGCTATCTGATGACGACGGACGAAGCCGGACGCGGTACCGCTCATGACTATACGGAGGCCGTCCTCACCGTGAAAAACGATGGTGAGAACTGCAGCTTCGAGCTGATTGCCACCATCGAAGGCAAAAAGCATCGGATTACCTACAACGGTCCTGCTCAGTTCATGGACGATTCGGGCAGCGACGAGCCCGAGGTGGATTATCCGCAGCTCAAGGAGAATGTCGACCTGAATGTGGTCAGCGCTGATGCATACTGGGTTGAGACCAAGGAAGGCGTTTCCGCAATCGACCTGCGCTTCATGGATATGGAGAAGGATGGCAGCGGCAATCCGGTATATCCCGGCAACATCCTGGATGTAGACCTCTACAGCGTGCTTGAAAGCGACGGAAGCATCAAGCCGGGCACCTATACCATTGCTGCCTCGGAGGAGGAGGCCGGTCCCGACGGAACGATGACTCCCGGCTCCGTAAGTTCCATCATGGGCATGATATTCTTCCCTTTGGGTACGAACGTGCAGCAGTACGATGAGGACGAGAACCGTCTGTTCGGTCCGGTGACCTCGGGTACGCTTACCATCTCCGGCAATGCATCCAGTGCGACCGTGGACATCGACTTTACCATGGTGGGCGGTTATACCGTCAAGGGCAAATATACGGGTCCGCTGCCTGTTGACCGCCTGCCTTCGGACGCCTCCGTGCCCTCGCTGCGTGCTGCCAAAAGACGTTAGCGGAAGGCCGTCCGCCTAAGTCCGCCTGACGTGCGGACGGAACGATTCACGCAAGAGACCCCGGAATGCGGTTTATGCCGCATCCCGGGGCCTCTTTTTTCGTGCGGTACGTTTTTCCGGGGGCGGAACCTTCTGAAGGGCCGGTTTGCGGCACGTGAGGCCTGCGGCCTGTAACCATGCGCCGGGCGGGCGATGGAGGTGTTCGGTCTCCGACGGAAGGCCCTGGAATGTCGTCGGAACCCTGTGACCCGCCCTCTGTGCGAGGCTCGATTTGCATTCGGTTTGTATAATTTCTCGCAAATTCATTTATAATCGGGCGAGATTTCGTATATTTGCACCCGCAAGCGGTGCGCCTGTCGCGCTGCGAGCCGATGGTTCCGTAGCTCAGTTGGATAGAGCAACAGCCTTCTAAGCTGTGGGTCTTGGGTTCGAATCCCAACGGAATCACCCCTAAACATGCGGCAAGCGGGAGACTCCTTCGTGGAATCTCCCGCTTGTCGTTTTCCGGTCTGTCTGTCCGTCTGTCTGTCTGTCTGTCCGTCTGCCCCTCTGCCCGTCCGGCTCTCCGGCCCCGAAGGGCCGTGACCGGCGGTAACCGGTGCGGCCCGTCAGCGGCGTCGGAGCGTGTCGACGAGCGGATGCTCGGCCGACGAGGGTCCTACCTCGATGCGTACACGCCCCTCATAGCTCATCGGGCGGTAGTCGCGGCCGATGATTTGCAGGTCGCGCGGCGTGAGGCGGAACTCGACCTCGCGCTCTTCACCGGCCGGGATGGCGATGCGTTCGAAGGCCTTCAGCTCGCGCTGGGGCTGTACCAGCGGCGCCTCCAGATGGCGGATGTAGAGCTGTGCCACCTCCTCACCGTCCCGCTCGCCGCAGTTGCGCACCGTGCAGCGGATGCGGTAGTCGTCCCTGCCGAGCGAATCGACGGCCAGATTGCTGTACTCGAAGCGCGTGTAGCTGCGTCCGAATCCGAAGGGGTAGAGCGGCGTGGCCTCCAGCTCGACGTAGTCGTGGTTGGCTGGCACGAGCTTGTTGTAGTGGACGGGCAGCTGCCCCTCGGTGCGGGGAATCGAGACAGGAAGGCGTCCCGCAGGGTTGTACTGCCCGAAGAGCACCTCGGCCAGCGCCTCACCTCCGGCCTCGCCCGGATACCAGGCCGTCAGCAGCGCATCGGCATGCTCCGAAGCCCAGCGCATGTCGAGCGGACGTCCCTCGATGTGGACCACCACCATCGGCTTGCCTGTCTGTGCGACGGCGCGCAGCAGCTCCTCCTGCCGTCCGAGCAGCGCCAGCGAGGCGCGGTCGTTGCCCTCGCCGCACTCCATGTCCTTCACGCTGCGCGTCGAGGCCACGGCGGCTCCCGTGGCGAGGTACTCCGTGTCGAAGTCGCGGGCACTCGAGCCACCGACCACCACCACGGCCACATCTGAGCGGCGTGCGGCGTCGACCGCACGCTGGATTTCGGCCGTCGAGAGGTCGCGGATGGCGCAGCCGCGGACGTAGCGGATGCGGTCGGCGCCGATGAGCCGCTCGATGCCGCGGCGCAGCGTCGTCACGTTGTCGGACTGCTGGGCCGTGTAGTCCCCCAGCTGGTTGTATACGTTGTCGGCATTGGGGCCGATGAGTGCCACCGTTCCCTTCCCGGCGGAGAGGGGCAGGATGCCGTTGTTCTCGAGCAGGACGATGGACTGGCGCGCCACCTCGAGCGTCGTCTGCCGGTGCGCGTCGCTTCCCGACGTGCATCCGTCGACATCGACATAAGGGTTCTCGAAGAGCCCCATCTCGAACTTGAGCCGCAGCACCCGCTCGGCCGCCCGGTCGATGAGCGCCGGGTCGACGAGCCCCTTGCGCACCGACTCGATGAGCGTGAGGTAGGCTTCGCCGCAGAGGTCGGCATCGACACCCGCCGTGAGCGCCTTGCGCGCCGCGTCGTCGACCGACGTTGCCACGCCGTGCGTCTGGTAGAGCCCCTCGATGCTGAAGAGGTCCGAGATGACGAATCCGTCAAAGCCCCACTCGCCGCGGAGCACCTCGCCGAGGAGGTAGTCGTTCATCGTGCAGGGCACGCCGTCGATGGAGCTGTAGGCGGTCATCACCGAGCGGGCGCCCGCCCGCACGGCCGCCTCGACGGGCGGCAGGAAGGTGCGGCGCAGCTCGCGCTCTCCGAGCAGGTTCGCTCCGCCGTTCTGTCCTCCGTCGAGGCTCCGTAGGCGGCGATGTGCTTGAGCGTCGAGAGGGCGTGCTCCCGTTCGCTCAGGTCGGCCGAGCCGAGTCCCTCGACGAAGGCGCGCCCCATGGCGGCCGTCAGCGTCGGGTCCTCGCCGTAGGACTCCTCGGTACGCGACCAGCGCGGGTCACGCACCACGTCGAGCACCGGTCCGTAGGCGATGTGTGCTCCCTGCGTGCGGATTTCCGAGGCGATGACCCCGCCCATGCGGCGGATGAGCTCCGGATTCCACGTCGAGGCCTGTCCCAGCGCCGTGGGGAAGACCGTGGCGCCGATGGCCATGAATCCGTGGGGCGCCTCCTCGGCCAGGAAGAGCGGAATGCCCCAGCGGCTGTGTTCGATGGCGTAGCGCTGCATGCGGTTGGCCAGCTCGGCGCCCATGCGGGGCGAGAGGCCCGTTTCGAGGTTGCGCTGCGTCCAGGGGTCGGCGCGGAAGGTGCCCCACAGCATGCCGATGTGGCGCTCGTCGACCAGCTCGCGGAAGCGGTCGGTCAACAGCACCGAGTCGCCGCTGCGTTCGTAGGTCTCCCAGCCGTAGGGGCACTGCAGCTGTCCGACCTTCTCTTCGAGGCTCATGCGGCGCACCAGGTCGGCGGCACGTGCCGCGGGGCTCTGCGTCGCATCGAGGTAGAGCGGTGTCGTCTGGCAGGAGCCCAGCCTGAGCAGCAGCGCTCCCGTCATGATTTTCAGCGTTTTCAACGTTTTCATCGTTCGGGTATCTCTGTTTTGTTTCGAATCGTTCCACGGTGCCGTCCGCCGCGTCCTGAAACCGGACGGGGGACCTCCCGGCCTGCTGCTCCCCAATTTATAAATATCCCTCACCACGGGTGTTTTGCAGCCGGTCGTCGAGGCCCCCTTCGCCGGACCCACCTGCTGGCGGGCTTGACCGAAGCCTTGGACGGTCTTATCATGGCTGCGGGACCTGCATGTCGGCTGACCTCGCGGGGAGGATTGCTGCCGGTCGGTGCGCACGCCCTTCGTGAAGGCGTACGTTGTGACGAAAGTGCGTCGTCGGCAGCTGGAGCCGTTCTTTTCCTTACTGCCGTTCACGTAGAACAGCACCTTGAATGTGCTTCTTGCCATACTCGTTTCTTTTTGGTTGCAAAACTATAAATCAACGAGTTACCTATTGATAAGCAAAGCTGCGCAGAACGCCGCAAAATGAAACGAGGACTGTTAAATCTGCACTTTCATCGGGTAATGATTAGGAAACCGTTCTTTTGCTTTAATCTGCTTTAAGACGGTTTTCAATTGTCTGCCCAACTTCTGCGTTTTTCTTCTAACTCCCTAATTATCAAATCCTGTTGCGTTAATCTGCTGCAATTCGGCGGATATTCCAGAGATTTTTCATAAGTTTGTAAGAATTGATTTTAGGGTTAGTCCGGTTCACAGGGGGACCGGATGGTCTTGGCGATTCGACAGGCGGGGGGACGGGCAGGTCCTTCCGCTTGTGTTTTTTCGGGTCGGGCTAAGTCTGTTTCATGGTTCTGGGTGAGGTTTTGGTTTGTTTTCGGTTTGATGCAATCTATTTATATTCAGATATTTCAGTATATTTCGAAGATGGCCCGCCCGTCGGTTTCGCGGTTCCCGTCCTCAAGCCCGATTTGGTGGAAGCGGAGCTTCGAGGAGATGGTGAAGTAGCGCAGGATGACGTCGAGGCTCTGGTTGGAGAAGGTTCCCGTGAAGGTGTTGCCCAGCAGCTTCTGGTCCTTGATGTCGAACGAAACGTTGTACTTGTTGCCAATCATGCGCAGCGCGTCGTTGAGCGGCGTGTTGTCGAGCACGATTTTACCCTCTTTCCACGAGGTGCTGCTGGCGATGTTGGCTTGGTCGAGGTAGATGGCGCCGGTGCGCGAGTTGTAGATGACGAACTGGTCGGGAACCAGCCGCACGAGCTGGCGCATGTGGCGCGAGTCGTCGTACTTCATGCCGATGCTTCCCTTGACCAGCGTGGCGCGGATGTACTCGTCGTTGTAGGCCTCGACGTTGAACTCCGTGCCGTAGACCTCGATTTCGGTCGAACGGGCCTCGACGACGAACTTGTGCTTGGTGTCCTTCGTCACCTCGAAGTAGCCCTCGCCGCAGAGCTTCACGCGGCGCTCCTTGCCGCTGAAGCGGGTGGGATAGATGAGTTTCGAATTGGAATTGAGCCAGACGCGCGAGTTGTCGGGCAGCGTCACGGCGCTTATCATGCCCGTGGTCGAGCGAATCTCGACCATGCTGTTGTTCTTTTCGGTGATTTTCGAGGCCAGGAGCAGCGAGAGTACGATGAAGGGGAGCAGCAGTACGGCAGCTACGCGCTCCAGACGGTGGAACGTCCGGTGCCAACGGTCGCTCCGGATGCGGCGGTGCACCTTGCGCAGCGCCTCGGCGGGGTCAATCTCCCGGTGCAGGCGCTCGGCTTCGGCCGCCAGGTTAATATAATAGAGGTGCTCTGCCGTCTTGCGGTGCTCCTCGCTCCCGGCAATCCATGCCGCGACCTTTTCGGCCTCGGCCGACGAGAGCTCGTTGTTGAAGTAACGGACGAGCAGAGGTTCGATTTCAGTAAGGTCCATAGTTTGGGTTTTGTTATTATGACTCATTTGCGGGGCGAGTTCCTAAACGGAACGACGACTTTTTTTCATTGTTTTGTAAAATTTTTTTATCTCCGGCTTGCAGTTGGTCTTTTCCGGATGTCAAAGGTTGTTTTTCGGAATGGCATGGCCCGTTGAGCTGCCGGGTGGCGCAGCTTTTCGGGTTGATGCCTTCGGATTGACGCCCGGAGTTCGTTTGCAGCGGCGCGGATTTCAGGACGGAGCCTTCGTGGCTTTCGATACGTAAGCAGTTTCGGGTGGACGTATTGGTACTTGATTGGCTCATCTTTCACCTTAATTGGTTAAAAACGGGGTGTATGATGTGCGCTTTGGGTATGCACCGGCTCCATCGGGACTTTTTTTGTCGTTTTTTCCTGAGACATGCTCCCCAAAGAGTTGGAGTTCCGATTTATTTACTAATTTTAAATCATGCTCAAAAAGGAACGGATTTCGGAATCGGAACTGCTGACCCGACTGTTGGAGGGGGAGCGGCAGGCTTTCGACGAGATTTTCACGCGGTATTACACCTCGCTGTGTGCCTTTGCGAACCTGTATGTCAAGCAGACCGAGGTGGCGGAAAACATCGTTCAGGACCTGATGCTCTGGTTGTGGGAGAACCGTTCCGAGCTTCAGATTCGGGGGGCCCTGTCGCACTATCTCTTCACCTCGGCCAAGAACCGCTGTCTGACCTATCTGAGCCGTGAGGCCCTGCGCAGCAACCGTTTGAGCGACCTGCGGGTCGATGTTGCCGAGCTCTTCGGCGTTCCCGACATCTACCAGCTCGAGGAGCTGCGCCAGAACATCCGCCGGGCGGTCGAGGAGCTGCCCGAACCCTATCGTGAGGCGTTTGAAATGAACTGTTTCGAAAACCGCACCTACAAGGAGATAGCCGAGGAGCTGGGCATCTCGGCCAAGACGGTTGACTACCGTATTCAGCAGAGTCTGAAGATTCTGCGCGTCAAGTTGAAGGATTATCTGCCGCTGATTCTCTTCCTGCAGGCTGCGGGCATGCTCGGTGCCGACCACTGGTTCGGGCTGTAACCTCTCCGGTGAGCGTTCGTGTGCAGCTTGTTCCGCATCCGTTTATCTGCCAGCCGGTCGTCTGACCCACATCGGTCGGGGGCAAGTTAATCCTTATTTATTAGAAATTTTATAAAATCAATAAGACGAAGAAGAGCCCGCTTTCCTTTCGGAAGCGGGCTCTTCTGTTCTCCCTCTGTGATGTGTTGAGCGGCGGGGATGCCGGCCTTGCGCGTGGAATCGCGTGGAGTGGGGCATCTGCTCTTGCTCCGTGGGCCGCCGCGGTGCCGTCCGCCGGGTCAGCGGCGGAAGCTTCCCTCCCAGCGGCTCTCGTTGCCGCAGCCGTCGCGGACGACGAGCAGCAGGCGGTGCGTCGAGCCGTCCGGCCCCTTGGGGAAGTGGTATTCGAGGGTGCCCTGCATCGGGTAGCGTTCGCAGGGGGTCCACTCGCCGTCGACGTAGAGGTCGCAGGAGGCGATGCCCGAGAAGTTGTCGCCCAGCCGGAAGCGGAGGGCCCCCTTGCGTGCAAGGTCGGCGCCCGATTCGAAGAGCGGGCGTATGGTCGGGGGCAGCGTGTCGGCTACGGCGAGCCAGTCGCCCGAGGTGCGGATGCGTGCCGTCAGCCGTCCGTCGGCGTAGGAGCCGCCCAGCCAGACGAGCTGTCCGCGGCGGTTGATGCCGGCCAGCGTGACGTGGCGGCCCATCTCTTCCGGGACGAAGAGCTGCAGCGAGAGGGTCACGGCCGAGGCCAGCGGCGTTGCGAGGTCCAGAAACCGGTAGGCGGGGGTGAGCACCTCGACGCCCGTGGCGTGGGCCGAGGGGTTGTCGTGCCGCTCGGGGCGGGCGAAGAGCGATTCGTGAAGCGCTCCGGCCGGGATGCGGAGTGTCGCCTCGTCGCCGATGCGCAGCAGTGCGTCGCGGTCGCGCTGCAGGGCGACGGCCGCCGAATCGCGCCGGGGCTGGAGGCGTGTCTCGCCGCCGCGGATGTCGAACTCGAGCGTCGAGCAGTTGCCGCAGTCGTCTTCGGCCTCGATACGGATGTGGCGGCTCTCGCCCGGTGCCGTGCGGACCAGGCCGCGCTCCCGCAGCGTGGGGTAGAACTCGGCGGGGGCCCCTTCTAGCTGCGCCAGACGAATGACCTCGGCGCGGGCGCCCACCTGGAGCGGGTAGCAGGAGACGGCGTCGCAGCTGCGCGAGCGGTCGAACGTGAAGCCGTCCATGCGGTACTCGAAGCAGTGCCGGCCGTCGACATAGAGGCTCACGCGGTAGAGCCCGAAGCGGTTGTAGACGCCGTCGCGGCGGTCCGACGCCTCGATGACGAAGTAGCCGCGCGGACCCACCTCGATGCTCCCGGCCTCCGTGCGGTAGCGCCCTTCGGCCGTCTTCTTCAGCTCGAAACTGCGCAGCGGTCCGTGGACCGGAATGCCTTCGAGTGTGTCGACCTCGGCGTAGCGGAGCCCCAGCATGAGCGGTGCGATGTGGTCCTTGGGGCGGATGATGCCCATGCGGACGGTGTTGAGCGTGCGTTGTGTGGCCGTCTCCCGTATTTCGAAGTGGAGGTGCGGCCCGAACGACGAGCCGCTGTTGCCCGAGCGGGCCACCACGTCGCCCTGCGCGACGGGGAACTCGCCGGGCTGAAACCACAGGTTGACGCTGTTGCTGCGCGTGCGGCGCCGCTCGGCGTCGACGCGCTGCTCCAGGTCGTCGCGGAAGCGCAGGATATGGCCGTAGACGGCCGTATGTCCGTCGCGGAGCGTGATGTAGAGGGCGCGTCCGTAGCCGCCCGGCGCCACCGAGAGGCGCGAGATGTAGCCGTCGCCCACGGCGACGAGCTCCTTGCCCACCGCACCGTCGGTCTTGATGTCGACGCCGCCGTGGAAGTGGCCCGGGCGCAGCTCGCCGAAGTTGGCCGAATAGAGCCCGGAGACCTGCCGGACGGGGTAGAGGTATCGGGTCGAATCCTCGCGTGCGAGGGCAGTCGTGCAGCCCGCCGCAAGGAGCATCAGGGTCAGAAGATATCGCATTCGTCGTTCTCTTTGATGAGTGTGGCGACCAGGTCGCCCACCGTTTCGTAGTCGTATCCGAGCGAGAGGCCGTAGCGCAGCAGCTTGTTCCGCCGCTCGAAGGGGGTTCCGCCCTTCAGGCTCCGCATCTTGCGGCGCAGCTGCTCCTCGAGCCGCCGGCCCATTGCCTCGCGGTCGGTCTGGCACAGTGCGGCGTCGATTGTCGCGCGTGCGATGCCCTTGCGGAGCAGTGCCGCCCGGATTTTGTATTCGCCCCAGCCGCTCAGCCGCAACTTGTCGCGCACGAAGGCCTCGGCATAGCGGGCGTCGTCGATGAAGCGGTCGCGTACGAGCCGCTGCAGCACCTGCTGCCGGTCGCCCTCCGACAGCCCCCAGCGCTGCATGAGCCGCAGCGCGTCACCCGTCGAGCGCTCGGCACGGGCGCAGAGCCGCATGAGCGCGGCGAGCGCCTCGTCGGGGCTCTTCGTACGCGGAGTGCGGGGCGCAGCCGCTGCGCTGCCTTCGGGGGTTGAAGTTCGCGGTTGTTTCATCGTTGCTCGTTTGGGGTTGGGTTGGTCGTTCCGCCCGCTGCGGTGCGGAGGTCGCCCCCGGTTTCGGGGGCGGCTTCGGCTTGCAGCGCCGCAAGCCGGGCTGAAGCCATGCGCTCCCGCCCGAAGAGGTCGCGGCGGATGCGCACCTCGGCGTAGCCCTCCTCGAGGAGCATGCGGCGCATCGTCTCGCCGGCCCGTTCGTAGATTTCGAAGTAGAGCCCTCCGTCCGGGGCGAGCATGCGGCGCGCCTGCCGCGCGATGGCGCGGTAGAAGAGCAGCGGGTCGTCGTCGGGGACGAAGAGCGCTCCGGGGGGTTCGTAGTCGCGCACGTTGGGATGCATCGCCGCGGCGTCGCTCCGGGGAACGTAGGGGGGATTGGAGACAATGACGTCGAACGTCCCGGCGAAGCACTCCGCCAGATTGTCGAGCGCATCGGCGCGGCGCAGCTCGATGGGCGCTTCGAGGCGGCGACTGTTCTCGGCCGCCACGGCCAGCGCCTCGTCGGCGATGTCGGCCGCCGCCACCTCGGCGCGGGGAAGCCGCCGCTTGAGGGCGATGGCGATGCAGCCGCTGCCCGTCCCCACGTCGAGCAGCCGGCGGGCCGTCGGGTGCTCACTTGTGACCCACTCCACCAGCTCCTCGGTTTCGGGGCGGGGGATGAGCACCCCCTCGCGCACCTTGAAGCTCATGCCGCAGAACTCCGCCTCGCCCAGCTCGTACTGCACGGGGCGTCCCGCCGCAAGCCGTGCGATGACGTCGTCGAGCCCCGCAAGCTCGAGCTCCGCCCCGGGGTCGGCCAGCAGCTGCGTACGGCTCACGCCGCCCAGTCCGGCGGCCGTGAGCAGCGCGATGCTGCGCGCCTCGTCGTGCCCGTAGAGGGGGGTGAGCGCCTCGGTGATGCGGCGGATGATATCGTGGCGGGTGGTCATGGGTGGAGCAGGTCGGCAAGAATGATGGCCAGCGCGGCCTCGACCACCACGGCGCCCCTCAATGCAATGCAGAGGTCGTGGCGGCCGCCGATGCGCAGCGCCCGCCGCGTCCCCGTTGCGGGGTCGTAGGTGAATTGTTCGCGGGCGATGCTCGGCGTGGGTTTGAAGGCAACGCGCACCACGAGGTCGTTGCCGTTGGTGATGCCGCCGTCGATGCCTCCCGCATGGTTCGTCGCGGTGTGTCCCTCGGCGTCGAGCAGCAGGTCGTTGTTGGCGGAGCCGCAGCTGCGCGCCGCGGCGAAGCCGCTGCCGAACTCCACCCCCTTGACGCCGGGGATGGCGAAGAGCAGGTGGGCGGCCACCCCTTCGACCGTGTCGAAGAAGGGCTCGCCGTAGCCGGCTGGAACGCCCCGCACGCGGCAGGCAACCACACCGCCCAGCGAATCGCCCTCGGCGGCGGCGTTGCGCAGCAGCTCCTCGAAGCGGGAGGCGTCGTCGCATCCGCCCATCTCGGCCAGCCGCGTCTCGAAGCGCACCTCGCCGGGCAGCATCCGCTTGGCTACGACCCCCGCGGCAACGAGCGGCAGCGTGAGCCGCCCCGAGAAGAGGCCTCCGCCGCGCGGGTCGTTGTAGCCGTGGTACTTGACCCACGCCGTGCGGTCGGCGTGCGAGGGTCGGAAGCGAGAACCGGCGGCGGGGTAGTCCGCCGAGCGGGTGTCCGTATTGTCGAACAGCAGCGTGAGCGGCGCCCCGGTCGTATGGCCGCGGTAGAGCCCCGAGACGATGCGCGGGGTGTCCTTTTCGCGGCGGGGCGTGGTCCCCGCGGCGCCCGAGCGGCGCCGTGCCAGGTCCGCCTCGAACTCCTCGGCCGAGAGCGGAATGCCTGCCGGCACGCCGTCGAGCGTGATGCCGAGCAGGCTGCCGTGGGATTCGCCCCAGAGCGAGAGTCGGAAGTTTCTGCCGAAGGTATTCATGGAAATGGGGGTTCTCTCTTCTGTTGTTTTCGATGTCACCGGACGCGCAGCCGCTTGAGCTCCTCGAAGAAGAGCGGGTAGCTCTTCGAGACGCACTCGGCTCCCTCGATGGTCACCGGACCGTCGGCGCGCAGGGCTGCGGCGGCCAGCGACATGGCGATGCGGTGGTCGCCGTGGCTCGAAACCCGTCCGCCGTGGAGCGCTCCGCCGCGGATGCGCATGATGTCCTCGGTATCGATGTCGATTTCGATGCCCAGACGGCCGTACTCCTCGCGCAGCGCCTCGGCGCGGTGGCACTCCTTGTGCTCGAGGCGCGAGGTGCCCCGGATGACGCTCACTCCCTCGGCCGCCGAGGCCAGGACGGCCAGCGCCGGGAAGAGGTCGGGGCAGTGCGTGGCGTCGAACTCGAAGGCGCGCAGCGGACGTTGTGCCGCCGTGACGGCCTCCGTCTCGTCGATGAGGCCCGCCCCCGAGCGGACGAGGGCCGTCAGCACGGCCGTGTCGGCCTGCTGCGAGAGGCTCGAGATGGTCTCGACACGCACCTCGCCGGCCGTGGCGCCGATGGCCAGCATCATGGCTGCGGCGCTCCAGTCGCCCTCGATGGCGAACTCCGCCGGGCGGTAGCGCTGGCCCCCCTCGATGAAGAACTCTTCGAGGTCGTTGTGGCTGATTTCCACGCCGAAGCGGGCGGCCGTCGAGACGGTCATCGCCAGATAGGGCTTCGAGACGGCGTGGCGCACGTGGAGTGTCGTGTCGCGGTGCGCCAGGGGAAGCGCCAGCAGCAGTCCGGTGACGAACTGCGACGAGAGCGAGCCGTCAATCTCCAGCTCGCCCCCCTCGAGCGGTCCCCGCACCTCGACGGGCAGCCGCCCCTCGTTGTCACGGGTGTAGGCGCCCAGCTGCCGCAGCGCCTCGGTCATCGGGTGCATCGGGCGGCGGAGCAGCGACCCCGTGCCCTCGATGAGCATCGGCTCGCGTCCGAGGGCGGCAATGGGGGTGAACAGACGCGCCGCAAGGCCCGATTCGCCCACCTGGAGCCGGTTGGCGCGGGGCGCCAGGCCTCCGCGGATGGAGAGCGTGTCGGCGCCCGTCTGCCGCACCTCGGCACCCAGCGTGCGGATGCAGTGCAGCGCCGAGCGCGTGTCGTCGCAGAATTCGATGTTGTGCAGGGTCGATTCCCCGTCGGCCAGCAGCGAGGCGGCCAGGGCGCGTTGGGCGTAACTCTTCGAACAGGGGGGCGTCAACGCGCCTGCGACGCGCCCCGGGGGTATGGTGATGTCCATGACTGGAATTTACTCGTTTTTCGGCGTCCCGGTTTCCGCCCCGGCGTCCGCTTCCGCTCCGCCGTCGGGCGCTGCGGCATCCGCCGGCTTCTGAGCTGCGTCCGCCTCCGAAGTCCGGGGCGCGGCCTCGGCCGCCTTGCGGTTTTTCATGTCCTGGGTGATTTGGTGGCTCTTCTTGAGCTCGAAGTGCTGTCCGAGGTAGACCTTGCGCACCATCGGGTCGGCGGCCAGCTCCTCGGCCGTACCCGTCTTGAGGATTTTGCCCTCGTAGAGCAGGTAGGTGCGGTCGGTGATGGCCAGCGTCTCGTCGACGTTGTGGTCGGTGATAATGACGCCGATGTTCTTGTGCTTCAGGGTGGCGACAATCGACTGGATGTCCTCCACGGCGATGGGGTCGACACCCGCAAAGGGCTCGTCGAGCAGGATGAAGGCGGGGTTGATGGCCACCGCGCGGGCAATCTCCGTACGGCGCCGCTCGCCGCCCGAGAGCTGGATGCCGAGGCTCTTGCGCACCTTCTGCAGGCGGAACTCCTCGATGAGTGCCTCGACGCGCTCCTGCTGGTACTGCTTCGAGTAGTCGGTCATCTCCAGCACGGCCCGGATGTTGTCCTCGACCGAGAGCCGGCGGAAGACCGACGCCTCCTGGGCCAGGTAGCCGACGCCCATCTGTGCGCGGCGGTAGACCGGTTCGTGCGTGAGCTCGGTCTCCACGCCCTCGTCGTTCTCGAGAAATATCTGCCCCTCGTTGGGCTTGATAAGCCCCACAATCATGTAGAAGGTCGTCGTCTTGCCCGCGCCGTTGGGGCCGAGCAGACCGACGATTTCTCCCTGCCGGACATCGATGGAGACGTGATTGACCACCGTGCGGGTCTTGTATTTCTTGACGAGTTCGCTGGTGTAGAGACGCATGTTTTGCCGAATAAATTTTTGACAAAGTTATGCTTTTTTCCGAAAAAATTTTTATCTTTGGATGAATTTTGTGATTTTAGAGACTGTGCAGACGACAATGAAACAGGAGCAGGAAAAGGAACAATCATCGCTGTTGCACGAGAAGCTGAAGGAGTACTTCGGATTCTCATCGTTCAAAGGGAACCAGGAAGCCGTCATCCGTAACGTGTTGGCCGGCAGGGATACCTTTGTATTGATGCCAACGGGCGGCGGCAAATCATTGTGCTACCAGCTTCCGGCGCTTCTGATGGAGGGTGTGGCGATTGTCATCTCGCCGCTCATCGCCCTGATGAAGAATCAGGTGGACTCCATGCGGACCTTCTCGGCCGAGTCGGGCATCGCGCACTTCCTCAACTCGTCGCTCAACAAGACGGCTGTGCAGCAGGTCCGCTCCGACGTGCTCGAGGGAAAGACCAAGCTGCTCTACTTCGCCCCCGAATCGCTGACCAAGGAGGACAACGTCGCCTTCCTGCGCAAAATCAAAATTTCGTTCTACGCCATTGACGAGGCGCACTGCATCTCGGAGTGGGGCCACGACTTCCGGCCCGAGTACCGCCGTATACGCCCCATCATCAACGAAATAGGCCCGGCGCCGCTCATTGCCCTGACGGCCACCGCCACCCCCAAGGTGCAGATGGACATCCAGAAGAACCTGGGCATGACCGACGCCTCGGTCTTCAAGTCGTCGTTCAACCGTCCCAACCTCTATTATGAAATAAGGCCCAAGCACAACGTCGACCACGACATCATCCGCTTCATCAAGCAGAACGAGGGCAAGAGCGGCATCATCTACTGCCTGAGCCGCAAGAAGGTCGAGGAGCTCACCGAGCTGCTCTTGGCCAACGGCATCAAGGCACGCGCCTACCATGCCGGCATGGATGCCTCGACGCGTGCTGCCAACCAGGACGACTTCCTCATGGAGCGTGTCGACGTGATTGTGGCGACGATTGCCTTCGGCATGGGCATCGACAAGCCCGACGTGCGCTACGTGATTCACTACGACATGCCCAAGTCGCTCGAGGGCTACTACCAGGAGACGGGCCGTGCGGGCCGCGACGGCGGCGAGGGGTACTGCCTGGCCTTCTACAGCTACAAGGATATCCAGAAGCTCGAGAAGTTCATGCAGGGCAAGCCCATTGCCGAGCAGGAAATCGGCAAGCTGCTGCTGCTCGAGACGGTCTCCTATGCCGAGAGCTCGATGTGCCGCCGCAAGACGCTGCTGCACTACTTCGGCGAGGAGTATACCGAGGAGAACTGCGGCAACTGCGACAACTGCCGCAACCCCAAGCCCAAGGTCGACGCCAAGGCCGAGCTGAAGATGGCGCTCGAGGCGCTGCGCGACATCGGCGACAAGTTCAAGAGCGACTACCTCATCAACGTGCTGCTGGGCAAGAATACGGCCCTCATCAAGAGCTACGGCCACAACAAGTCGAAGTGGTTCGGCGCCGGAGCCGACCACGATGCCCGCTTCTGGGGCGCCGTGGTGCGTCAGGCGCTCATCCTCGGACTGGTCGACAAGAATATCGAGAACTACGGTCTGATTTCCATCAACTGCAAGGGTGAGAACTACATCGCCATGCCCTTCCCCGTGACCGTGACGCTCGACCACGACTACGACGCCGAGGAGAAGGAGATTGAGGCGGTGGCGCCGATGGGCAAGGGCGGAGCGGCCGACGAGGAGCTCTTCGCGATGCTCAAGGACCTGCGCAAGAAGGTGGCCAAGAAGCACGGGCTGCCCCCCTTCGTCATCTTCCAGGACCCCTCGCTCGAGGACATGTCGGTGCAGTACCCCATCACGCTCGAGGAGATGCAGAACATCACGGGCGTGGGCGTGGGCAAGGCGCGCAAGTTCGGCGAGGAGTTCGTCAAGCTCATCAAGGCCTACGTCGAGGAGAAGGAGATTATCCGCCCGCAGGACATGATTGTCAAGTCGGTGGGCAACAAGTCGGGCAACAAGATATTCATCATCCAGTCCATCGACCGCAAGATGGACTTCGAGGACATCGCCCGCGCCAAGGACCTCGACTTCGACGAGCTGCTGACCGAAATCGAGGGCATCGTCAACTCGGGAACGAAGCTCGATATCTCCTACTACATCCGCGAGTTCATGGACGAGGACAAGGCCGACGACATCTACCTCTACTTCAAGGAGGATGCCGAGAGCGATTCGCTCGATGTGGCCATCAAGGAGCTGGGTCCCGACTATACGGAGGAGGAGATTCGTCTGGTGCGCATCAAGTTCATCTGCGAGCAGGGCAACTGATGCTCCGGTGAGGCGTTTCCGGCGGTTTTCAGTGCCGCCGGCAGGGGTCTCTCCGGTGCGCGAGATAAGGGACCTTTGCGTCGTCCGGGCACTGCCCGGAGCTGGTGCGGGGCCCGATGTAACCTAAAACGAACGCCTATGAATAAGAAGACCTTTACTCTTGCCTTAGTGTTTTTCTGTGCGACTGTCGTGTGGCTGGGGGTCAACATCTATTGGCTTGTGGCACGGCCGGCGTGTGTCTGTCTGCTCGATTTGCTCATTGCCTTCCTCTTCGTGCTGGCGGGTGCGGGCATGACCTGGAACGAATACAAGAAGAAGCGGCGGCGCCACCTCGACGAGGTCAATCCGCACAAACTCCCCTGAGGGGCCTAAACTGAGATTCTGAGCCTATGAAAGAGAAACTGTTGCAGGGACTGCGGCTGCTGATGATGGTCGTGGCCATTGCGGGCATCATCTATGCCGTCGAATACATGCCGTCGGGCATTGCCGTCTGGTTCTGGGTTGCCGTGCTGGGCGTGGGCTTCGTCGGCCTGCTCTATTCGTTCCGCGTCACGCAGCGGAGGTTGCGCCAGGCGCGCCGTGCGCAGGAGCGCAAGGAACAGAAGGAGGAGAAGAAGAACCGCTCCCGCTTGCGCCGAGGCCGCCGTTAATCCGGTGGGGGGATGGCCCGTTTGTGCAGGAGGGGCGCTGAACCGGCAGAGTGGTTCCCGGTTGTGCAAAAGCCGCCGTTGAGCCGGCAGGGGCAACTTCCGTTTGTGCAAGGGACGCCGCTGAGTCGGTAAGGCTTCGTGTCGTTGAGGCACCGGGGCGGTCGTTCCGGGACCGGATGCTGCGGGGAATGAACCTTGTGGAGGGTTGCGACGACCTTTCCGAACCCGAAGTAAGAAGCAAGAAGAGGACAGGGAGTGGTGAAGGCTGCTCCCTGTCTGCGTGACGGAGCCGATGGAGCGCCCTCTTCGGCCGGCGAAAACCCGGCTTCCGGTTTGGCGCTCTGTCACCCTTTTCGTATCTTTGCACCCATGACTGAAGTCAGAGCCAAAAAATCACTGGGCCAGCATTTCCTGGTCGACCTCAACATCGCCCGCAAAATCTGCGACGCGCTCTCGGGCGGCGCCCTCGTGGCCACACCCGACGGCTCCTTCCGCTGTGCCGTGCCGGAGACGGACGCCGCGCCTAAAGCGAACAATGCGCCGACCGGAGGCGCGGCATCGGACGCCGCAGTCGTGGCGAGCACCTCAGCGAAGAGCGCGCCGAAGCCCTCCGCACTGTCCGAAGCCTCCGGACGGGAGGCGGATGTGCCTGCCGGCGGCGCCTGCGACGTACTCGAGGTGGGGTGCGGCATGGGGGTCCTGACCCGCTTCCTGCTGCAGCGCCGCGACATCGTTACCTACGGCGCCGAAATCGACTCCGAGAGCGTCGCCTACCTGCACGACCACTATCCCGAGTTCACGCCGCGCCTTATGGAGGGCGATTTCCTGCGGATGGAGCTCCGCGACCTCTTTCCGCGCGGGGTGAAGGTGATTGGCAACTTCCCTTACAACATTTCGTCCCAGATTTTCTTCAAAATCCTGGAAAACCGCGACCTGGTGCCCGAGTGCGTCGGGATGATTCAGCGCGAGGTAGCCGTGCGCCTGGCCGAGCCTCCCGGCTCGAAGGAGTACGGCATCCTGAGCGTGCTGCTGCAGGCGTGGTACGACATCGAATACCTCTTCACGGTCAACGAGACGGTCTTCAATCCCCCTCCGAAGGTCAAGAGCGCCGTCATCCGCTTGCGCCGCAACGGCGTCGAGCGGCTCGACTGCGACGAGCGGCTCTTCGTGCGGGTGGTCAAGGCGTCGTTCGGCCAGCGGCGCAAGATGCTGCGCAACTCGCTCCGGGCCGTCTTCGGCAACTTTGGCGGCGAGGAGCACCCCTTCTTTTCGCGGCGTGCCGAGACGCTGTCGGTGGCCGAGTTCGTCGAGTTGACGCGCTGGGTGGCGGCACACATCGGAGCGGCCCCCGCAGACGACGCAGGTGCGGATGCACCGGCGGAGCGCAACCAGGGGGCAGCCGGTCCGACCGGAGCCTGACGTGAGCGGCCGAGGCCGAAGAGTGGATATCGCAAGGAAAAACCCCGGAGGAACCATTTTTAAGGGTTCCTCCGGGGTTCGCTTTTTCTGCAGAGCGGAGCCTGTCGGCCGGCGTCGGGAGCTCCCGCATGCATGCGCGGGGCAGGAAGCCTCCGCATCTCTGCAACTCAGTCGCTTTGCGCCCCGCGGATTCGGTCCGGACTACTCGGGCAGCGTGCCGAGTTCGGGGTCGCCGACGACGACCGTCACCAAATCCTCGTGGGTCAGATACTGACGCGCCAGGCGCTGCACCTCGGCGGGGGTGATGGCCCGGATGCGGCCGATGTTCTGCTCGATGACCTCGTTGCCGTCGCCGCAGAGCAGGTTCTCAATCGTCACGTCGGCGATGCCGAAGGGGCCGTCGAGGATGCGCAGCATCTCGCCGACCATCATGTTCCGCACCAGCGAGAGCTCCTCCTCGGAGACCGGCTCGTTGCGCAGACGCTCGATTTCGGCATAGATTTGGCCCAGCGCCTCGGCCGTCACCTCGCTGCCCACCTGTGTTGCGACGGCGAAGTAGCCCGCCTGCTCGAAGTTGACCATGGCGGCCACCACGCCGTAGGTGAATCCGTTGCGCTCGCGCAGGTTTTGCATCAGACGCGAGCCGAAGTAGCCGCCCAGCAGCATGGCCACCACCTGCATGCCCAGAAAGTCGGGATGCTGCCGCGGGAAGAGCAGCCGCCCGATGCGGATGGCCGACTGCACCGCCCCGGCATGGGGCAGGATGAGCCTGTGGGTGGTCTCGGGTGCCGGCATGGGCTCCTCGGCGCCGGCCGCGGAGGTCGCAAGGGCGCCGGCAAGGCGTCCGACGGCATCGAGCTCCTGTGCTCCGATGCGGCCGCTGCAGACCACCAGCGTCTGGTCGGCGGTGTAGTGTTCGCGGTAGAAGCGCTCGACGGCCTGCCGCGTCACCGCGTCGTAGGCCTCGGTCGGCGCCGCAATGCCGTAGGGGTGCGTCGTCCCGAAGAGCGCCTGGGCAAAGGCCTCGCGGGCCCGCACGTCGACCTTCGTGCGGTCGATGGTGAGCCGCTGGCGGCGCTTCGCGCAGTAGCTGCGCAGCTCCTCCTCCGGAAAGAGCGGGCGGAGCAGAATCTCGCGGGCCACCTCGAGCGTCTGGGGTACGAACTTCGAGAGGGCGGCGAAACTGATGTAGGCGTAGTCGCGGTCGATGTTGGCATCGTACCACGAGCCGTAGTAGTCGAGCCGTTCGGCAATCTGCTGCGCCGTCATCCCGCGGCTCCCTTCGGCGAGCATGTTGGCGGTCGTCGAGGCGGTGAAGAACTCCCGCTGACGGGCCGTGCCGGCGCGGAAGACGAACGAGATGCGCAGCACCTCGAATTCGGGGGCCGCAAGGGTGTAGAGCCGCACGCCGTTAGGCAGCGTGTGCAGTTCGGCTGGCGTTACATCGACCTGCGAGGGGATAATCAGGGGCGGTTGTTTCATCATGAGCGTGCCTTGTAGATGAGTGTCGAGGAGTTCTCCGCGCGGAAGGTCCGGCGGCTGAAGTCAATAATGTCGTCGGCCGTAACGCTGCGGTAGCGGTCTACCTCGGCGTTGATGAGCGCCAGGTCGCCCAGCATCTCGTAGAAGCCGAGGTTCATCGCCTTGTTCATCACGTTCAGCTCGCCGAAGAGGGTGTTGGCCTCGAACTTGTTCTTGACCTTCTCGGTCTCGTAGTCGCCGGCCGGGGTGCGGCAGAGCTCCTCCATCTCGCCCAGCAGCGCCTCTTCGGCCTGCTCGGGCGTCGTCTCGGGGAGTAGCTGTCCCGTGAAGACGAAGAGTCCCGGGTCGCGGTCGCCCGTGATGTAGGCGTTGACGCTGGCCAGCAGCCTGCGCTCCTTGACCAGGCGGTTGTAGAGCCGCCCCGAGTCGCCGCCGGCCAGCAGGTCCGAGACCAGGTCGGCCGTGTAGAAGTCGGGCGAGAGGCGGTCGCCCATGTGGTAGGCGATGGAGATGGCCGTGGCCGGCACGTCGCGCTCGACCTCCTCGCGGCGCGCCTCCCGCTGCGGAGGCTCCTGCGCGATGGGCTCTTCGGTCACCGTGCGGGGGGCAATCTGGCCGAAGTAACGCTCCGCGAGGTCGAGCATCCGCTCCTCGTCGATGTCGGCCGAGAGCGAGAGGATGGCGTTGCCGGGGTGATAGTGGTCGCGGTAGAAACGGCGCACCTCGTCGAGCGAGGCGGCGGCGATGTGGTCGGGCGTCAGTCCGATGGTCGACCAGCGGTAGGGGTGGACCTTGTAGGCCAGCGCCCGCAGCAGCATCTGCTGGTCGCCGTAGGGCTGGTTGAGGTAGCGCTGGCGGAACTCCTCGATGACCACGCGCTTCTCCGTTTCGAGCTTCTCGGAGGTGATGTCCAACCCCTCCATGCGGTCGCTCTCGAGCCAGAGCGCCGTCTCGATGTTGTCCTTCGGCAGCGTGATGTAGAAATCGGTATAGTCGTTGTTGGTAAAGGCGTTGTTGTCGCCGGCGGCCATCTGGACCGGGAGGTCGAAGTTGGGGATGCGGCGCGTGCCGCGGAACATCAGGTGCTCGAACAGATGGGCGAAGCCCGTCCGGTCGGGGCGCTCGTTGCGGGCGCCGACCCGGTAGAGGATGTTCACCGCGGCGAGTTTCGACTGGCGGTCGCGGTTCACGACGACCGTCAGCCCGTTGGCAAGACGTTTGGTACGGTAGGCAATCATGGATGCAAAGATACGAAAAGCGGGGGGCAAAACGCCTCTGCGGCCCGGTTTTTTGCACGGCCCGCCGCGCTTCCTTAATATATGCGCGGAGAGGCTCTCCGCAAAAACCGCTCCGCGGCGGCCGCCCTCACGGCATGCGTGCGCGGCGTCGTGCGCCCCGGGGCGGGAGGGTAGCCGCGGTACGCACGCTGCAGGCCGGGGCGGGGCGGGCGAATAACGTGTAGATTGTTAATTTTTTAACACACCGGGAGCGTAAAATTTGTTTGACGGACGTCATCGTTTTTTTTGATGAAAATTTGTATATTTGCCACGCGTCTGCACAAGCATACAGAAAAACAACACAATATCATCCAAAAACCTTTTAAAAATGGCTGAAAAGAAATTTATCACTTGTGATGGCAACTACGCTGCGGCTCATGTGGCATACATGTTCTCGGAGGTTGCGGCGATTTACCCCATCACGCCGTCGTCGACCATGGCAGAGCTCGTGGACGAGTGGGCCGCTCAAGGCCGCAAGAACATCTTCGGCGAGACCGTCAAGGTGATTGAAATGCAGTCGGAGGCGGGTGCTGCGGGTGCCGTACACGGCTCGCTGCAGAGCGGTGCGCTTACGTCGACCTTCACCGCATCGCAGGGCCTGCTGCTGATGATTCCGAATATGTACAAGATTTCGGGCGAGCTGCTGCCGGGCGTCTTCCACGTTTCGGCCCGTGCGCTGGCTGCCCAGTCGCTCTCGATTTTCGGTGACCACCAGGATGTGATGGCCACGCGTCAGACCGGCTTCGCCATGCTGGCCACCTCGTCCGTGCAGGAGGTTATGGACCTCGCCGGCGTGGCACACCTCGTGGCGCTCAAGTCGCGCGTGCCGTTCCTGCACTTCTTCGACGGTTTCCGCACCTCGCACGAAATCCAGAAAATCGAGCTCATCGACGAGGCAGCCCTCACGGCGCTGCTTGACCGCGATGCCCTGAAGGCCTTCCGTCAGTGTGCGCTCAACCCCGAGCACCCCGTAACGCGCGGTACGGCCCAGAACCCCGACATCTACTTCCAGACGCGCGAGGCTGCCAACAAGTTCTACGACGCCGTGCCCGACATGGTGGCCGAGACGATGGCCCAGATTTCGAAAATCACCGGCCGTGAATACAAGCCCTTCGTATACTACGGCGCTCCCGATGCCGAGCATGTCGTCATCGCGATGGGTTCGGTGACCGAGACCCTGAAGGAGACGGTCGACTACCTGAACGCCAAGGGCGAGAAGCTCGGCGTGGTGACCGTTCACCTCTACCGTCCCTTCTCGGTGAAGTACCTGATGGACGTGCTGCCCCAGAGCGTAAAGCGCATCTGCGTGCTCGACCGCACGAAGGAGCCCGGAGCCAACGGCGACCCCCTCTACATGGATGTTGTCGAGGCCTTCTCGCGCACGGACCGCAAGGTGCTCATCATCGGCGGCCGCTACGGCCTCTCGTCGAAGGACACCACGCCGGCCCAGATGCTGGCCGTCTTCGCCAACCTCAAGGCTGCCGAGCCGAAGAACCAGTTCACGGTGGGCATCACCGACGACGTGACCTTCCACTCGCTGCCCGTCGGCAAGGAGATTTCGCTGGCCAAGCCCGGTACGTTCGAGGCCCTCTTCTTCGGTCTGGGCGCTGACGGTACGGTGGGTGCCAACAAGAACTCCATCAAGATTATCGGCGGTACGACCAACAAGTACTGCCAGGCATACTTCTCCTACGACTCGAAGAAGTCGGGAGGCTACACCTCGTCGCACCTGCGTTTCGGTGACAAGCCCATCACGTCGCCCTATCTGGTGACCACGCCCGACTTCGTGGCCTGCCACGTGCCTTCGTATGTCGACAAGTACGACGTGCTGAAGGGTCTGAAGGCCGGTGGTTCGTTCCTGCTCAACTCGGTGCACGACGCCGCCACGACCTGCGCCACGCTGCCCGACCACATGAAGGCCTACCTGGCGAAGAACCACATCAACTTCTACATCATCAACGCCACAAAGATTGCCTCCGAGCTGGGTCTGGGTTCGCGTACGAACACCATCATGCAGTCGGCTTTCTTCAAGATTGCCAACGTCATTCCCTTCGAGAAGGCGGTTGAGGAGATGAAGCACGCCATCCTGAAGTCCTACGGCAAGAAGGGCGAGGATATCGTCAACATGAACTATGCTGCCGTTGACGCCGGCGGCAACGCCGTTGAGAAGGTCGAGGTTCCGGCCGAGTGGGCACAGATTGAGGACAAGGGCTTCACCCATCCGTCGGATGCTTCGTATCCCGAGTTCGTCCGCAAGATTGTCGAGCCCATCAACGGCCTGAAGGGCGACGACCTGCCGGTATCGGCCTTCAACGGCCGTGAGGACGGCACGTGGGAGAACGGTACGGCTGCCTACGAGAAGCGCGGCATTGCCGTCAGCGTTCCCGAGTGGCAGATTGCCAACTGTATCCAGTGCAACCAGTGCGCCTATGTCTGCCCCCACGCCGTGATTCGTCCCTTCCTGGCAACCGACGAGGAGGCAGCCGCTTCGGGTACGGAGTGGAAGCAGGGTCTGGGCGAGACGAAGGCCTACAAGTTCCGCATCCAGATTTCGCCGCTCGACTGTACGGGTTGCGGCAACTGCGTCGACATCTGCCCGGCCAAGGAGAAGGCGCTGGTAATGCGTCCTCTGGAGGAGCAGCTCCCACAGCAGAAGAACTGGGACTACCTGACCAAGCACATCGGCTACAAGCAGGTGGTCGACAAGACCAAGTCGGTGAAGAACCTCCAGTTCGCACAGCCGCTCTTCGAGTTCTCGGGTGCCTGCGCCGGTTGCGGCGAGACGCCCTACATCAAGGCCATCACGCAGCTCTTCGGCGACAAGATGATGGTTGCCAACGCTACGGGCTGTACGTCGATTTACTCGGGTTCGGCTCCGTCGACTCCCTACTGCACCAACGCCGAGGGCAAGGGTCCGGCATGGGCCAACTCGCTCTTCGAGGATAACGCCGAGTTCGGTCTGGGCATGCACATCGGCGTGGAGAAGCTCCGCGACCGCATCCAGCAGACGATGGAGGAGGCCATAGCCAACTGCTCGAAGTGCTCCGACGAGCTGAAGGGCGTGATGAAGGAGTGGATTGCCAACCGCGGTTCGTCGGCCGGCTCGGCCGAGGTTACGGCCCGTCTGGTGCCGATGATGGAGGCCTGCGGCTGCGACTACTGCAAGGAGATTCTCGCCCACAAGGATTGGCTCATCAAGAAGTCGCAGTGGATTATCGGCGGTGACGGCTGGGGCTACGACATCGGCTACGGCGGTCTGGACCATGTTCTCTCGACGGGTCAGGATGTGAACGTGCTGGTTGTCGATACGGAGGTTTACTCCAATACGGGCGGCCAGTCGTCGAAGTCGACCCCCGTGGGTGCCGTTGCCAAGTTCGCATCGGCCGGCAAGCGCGTCCGCAAGAAGGACCTCGGCGCGATGGCCATGACCTACGGCTACGTATACGTTGCCCAGGTTTCGATTGGCGGCTCGCAGCAGCAGCTCTTCAACGTGCTGAAGGAGGCCGAGGCTTATCCCGGTCCGTCGCTCATCATCGCCTACGCTCCGTGTATCAACCACGGCATCAAGGGCGGCATGACGCGTACGCAGACCGTCGGCAAGGAGGCCGTAGCATGCGGCTACTGGCACCTGTGGCACTACAACCCGCAGCTTGAGGCCGAGGGCAAGAACCCCTTCGTGCTCGACTCGAAGGAGCCCGACTGGACGAAGTTCCGCGAATTCCTGATGAAGGAGGTTCGTTACTCGTCGCTCCAGAAGTCCTTCCCGACCGAGGCCGAGGAGCTCTACAAGGCTGCCGAGGAGAATGCCAAGTGGCGTTACAACACCTACAAGCGTCTGTCGAAAATCGAGTACTAATCGTTGACGACATGCGATAAACGATTCGCGGCACCCTCAGCAGGGTGCCGCGATTTTTTTGTGCGTGCGGTGAGCGGCGCTTCGAGGCAGTGCGAGCCGGCGCGCTTTGGTTGCGTACGTAACAAGACCATGAAGAAGGGTAGCGGGACGGCAGCAGGGTGGTCAGCTGGACCTTCTCCGGGCCTCGGCGACGCTTTCAGGGCCTGAAATTGGGAGAATTGCAACGAGTTGGTTATCTTTGCCGCAGAATGGTCCGGGCTGAAGACCGTTGCCTGCTTGTGTCGTTGCGGCATGGCTTTTGGACTCCAGGGCGTAAAACCGATACAGCAAACAACAAAAACAATAGACACATGAAAAAGATTCTCTTTGCGGCCGCAGCCGCGCTGGTTGCGCTGACCGCCTGCAACGGAGCCAGGAAGACCGTCGCGCTCGAAGGTACGCAGTGGAAGCTGGAGCAGATGGAGGGCATTCCCGCCGAGGCCATCACGCGCGAGGCCGACTTCTTCACGCTGACCTTCAACGCTGCCGATACGATGGTCAACGGTCGTACGAACTGCAACCGCTTCTTCGGCCGCTATGCACTCAACGGCAACGAGCTCGAGTTCGACAACATGGGTATGACGCGGATGGCCTGCCCCGAGATGGAGTATGAGAACGCCTTCGTGGAGATGCTCAACGGGGTGGACGGCTACGCCATCGAGGGCGAGACGCTGACGCTGCTCGGCAATGGCAAGGCGCTGGCCACCTTCAAGGCGCAGAGCGCAGCGGTGCCGACGACCCAGAATGCTCCGGCTGCCAGGGTGACCCCCGTCGAGGCGGCCGAGGCTGCCATCGAGGTGATGGATTCGATTGACGTGGTCGAGTAACGACCCTCTTCGGAATAGGAAAAGGGTGGCTCCCGGAGGAGCCGCCCTTTTTGTTGCCCGGCGGCGTCACTGCGGGACGATACGAAAAAAGCGGACTTCCCGCAGGGGAAATCCGCCTTGTTTCGCGTTCCGAAAGCAGTTACTCGCTCAGCGGGGTAACGCTTACATAGGACTTGCCGCTCGCCTTCTTGCAGAACTCGACCGTACCGTCGACCAGCGCGAAGAGCGTGTGGTCCTTGCCCATGCCGACGTTCTCGCCCGGATTGTGTACCGTACCGCGCTGACGAACGATGATGTTACCTGCCTTTGCGAACTGACCGCCGAACAGTTTCACGCCGAGTCGCTTGCTTTCCGACTCACGGCCGTTCTTCGAACTACCTACACCTTTCTTGTGTGCCATTTCTCTTCAGTTTTTAAAGGTTTATGCAACAATCTCCTCTACGAGCACCTGCGTCAGATACTGGCGGTGTCCGTTGCACTTCTGGTATCCCGTTCTGCGCTTCTTCTTGAAGACGAGGACCTTGTCGTCCTTCAGGTGCTTCAGAATCTTGCACTTTACCGAGGCGCCTTCTACTACAGGTGCGCCTACCTTGACCTGACCGTCGTTGTCTGCGAGCAGGACCTTGTCGAAACTTACGGACGAGTTTTCTTCGCCCTGGAGACGGTGAACATAAAGTTTCCGACCTTTCTCAGCTTTGAATTGCTGACCTGCAATCTCTACTATAACGTACATTGAATGTGTAAATTATGTTTTTGAACATAAATTCAGCATGCAAAGATATGTATTATTCGCTTCATACGCAACAACCTGCGCTAATTTTTTTCGCGGCCGCCGCTTCGGCACGGTTCTGGCGGGCGTCGGCACGGTGCGGCAGGGCCATTGCCACGCAATTTTCAGGAGGGTAGAGCGTTATGAAAATACAGGAAGCGGCCTTGAGCGGCGATGACCGGAGCTGTGGACGGTATGGGTGGAATTGATTGTGAAAAATTTCACAATATCATAAATTGTTGCTACCTTTATGCCAGCAATGAGTATCGAACAAAAACAGGACGAACGATGATAAACGACAAGGAGCGGAAGTTCCTGCTCCCGCCGCTGTTCAATGCGGCGGTGCGGGCCGGGGCAGCCATCATGGAGGTCTACAAGGACAGCTCGTCGTATGAGGTGAGCCTCAAGAGCGACCGAACCCCCATCACGCTGGCCGACCGGCTGGCCCACAAGACCATCCGCGAGTACCTCGGCCCCACGCGGATACCGATTCTGAGCGAGGAGGGGCGCGAACTGCGCTACGAGGAGCGCCGCAACTGGGAGCTCTTCTGGCTGGTCGACCCGCTCGACGGAACGGTAGAATTCCTCAAGGGTAACAACGAATTCACGGTCAACATCGCGCTCATGGAGAACAATGTCTGCGTGGGCGCGGTGATTTATGTCCCCTACTTTGCCAAGATGTATGTGGCCGGACGCGGAGCCGGCTCCTACCTCAAGGAGGGGATTGCGCCCGATGCGGCGGCCGACTATACCTACGAGCAGATTGTCTCCGGCTGGAGACGATTGCCGCTCTTCGACGGCAGTCGCGAGCGGCAGCGCGTGGCAGTCTCGCGTTCGCACCAGACCCCCGAGACGCATGAGCATATCGAGGAGCTGCGCCGCCGCTGGCCCAATCTGGAGGTGGTCGAGCAGGGCAGCTCCTACAAGTTCTGCCTGCTGGCCGAGGGTACGGTCGACTACTACGTCCGCACGTCGCCCACCTACGAGTGGGATACGGCGGCCGGAGAGCTGATTCTCTCGGAGGCGGGCGGTCAGACCCGTTCGCTGCCCGAGGGGCGTGAGCTTCGCTACAACGAGGAGGACCTCCACAACCCCTGGTTCGTCTGCCGGGCGAAGTGCTGCCGGCTCTGACTCTGCGCGGATGCGGCGCCGGGCCCGGAGCGGAGCAGTGGAAGCGGGCATGCCCGGGAGGAAGTCTTGGCTGCGACTGAATTGGGGTCAGCTCCCCGGTGAAGGTGAGGTCGGACGGTGTGTCTCCGTTGGTCGGAGTGAAGGAGGTATTGCCGTTGCGAACGAAGCAGAAGGGTATGTTGCCGTTGAGGGAGAGGCGGCAGGATGTGCCGCTGCCGGTCTGATGTCGGAATACCGCCGCCGGGCGAGGATATGGATAAAAAGAAAGAGGAGTCGTAACTCCTCTTTTTTTGTGCTCGGCGCCCTTTGTGGGCCCGGCACCCGCCTTTTTTGTGCCCGGCACCTGCTTTTTGTGCCCGGCGCCCGCTTGTCGGGGACTTTACGACGCGCGGAACTGGGATTTTGTGCCCGGCGCCGGGGCTTAGCCGGGACGGCCGGACTAACGTGCTGCCGGTTGCTCCGCGGAGGCGGAAGCTGCCGTGCGGCTCCCCGCCGGGGCGTGGTGGATGCGCTGCTCCTCGATGTCGCAGGCCGAGCAGTTGCCCGAGCAGCCCGCTGTGACGCAGTCGGTCTGGCCCGAATCCTCACGCGACTCCTGCACGGCGCACTTGATGCCCAGCCGCTGCATGTTCTTGTTGGTCGAGATTTCCGAATCGATGAAGTGCCCCTTGAACATCAGCGTGAGCGACATCCCGACGACGAACAGGGCGACGGCCGCAATGGCGGCCAGCAGAAGAATCAACCACGATGGCATGACATGTGTGTTTTTAGGGTCCGAAATTTTGGGCTTTCCGGGACAAATGTATACATTTGTAAATTAATTTGCAAAAATGCCGCCCTGTTCCGAACCCCGACCCGAAAAAGCCGGCCGGAGCGTTGCGGGCGCGGCATCCGGCCAAAAATCGAACCTATGAGAATCGTCATTGCGGGAGCCGGCGAGATGGGGAGCCATCTGGCCAAGATGCTAAGCGGAAACGGCCACGACATCACCATCATCGACGCCGACCAGAAGCTGCTGGCCGACGTGGGCAGCCTGGCCGACGTCATTACGGTCGAGGGCGACTCGACCACCTTTGCCGTGCTGCGCAAGGCCTCGGTGCGCAAGTGCGACCTCTTCATCGCCGTCAACCACGAGGAGAACGACAACGTCGTGGCGGCGATGCTCGCCAAGCAGCTGGGGGCCAAGAAGTCTATTGCGCGCATCGACAACAACGAATACCTCGAGCCCAACAACAAGGAGATGTTCATCGAGATGGGCATCGACTACCTCTTCTATCCCGAAAAGGTGGCCGCCCGCGAGGTCATCAACCTGCTGGGACACACCTCCACCACCGAGTATGTCGACTTTTCGAGCGGCAAGCTCTCGCTGGCGGTCTTCCGTCTGGAGCCCGCCTCGCCGCTGGTGGGGCAGGAGCTCACGGGCTTCGACGAGGAGCAGACCGAGCTCAACTACCGCACGGTGGCCATCACGCGCGGCGGCGAGACCATCATTCCGCACCGCGGCGAGCGCTACTTCGAGGGTGACATCATCTACGTCATCGCCCGTCAGGATGCCGTGCGCGAGGTGATGGAGTTCTCGGGGCAGTCGAACATCGAAATCAAGAACATGATGATACTCGGTGGCTCGCGCATCGGCATCCGCATCGCCACCGAGCTGCAGGACGAGGTCAACATCAAGCTCATCGACTACAACGCCGAGAAGGCCTACCGTCTGGCCGAGATGCTCGACAAGACGTTGATTATCAATGAGGACGGGCGTAATACGGAGGCGATGATGGAGGAGGGCCTCTCGAACATGGACGCCTTCGTGGCGGTGACGGGCCGCAGCGAGACGAACATCCTGGCGGCGATGCTGGCCAAGCGCATGGGCGTCAAGAAGGTGATTGCCGAGGTCGAGAACCTCAACTACATCAATCTGGCCGAGTCCATCGGCATCGACACCATCATCAACAAGAAGCTCATCACGGCGTCGAACATCTTCCGCTTCACGATGTCGACCGACGTGCAGGCCATCAAGTGCCTGACGGGCAGCGACGCCGAGGTGCTCGAGTTCATCGTCAAGCCCAACTCGCCGGCCACCAAGTGCCGCATCAAGGAGATGGGGCTTCCCGAGGATACCATCATCGGCGGCATCGTCCGCGGCGACAAGGTCTTCATTGCGGTCGACAACTCGATGATACAGCCCTACGACCGCGTGGTGGTCTTCGCCATGCCCGAGTCGGTGGGCCGCGTGGGCTACTTCTTCAACTAAGGAACTTTAAGCAACAAAAACGATTTTGTCACTTCGCAGCATACTTCTGAGGGCCTACTTCTCGCAGCGCGAGCGGGCCATCGACACCTTCCGCCGCCACCCCGTGGAGACCCAGGCGCGCATGTTCCGGCAGCTTCTGCGCCGGGGCCGCCGCACGGAGTTCGGCTGGCGCTACAACCTGGGCCGCATCCGCACGCCCGAGCAGTTCGCCTCGATGGTCGAGACGTTCGACTACGACACCTTCAAGCCCTACATCGAGCGGATGCTGGCCGGTGAGTCCGACGTGACGGCTCCGGGCCGCGTCACGCTCTTTGCCCGCTCGTCGGGCACCACCTCCGACCGGAGCAAGTACATCCCCGTCACGCGGGAATCGCTGTGGTGGAACCATACGATGGGCATGCGCGACGTGGCGACGGTCTTCGCGGCCAACAACCCCCGCTCGAAGGTCTTCGACGGCAAGACGCTCACGCTCGGCGGTTCATGCCGGCAGGAGGGGTCGAATCTGGTGGGCGACCTCTCGGCGCTGCTCATCCACGAGACGACCTTCTGGAGCGGCTGGTTCCGCGCGCCGAAGATGCAGACGGCCCTCATCGCCGATTTCGACCGCAAGGCCGAGGCCATCTGCCGCGAGTGCACGGGCGAGAACATCACGGCCTTTGCCGGCGTGCCGTCGTGGAACCTGGCGCTGATGCGCCGCGTGCTCGAGTATACGGGGCGCAGCAACCTGCTCGAAGTGTGGCCCAATCTCTGCATGTTCGCCCACGGCGGGGTGGAGTTCACCCCCTACCGGCGTTCGTTCGAGGAGCTGATACCCTCGCCCGAGATGCAGTACATGGAGACCTACAACGCCTCGGAGGGCTTCTTCGCCCTGGCCGACGACCCCACGCGCAGCGACATGCTGCTGATGCTCGACTACGGCACCTACTTCGAATTCCGCCAGGGCGACAGCATCGTGCCGCTCGAAGGGGTGAAGAGCGGCGAGGTCTATGCTCTGGTCATCACCTCGAACAACGGGCTGTGGCGCTACGAAATCGGCGATACGGTGGAGTTCACCTCGACGGACCCCTACCGGATTCGCTTTGCAGGGCGTACGCGCCAGTACATCAACGCCTTCGGCGAGGAGGTGATTGCCGACAACGCCGACCGCGCCCTGGAGCGGGCCTGCCGCGAGACGGGCGCCGTGGTGGGCGAGTATACGGTGGCTCCCTGCTACATGAGCCTCCGCGAGCGGGGCGCCCACGAGTGGATTGTGGAGTTCGACCGCGAGCCCGATGACCGGGCCCGCTTCGCCGAGGTGCTCGACCGCGAGCTGCGGGCCATCAACTCGGACTACGACGCCAAGCGTCTGACGACGCTCGACCTGCCGCGCATCACGGTGGTCGAGCGGGGCCGCTTCCTTGACTGGATGCGCCGCAAGGGGAAGAACAAGGTGCCGCGTCTGATGAACGACCGCCGCGTGGCCGACTCGGTGCTCGGGGGCGAGTAGTCCGGACCGGACCGGGGCGCCGATTCTCTAATTAGGCCCGGCTTTGCAGGGCGGAACGTTTTTTCGGACGTGGCGGTTTCGGGAGCGCGGCGTTGCAGCCGGGTGTCGGACTGCGGCCGCCGAAAACAGCCGCTGAAAACAGCCGCCGGCAACGGTTGCCGAAAAAACGGCCGCCGAACGACAAGAAGTGTAAAACCATTCAGAAATATCGATTGAACGATGTATATTGCCATTGCGGGAAACATCGGCAGCGGCAAGACGACGCTGACCGAGATGCTGACCCGGCGCTACCGGGCCAAATGCTATCTGGAGGAGAGCAACAACCCCTACATCGGGGATTTCTACGAGGATATGAACCGCTGGTCGTTCCAGCTGCAAATCAGCTTCCTCGGCAGCCGCATCGAGCAGACGATGGACATGCTCGCCTCGGGCGACGAGGACATCATCCAGGACCGGACCATCTACGAGGATGCCCACATCTTCGCCACGAACCTCCACGAGATGGGGCTCATGTCGACGCGCGACATCGAGACCTACATGAAGATTTTCCGGCTCGTGACCACGCTCATCCCCAAACCAGACCTGCTGATTTACCTCAAGGCGAGCGTTCCGACGCTCATCTCGCAGATTCACAAGCGGGGCCGCGAGTACGAGATGAACATCGACGAGTCCTACCTGCGGCGACTCAACGAGAAGTACGACCACTGGATTGACCATATCTACGACGGCGAGGTGCTCGTCGTCGACAAGGACAACGAGGACTTCGTGGAGAATCCCGAGGTGCTCGAACGGATTTGCGCACGGCTCGATGCGCTCAAAGCCTCCGAGAAGCGATGAGGCTGCCCGAAGCGTTCGTAGCGTCCATTGCCCGCGAGCTGGGCGAAGAGGAGGCGCAGGCGTTGTGTGCGGCGCTCGACGGCCCGTCGCCCGTTGCGGTGCGGCTCAACCCGGCGAAGTGCGCGGCACTCCTGCCCGCCGTTGCGACGGGCGAAGGGGTGCGCCGCGTAGGGTGGTGTGCCGAGGGGCGTTACCTGCCCCGGCGGCCGCAGTTCACCTTCGATGCGGAGTTCCATGCCGGCGCCTACTACGTGCAGGAGCCCTCATCGCAGTTTGTCGGGCGGCTGCTCTCGGGTGTCGATATGCGCGGTGCGCGGGTGCTCGACCTCTGCGCCGCACCCGGCGGCAAGAGCACGCTCTACGCCTCGCTGGTCGGGAGCGAAGGGCTCGTTGTCGCCAATGAAATCGACCGCCGGCGGGCGCAGGTGCTTGCCGACAACATCCGCCGCTGGGGCACGGGCAACGTCGTGGTCACGACGGCCGATGCGGCCCGCATGGCGGAGTTCGAGGCGTGGTACGACGTGGTGGCGGTCGACGCCCCCTGCTCGGGCGAGGGGATGTTCCGCAAGGACGACGCCGCGCGCGGCGAGTGGAGCGAGGCGAACGTGCGCCTCTGCGCATCGCGTCAGGATGCCATTCTGCGCGAGGCGTGGCGGGCGCTGCGGCCCGGCGGGACGCTCCTCTACAGCACCTGCACCTTCAACCGCACCGAGGACGAGGGCTCGCTTGAACGTTTTCTTGCATGGGCGGGCGACGAGGTGGCCGAGGCCGGCGAGTTCCCGCTCGCGGAGGAGTGGGGGATTCTCGGCGGCAGGGTCGGAGCCTTCCGCACCTTCCGTTTCTTCCCGCACCGGGCCGAGGGCGAGGGCTTCTTCGCCGCCGTGGCCCGCAAGGCCCCCGATGCCGGCGGTCGGAGCCGCACGCCGCGGCAGCGCCGCGAAGTGCTCGTCGCGGCCGACAAGGCCGCAGCGGCGGAGCTTGCACGCTGGGTCGAGGAGCCCGCGGCGATGCGCTTTGCCGCGGCGGGCGATACCCTCTACGGCTGGTATGCGGCGCAGTACGATGCCGTGCGGAGCCTCTCGGGCGTGCTGCCCGTGATTTATTCGGGAGTGGCCATGGGGCAGCTCTTCAAGGGGCGGCTCAAGCCCGACCCGGCTTTGGCCCTCTTCGCGGGGCTGCGGCGCGATGCCGTGCCGACGGCCGAACTCGGCTCGGAGGATGCGCTGCGCTTCCTGCGCAAGCAGGAGCTTGCAGCGGGGCTCTTTGCCGAAGGCATCAATCTGGTGACGGCGAGCGGCCGGGCGCTGGGATTCGTCAAGCGGATTGGCCCCCGCGTGAATAACCTCTATCCCAATTCGCTGCGCATCCTTCGGCAGCAGGGTGACGGAGAGCCGGCCGGCGAGGGGGAGGCGTAGCCCCGGGGCGCGGTCCGATACGGAGAGCGGGGCCGACCTCATGCTGAGGAAAGCCTTGTGTTGAGGAAACCGGCCCCGAAGGAGATGAAAATATAAACCGTGAAACGAAATAGCGTATGGCAGAGAAGCTTTACTATTCAATGGGCGAGGTGGCCGAGATGTTCGACGTCCGGCCGTCGTTGCTGCGCCACTGGGAGTCGCAGTTCGGCGTGCTGAAGCCCAAGCGGAACAAGAAGGGCAACCGGCTCTTTACGCCGGCCGACATCGAGAACCTGAAGCTGATTTACCACCTGGTCAAGGAGCAGGGCATGACGCTCGAGGGGGCCCGCAAGGCGCTGCGTCAGTGCCGCCGCGAAAAGGAGGTGCCGCGCGACGTGGAGCTGCTCGAGCGGCTGCAGCGCATTCGCGCGCTGCTGGTTGAGGTGCGCGAGGAGCTCAAGGAGCCTGCCGCCTCGCAGGGGCGGACCGTGCTGGTCGATTCGTCGGTCGACGCTTCGGCGGAGCTTCCGACCGATGCCGCAGAGATGGCGCACGGGGAGGCCCCCGAAGAAGCGGCTGCGGAGCAGGATGCTTCGGTTGCCGCAGAGGCTGGAACCGCCGCCGAGGCCGAAGCTGCCGCCCCGAAGCGCCGCCGGCGCACCAAACCGGTGGTGAAGTTTGCCGATACGCCCGAGGGTGGAACCCCGGCGGAGGCAGAGGCGGAAGCTGCCGCGCAGACCGAGCCGGGCGCTCCGAAGCGTACGGCACGCCGTCCGCGCCGCGGCAAGAAGGAGGAGGCGGAGCACAAGGAACTCTTCGCCTTCTACGAACAGTCGCTCTTCTGAGGCGCAGCGGCCTGCTGCGGCCGGCAGCGCGCCGCACGTTAACGCAATCATCTGGAAAAAGAAGACAATATTATGAAAATCAAAGATATAACCGACGTAATCGAGCGCTTTGCACCGCTCTCCTACCAGGAGTCCTACGACAACGCGGGGCTGATTGTGGGGCGTCCCGACGACGAGGTGCAGCGGGCGTTGCTGGCCGTCGACGTTACGGACGAGGTGCTGGACGAGGCCGAGCGCGAAGGGTGCGACCTGGTCATCACGCACCATCCCATCATCTTCCATGCGCTCAAGCGCTTCAACTCGGCCGATGCCGTGCAGCGCTGCGTCGAGCGGGCCATCCGCCGCGGCATCGCGCTCTATGCCTGCCATACGAACCTCGACAGCGCCCCTGGAGGGATGAGCTGGCGTCTGGCCGCGATGCTGGGCATCGGGGAGCTCCGCGTGCTGCAGCCCTCGGCGGCCGACCCGCAGGTGGGCTTCGGCGTGGTGGGCGAGCTGCCCGAGCCGCTCCCGACGGAGGAGTTCCTGCGCCGCATGCAGCAGCGTCTGGGGTTCAAGGTGGTGCGCCACAGCGACCTGGTGCGCCCTCAGGTGCGGCGCATCGCCCTCTGCACGGGGGCCGGAGCCTCGCTCATGGAGGAGGCCCGCCGCTCGGGTGCCGACCTCTACGTGACCGCCGATTTGAAGTACAACGATTTCATGCTCCCCGACGGAGCCTTCGTGGTGGCGGACATCGGACATTTCGAGAGCGAATATTGCGCAATTGAGCTAATATTTGAGGTTTTATCGAAAAATTTGCTTACCTTTGCGGTCCGCAAGAGTGGATACTCGCGTAATCCGGTGAACTATTTCGTTTAAGTTCAAACAATTATAATATATGGCAACACAGAAAAAGGCCGCCGATGTTGATTATTCGATGCAGGAGAAAATCCTGGCGCTCTATGAGATTCAGAAAATCGACAGCAAAATCGACGAAATCAACAAGGTGAAGGGTGAACTGCCGCTCGAGGTTCAGGACCTCGAGGATGAGCTTGCCGGGCTGAAGACGCGCATCGACAACATCAACTCCGAGATTGAGGAGTTCAATGCGCTCACCAAGCAGCGCAAGCGCGAAATCGACCAGGCGAAGATTCAAATCGCCAACTACAAGGAGCAGCAGAACAACGTCCGCAACAACCGTGAATTCGACGCCATCTCGAAGGAAATCGAGTATCAGGAGCTCGAAATCGAGCTGGCCGAGAAGCGTCTGAAGGAGTACGCCGCCGGTGTGAAGGCCAAGAAGGCTCAGCTGGAGCAGACCGAGGCCGAGCTCAACGAGCGCAATGCCGACCTGACGGTCAAGAAGGGCGAGCTGGAGAGCATCGAGGCCGAAACGGCTCCGCAGGTTGCCGAGTACGAGGCTCAGGCCGAGCAGGCCCGTGCCAAGGTCGACGACCGGCTGCTGGCTGCCTACAACCGCATTCGCCGCAGCGTGCGCAACGGTCTGGCCGTGGTGACGGTGAAACGTGATGCGTGCGGCGGCTGCTTCAACCGCATTCCGCCTCAGCGTCAGATGGATATCCGTGCTGGCAAGAAGATTATCATCTGCGAGTACTGCGGCCGCATTCTGGTGGCAGACCCCGAAGCCGAGCAGTAGCGGACGGCTTCCGGCGTGAAGCCGGGAGGTGCATGTGAACAGGGCGGCGGACCCCAAAAGGGCCCGCCGCTTTTTTGTACCTGGAGGGACGGAGCGGTTTTCCGTGTCGGTCGGTGGAACCTTTCGTCTTCGGCGGGGCTGCGGGACGGTATGCCGGCGGCGGAAGAGGAGAAGGTCGACGGAGACGGCGGGGCAGGATGCGTCTGCCGCTTTTTTGTGCCCGGAGGGGCGGAGCGGCTTTCCGCGTCGGCAGGTGTGTCGGCCCGTCCCTTTTCGATGGTGCGGCGGCGTTCCCCCTCGATGGGTGGGTGGCAGCAGGGGGGCTGTTGGTTGAAACGGCGGGTCTGGCAGAGTCCGCCGTTTTTTTATGTCCGGGCGGTGGCGGCCGGGCACCCCTTGCCCTGCGGTTGCGGGGCGGAACAGGAGGCGTTTGTTCCCGTTCCGACCTCCGGCCGCGGCGGAGCGGCTCCGGGGCGGTCTCGCGCGGGCGGGAACCGAATAATGGCTCGGGAATAACATTTTACGGACGAAAAAGTTCGGACTTTAGCAAATAATCGCTATTTTTGCAAAGTTCTATACCGACGACTAAAATTGCCTTATAAAATTGCCTTAGATGAAGATAGCCATTGCCCAGTTGAACTACACCATCGGCGATGTGGAGGGCAACACCTCGAAAATCATCGATTCGATTCAAAAGGCCAAAGAGCGTAAAGCCGACCTCGTGATTTTTGCCGAACAGGCCGTGAGCGGAACCCCCGCCTTCGACCTGCTGCGGAAGACGACCTTCCTCGAGCTATGCGAGGATGCGCTGGTTACCATCGCCTCCTGCTGCGACGGCATCGCCGCCATCGTGGGGCTTCCGATTCTGACGTCGCAGGGCACCATCAGCGCCGCCGCGCTCATCCAGGACCGCAAGGTGCTGCGTTACGTGGGCAAGAAGTACATTACGGCCCGCCGCGAGATGGGCTTCCTCGTCGGCTCGAAGGGCTACGAGTATGCCACCATCAAGGGACACAAGTGCGCCATCGTCGTGGGCGACGACCTGAGCCGCGAACGCGACTACGACAAGTCGGTCGAGACGGTCATCTCCATCAACGCCCGCAAGTACGGCCGCGGCACGATGACCTACCGCTACGAGGTGATGCGCAACCTCTCGTTCGTCGAGGGCAAGAACATCGTCATGGTCAACCAGGTCGGCGGCTCGACCGACATCGTCTACGACGGCACGTCGGGCGCCTTCAACAACCGCGGCGAACTGGTGCTCATGATGAAAAACTTCGAGGAGGACTTCCAGATTTTCGACACCCGCGCCCAGGCCCGTCCCGTCGTCATCCCCACCAGCGGCGAACGTACGCGGCTGGTCTACGAGGCGGCACGCTGCGGACTGCGCGACTTCTTCCTCAAGAACGGCTACCGCAAGGCCTGCATCGGCCTCTCGGGCGGTATCGACTCGGCGGTAGTCGCCTGCCTGGCGGCCGATGCGCTCGGACGCGAGAATGTCCGCGCGCTGCTCATGCCCTCGCAGTTCTCGTCGGACCTCTCGGTCGAGGATGCCAAGGAGCTGGCCGAGAATCTGGGCATCGAATACAACGTCATCCCCATCACGGAAATCTACAAGTCGGTGGTCGACACGCTCACGCCGGTTATCGGCGGACGCGACTTCGACTCCACCGAGGAGAACATCCAGACGCGCATCCGCACGATTCTGCTCATGGCCGTCCAGAACAAGACGGACTACGTGTTGCTCAACTCGTCGAACAAGAGCGAAAACGCGCTGGGTCTCTGCACGCTCTACGGCGATACGGCCGGCGCCTTCAGCCCTACGGGCGACCTCTACAAGAGCGAGATGTACGATGTGGCGCGCTACATCAACCGCACCTTCGGCAACCCCATTCCCGAAAGCATACTCGACAAGGAGCCCTCGTCGGAGCTCCACCCCAACCAGAAGGACAGCGACATTCTGCCTCCCTACGAGGTGGTCGACGCCATCCTCTACCGCATGATTGAGGAGGGGCAGCACCGCGAGGAGATTGTCAACGCGGGTTTCGACTCGGAGGTCGTGGAGAAGATTCACTCGATGATTATGCGCAACGAGAAGAAACGCTACCAGTTCCCGCCCGTGCTGCGCCTTTCGATGTGTTCGTTCGGACACGAGCGGCTGATGCCGCTGACCAACAAGTACGGCGATTAGAACTGTGGCGGAGCTGATTGAACATAGCGGGGTGGTCGAGCGCATCGAAGGGGATGCGGTCCTGGTACGAATCACCTCGCATTCGGCGTGCGGCAGCTGCAAGGCGCGGGCCGCATGCGGTCTGGCCGAGACGCAGGAGAAGATTGTGGAGGTCCACACTCCGGAGGCGGGGAGCTATCATCCCGGCGAGGAGGTGTCGGTGGGAGTGCGGCGGCGCGCAGGTGCCGTCGCGGTCGTATATGCCTATGTGGGAGCCCTTGCCGTGCTGCTTGTGGTGCTGATGGTGAGCAGCCTGGCGCTGGGGTGGAGCGACGGGGCGAGCGCCCTGGCGGCGCTGGCCGGCGTGGCGCTCTACTACGGGGTGCTGGGGCTCTTCCGCCGCAGAATTGAACATACAATTCATTTTACAATAACAAAACACTGATGGAAGTATTACTTTACACAATCCTGACGCTCTGCGTGTTGGGAGTGCTTGCCGCAGTTATTCTCTACGTGGTGGCCCAGAAGTTCAAGGTCGAGGAGGACCCGCGGATTGACCAGGTCGAGAAGATGCTGCCGGGCGCCAATTGCGGCGGTTGCGGCTTCGCCGGCTGCCGCGGCATGGCCGAGGCGCTGGTCAAGCGCGACGACATTTCGGCGCTCTACTGTCCCGTCGGAGGCGGTGACTGCATGAAGGCCGTGGCCGGCTTCCTGGGCAAGGCTGCCGCCGAGAAGGAGCCCCAGGTGGCGACCGTCCGCTGCGGCGGTACGTGTGAGAAGCGCCCCCGCACCAACCAGTTCAACGGAGCACGCTCGTGCGCCGTGGCCGCATCGCTCTACATCGGCGAGACGGGCTGCTCGTTCGGCTGCCTCGGATTCGGCGACTGCGTGACGGCCTGCTCGTTCGATGCCATCCACATCAACCCCGCGACGGGGCTGCCCGAGGTCGACGCCGACAAGTGTACGGCCTGCGGCGCCTGCGTGAAGGCCTGCCCCAAGCAGGTCATCGAGCTGCGCAAGAAGTGGCCAAAGAACCGTGCGGTCTACGTCTCGTGCGTCTCGAAGGACAAGGGTGCCGTGGTGATGAAGGCCTGCAAGGCGGGCTGCATCGGCTGCGGCAAGTGCGCTAAGGTGTGCGCCTTCGGCGCCATCACCGTCGAGAACAACCTGGCCTACATCGACCCGCAGAAGTGCAAGCTCTGCCGCAAGTGCGTGAACGAGTGCCCGACGGGCGCCATCCGCCTGGTGGGCATGGAGCCGCTGCCCAAGGCCCCCAAGACGGCGCCTGCAGCCGCTCCGGCCGCCGCTCCTGCTGCCAAACCTGCCGCTGCTCCGGCCGCCAAGCCTGCAGCAGCACCTGCAGCGGAGAAGCCCGCCGCAGAGGCCAAGGCCGCACCGGCCGCAAAGAAGACGGATGCCGAATAATTAACCGCTAAAATTCAGATTCCGAGATATGAAGACATTTCCGAAAGGCGGAGTCCATCCGTCGGAAAACAAACTGAGCTGCGCGAAGCCCATCGAGGTCCTTCCGCTGCCCGACGTGGTGACGATTCCCCTGTCGCAGCATATCGGCGCGCCCGCGGTTGCCAAGGTGGCCAAGGGCGACAAGGTGCTGACCGGTCAGCTCATCGCCGAGGCGGGCAGTTTCATGTCGGCGAACATCCACTCGCCGATTTCGGGTACGGTGACCGCCGTGGAGCCCGTGGCCAACGGCCAGGGCGTGCGTCAGATGAGCATCGTCATCAAGCGCGAGGGCGACGAGTGGGCCGAGGGCATCGACCGCACGCCGGAGCTGGTGCGCGAGTGCACGCTCGAGCCGCAGCAGATTATCGCCCGCATCAAGGAGGCCGGCGTCGTCGGCATGGGCGGTGCGACCTTCCCCACGCATGTGAAGCTTTCGGTGCCTCCCGGCAAGAAAGCCGAGGCACTCATCATCAACGGCGTCGAGTGCGAACCCTACCTCACGTCGGACCATCGCACGATGCTCGAGCGGGGCGAACAGCTGCTCGTCGGCGTGACGATTCTCAAGCGTGCGCTTGGTGTCGAGCGCGCCTATGTCGGCGTGGAGAACAACAAGCCCGATGCCATCGAGCATCTGCGCCGTCTGGCGGCCGGATACGAGGGCATCGAGATTGTGCCGCTGCGCGTGAAGTATCCGCAGGGCGGTGAGAAACAGCTCATCGCCGCCATCACGGGCCGCGAGGTACCTCCTCCGCCCGCACTGCCCATCGACGTGGGTGCGGTGGTCTGCAACGCCTCGACGACGGTGGCCGTCTACGAGGCTGTGCAGAAGCACAAGCCCCTCATCGAGCGGGTGGTCACCATCACCGGCAAGGGGATGAAGGAGCCCAAGAACCTGCTCACGCGCATGGGTACCCCCATCTCGACGCTCATCGAGGCGGCCGGAGGTCTTCCCGCCGATGCGGGCAAGGTCATCAACGGCGGTCCGATGATGGGTCGTGCGATGATTAACCTCGAGGCCCCGGTGACGAAGGGCTGCTCGGGCATCACCGTCATGAGCGGCCGCGACGCCGTGCGCCGCACCGCCTCGCAGTGCATCAAGTGCGCCAAGTGCGTGTCGGCCTGCCCGATGGGTCTGGAGCCCTACTTCCTCTCGAAGATGACCCAGAAGAAGAACTGGGACGAGGTCGAGGCCCGCATGATTACCTCGTGCATCGAGTGCGGCTGCTGCCAGTCGACCTGCCCGGCCTACCTGCCGCTGCTCGACTGGATTCGTCTGGGCAAGCAGACCGTCATGGGCATCATCCGCGCGCGGGCTGCCGCCAACGCTCCTAAAAAGTAAATGAAAATAAACGATAAAGTTATGGCAAACAAACTTGTTGTCGCTCCCGCGCCCCACGTGCAGACGACGCAATCGACGAGCGTCATCATGCGCGACGTCATCATCGCGTTGTTGCCTGCGCTGGCGGTCTCGACGGTGGTCTTCGGCCTCAACGTGCTCTGGGTCACGGCGCTGTCGGTCGCGTGCTGCGTGTTGTTCGAATACCTGATTCAGCGATTCCTGGTCCAGGGCCCCGTGACCGTGGGTAACCTTTCGGCCGTGGTGACGGGCATGCTGCTGGCCTTCAACCTGCCGGCGACGATTCCCTGGTGGATTGTCGTCATCGGCGCCTTCGTCGCCATCGCCATCGCCAAGATGACCTTCGGCGGCCTGGGCAAGAACCCCTTCAACCCGGCACTCGTGGGCCGTGTCTTCCTGCTGATTGCCTATCCCGTGCAGATGACCACCTTCCCCATGCCGGTCAACGGCTCGTTTGACGCACTGTCGGGCGCCACGCCGCTGGCGGTCGTCAAGCACGGTGCGGCCGGTCCCGACGTGCTCGGCGTGCAGGACCTGCTGCTGGGCAACATGCCCGGTTCGATGGGCGAGGTGGCCGCGCTGGCGCTGCTGTGCGGCTTCGTCTATCTGCTCTGGCGCCGGGTCATCACGTGGCACATCCCCGTGACGGTGCTCGTGACGATGGCGCTCTTCGCCTTCATCGTGGCGCTCTGCCGCGGTGGTGAGCCGTCGCTGCTGTGGCAGCTGCCGCTCTTCCACGTGCTGGCCGGCGGTGCCCTGCTGGGCTCGATTTTCATGGCTACCGACTACTCGACCTCGCCCATGACGGTCAAGGGCGGCGTGATTTTCGCCGTCGGCATCGGTGTCATCACCATGCTCATCCGTCTGTGGGGTGCCTATCCCGAAGGCATGTCGTTCGCGATTCTGATTATGAACGCCGTCGTGCCCCTGATTAACAAATATGTGAAACCCGCGCGCTTCGGCGTGAAATAACAGGAGGCCTTAAGATTATGGAAAGTACACTTAAGAACATGGTTGCGGTGCTCTTCGGCATCACGCTGGTGGCTTCGGCCGGTGTGGGCGTGGTGAACATGATTACCGTGGAGCCCATTGCCCAGTCGAAGCAGGCCGCCACGACGGCGGCGCTGACCGAGGTGCTGCCTCCGTTCGACGAGACGACGAGTGAGGAGCTCACCATCGACGAGATGCCCATCACGGTCTACACCGCCACGAAGGGCGGCGTGGTGGCTGGCTATGCCGTGCAGTCGATGTCGAAGCTGGGCTTCGGCGGTGCGGTGCGCATGATGGTGGGCTTCGACCCCGACGGCCGCGTGGTCAACATCAACGTGCTGGAGCAGACCGAGACCCCGGGCCTCGGTACCAAGATGTGCGACGAGGGCAACCCGCTGCTGGGCAGCGTCAAGGGGCAGCGCCTCGAGGATAAGCAGCTCGTCGACGGCAAGCTGGCGGTCCGCAAGGACGGCGGCGACGTGGACGCCCTGACGGCGGCCACCATCTCATCGCGCGCCTATGTCGATGCCGTCAACCGGGCCTGGATGGCCTACAAGAGCGTAGCGACGGGTGCACCCGCCACCGACGTGGCGTCGGGCGCCTCGCAGCAAACCAACAACGAGCCTGCGGCTCAGGAAGGAGGTCAAAATGAATAAACTGCAAATCATTCTCAGCGGCATCATCAAGAACAACCCGACCTTTGTACTGGTGCTGGGCATGTGCCCGACGCTCGGTACGACCACCTCGGCGGCCAACGGCATGGGTATGGGTCTGGCCACCACGGCGGTGCTCATCATGTCGAACCTGGTGATTTCGCTCATCAAGAACATCATCCCCGACAAGGTCCGCATCCCGGCCTTCATCGTGGTCATCGCCTCGTTCGTGACCATCATCCAGATGCTCATGGAGGCCTTCGTTCCGGGGCTCTACAAGGCGCTGGGCGTCTTCATCCCGCTCATTGTGGTGAACTGCATCATCCTGGGCCGCGCCGAGGCCTTCGCCTCGAAGAACTCGCCCTTCGACTCGATGCTCGACGGTGTGGGCATTGGTCTGGGATTCACCCTCTCGCTGACGGTCATCGGCGCCGTGCGCGAGGTCCTGGGCAGCGGTGCCATCTTCGGCATCAACCTCGGCATCGCGGATGTCATGCCGCTGGTCTTCGTCCTTGCGCCGGGCGGCTTCCTCACGCTCGGATACCTGATGGTCCTGTTCAATAAATTAGCCAAGAAGTAGCCATGGAAATATCCTATTTCGCAATCATTATCGGCGCCATCTTCGTCAACAACGTCGTGCTGGCGCAGTTCCTCGGCATCTGCCCCTTCCTCGGCGTCTCGTCGAAGGTTGAGACGTCGCTGGGCATGGGCGCCGCCGTGACCTTCGTCATGGCGCTTACGGCCGTGGTGGCGTGGCCCATCCAGACCTACATCCTGGTGCCGCTCCACATCGAATACATGCAGACGATTGTCTTCATCCTGGTCATCGCGGCTCTGGTGCAGATGGTCGAAATCATGCTCAAGAAACTCTCTCCGTCGCTCTATCAGGCGCTGGGCATCTTCCTGCCGCTCATCACGACCAACTGCGCCGTGCTGGGTGTGGCCATCCTGATGATTCAGAAGGAGTTCAACCTGCTGCAGAGCGTTGCCTACTCGGTCTCGACGGCTCTGGGCTTTGCTCTGGCGCTGGTGCTCTTCGCCGGCATCCGCGAGCGTCTGGAGTTCGAGGAGGTTCCCAAAGGCTTCCGCGGTGTCCCCATCGCGCTCATCACGGCCAGCATTCTGGCCATGGCCTTCATGGGCTTTTCGGGTCTGGTCTGAGACCCGGCAACGGTTCCACCGCGAAGACCGCTCCCCGAGGGGCGGTCTTCGCTGCATTCCGGGGCACGCTTTTTGTGCACGGCCGACTTTTTTCGCCGTAAAAACTTCGTTTCTTGCGCCAAGATTGTTAATTTTGCGCTATTATCGAATAAAACCCACCGAAGTCAATGGATAAGGTCATCAAACTTCACGACCGGAGGTTCCGGGTCATGATTCCCGCCGCGAAAATCGACGAGGCGGTCACGGCCGTCGCGCAGCGCATCAATGCGGACTATGCCGACAAGGATACGCCGCTTTTTGTCGGGGTGCTGAACGGTTCGTTCATGTTCATGAGCGACCTCATCAAGAAAATCGAGTTCAACAGCGAGCTGTCGTTCGTCAAGCTGGCCTCGTACGAAGGGACGCAGACCACGGGCGACGTGAAGTGCCTCATCGGACTCAACCAGTCGCTCGAGGGGCGCCACGTGATTATCGTCGAGGACATCGTCGACACGGGCGAGAGCATCGAGCGGATGGTCCGCGACTTGGAGAAGCTCCATCCGGCGAGCATCGCCGTCTGCACGCTCTTCTTCAAGCCGGGCTCCTACCGCAAGCAGATTCCCATCGATTACCGGGCGATGGAAATCGGCAACGAGTTCATCGTAGGCTACGGTCTGGACTACAACCAGCTGGGCCGCAATCTGAAGGATATCTACGTGGTGACCGAATGATGGGCGAGGTGACGAACAACATCGTGGAGCTGCTCGACGGCGGGCGGCTGCTTCCGCTGGTCGAGGATTTCTATACCATCCAGGGCGAGGGGTACCATACGGGCAAGGCGGCCTACTTCATCCGCCTGGGCGGCTGCGACGTGGGGTGCCGCTGGTGCGACGCCAAGTATACGTGGAATCCGCGCCTCTATCCTCCGGTCGAGGTGGCAACCATCGTTGCGCGGGCCACGGCCTGTGCGGCGCAGGCCGTCGTGGTCACGGGCGGCGAGCCGCTGCTCTATCCGCTCGGCGTGCTGACCTCGGAGCTGCACGCCCGGGGGCTTGAGCTCTTCCTCGAAACTTCGGGTTCGCACCCCTTCAGCGGCGAGTTCGACTGGGTATGCCTCTCGCCCAAACGGCAGCAGCCCCCTCTTGAGGAGGCCTATGCGCGTGCCGACGAGCTGAAGGTGATTGTCGAGCGGGCCGAGGATTTTGCGTGGGCCGAGCAGAATGCCGCCCGCGTGCGTCCCGAGTGCCGGCTCTACGTGCAGCCCGAATGGAGCGTCTCGGAGCAGGTGATGCCGCTGCTGGTCGAGTACGTCAAGGCCAACCCGCGCTGGAACATCTCCATCCAGTCGCACAAGTACATGCACATTCCTTAACCCCTCTGTCCCAATCGAAGATGACCCTCCATTTCGGACGCAAGTTCTGGCGGTTTCTGACCACCGTCGTGGTGCTCTTCATGCTCTTCGTGGTGGGGCGCAATCTGGTCCATGCCGTGAAAATCAAGGGGCAAATCGGGACGCTGCGGCGTCAGGCCGAGGAGTATCGCGAGAAAATCGCCCAGGACAGCACGCTCGTCGAGCGGCTGCGCTACGACGACTACCTCGAGGAGTATGCCCGCGAGCGCTACGGCATGCAGCGGCGCGACGAGCGGGTCTTCCTCATGGATGATTGAGCGGCCGGCAGGCTCCGGGGCCGGGTTGCGTGAGGCTTGTGGGCGCCGGGCAGTGACAGGGGAGGGGCTGGACAGGACAGGCCCCGATTGATGAATCGGGAGAGCCAGACAGACCGTGCTGCGTTGAAGAAGCACCGGGTCGGACAGGGCAGGCCGTGTGGGGTGTCCGAACGGGATACGAAAGCGATAAAAAACAGGGGAGAGCGTCCGAAGACGCTCTCCTCTTTATTTTCGGGACTGCGCGGCTTTTGGATGTGCCGCGCAGCTTCATCTGGTGGAGTATCGTGCTGTTGTGGATAACCGTGCGACGGGGCGGCGGTGTGCGGCGGAGCCGGTTGCGGAGCGTGTCAGTAGTGGTGGAACCCCTGCCAGTCGAGCGGACTGGGCGTGCCGTGCTCGCACCAGCGCAGCTCGTGCGTTCCGGTGATGCGGCCCAGCGGGTAGAGCGGCGCCCCGAAGCGGGCCTCGAAGGCCTCCATGAGCGAATCGACCCCCGACGCCTCGGCGCAGAGCAGCAGCTTGTAGTCCTCGCCGGCGCAGGCCGCCGTCCGCAGGTCGATGCCCGGGGCGGTCGGGATGCGCTCCAGGTCGATGTCGGCGCCGACGCCCGAGCACTCCATGATGTGGCGCACGTCCGAGGCCAGACCGTCCGAGAGGTCCATCATGGCCGTCACCTCGCTCCTCGTGCCGAGCCAGAGCCCCTCGTCTACCTGGGGACGGGGCATGCGGTGGATGGCGGCGCAGGGCGTGTCGCAGCGCCCCTGGAGCAGGTCCTGCAGCCCGGCGCCCGATTCGCCCAGCAGCCCGGCCGTGAGCAGCACGTCGCCCGGGCGGGCGCCGCTGCGCCGCTTGATGCAGCCGTCGGCGGCCCGGCCGATGGCCGTCACGTTGATGGTGACACCCCCCTTCGAGGCGGTCGTGTCGCCTCCGATGAGGGCGACTCCGTACTCTTCGGAGAGCGCACGGTAGCCCTCCATGAACTCCTCGGCCCACGCCCCGGCGGCATCGGCCGGCAGCGCGATGGATAGGAGCGTCGCCACGGGACGGCCCCCCATGGCGGCAATGTCGCTCAGATTGACGGCAAGCGATTTGCAGCCCAGCTCGCGGGCCGTGGTTGCGTGGCGCAGGAAGTGCACCCCCTCGGTCAGCAGGTCGGCCGTGAAGAGCAGCGACTCGCCGCCCTGGAGCGGCAGAACGGCGCAGTCGTCGCCGATGCCCTCGAAGCCGTTGTCGGGCAGCGCGGCGAAGAGCGTGCGTATGTGGTCGATGAATCCGAATTCGGTCATGGTGGTCTGTTTGCTTTTGTCTCTGTGCGGCGCGCGGCTGCTTGCGCGAGGGAGATGCCCCGCCGTGCAGTTGCAGCGTCGGAACCGAAACGTCACGCAAAGGTATCGAAAATAATCGAATAATGTTGTATCTTTGTCCGGAGAATGGTCCCGCCGCGGAGCGGGACCGCAGCCTCAGTCCAACGATGAAGATTCTGATTCTCAACGGTCCCAACCTCAATCTGCAGGGGCGGCGCGACCGCGCGGTCTACGGCGCGGAGACGCTCGACGACCTCATGCGACGCCTTGCGGAACGCTATCCCGACGTCGAATTCATCCACTTCCAGTCCAACGTCGAGGGGGAACTCATCGATGCGCTCCAGCGCGCCGAGCAGACGTGCGACGGGGTGGTGCTCAACGCCGGCGGCTATACCCATACCTCCGTGGCGCTGCGCGATGCGGTCGATGCGGTTGCGGTGCCGGTTGTCGAGGTCCACATCTCGTCGATTCTCGCCCGCGAGGAGTTCCGCCACACCTCGCTGCTGGCCCCCGTCGTGGCGGGCTCCATCATGGGGTTCGGCATGGACTCCTACCTGCTGGGTGTCGAGGCGCTGAGGCTCAAACGGAACGAACAACAGATTTAACGAGACAATACATGTACAGAAAGAAAAGAACCAAGGTGGTTGCGACGATGTCGGATTTCCGTTGCACCGAACAGTTTGTCCAGGAGCTCTACGATGCAGGTATGGATGTCGTGCGCATCAACTCGGCCCACGTGAGCGAGGAGAGCGCCACGCGCATCGTGGAGACGGTGCACCGCGTCAACCCCTCCATTCCGATTATGATAGATACCAAGGGCCCCGAGATTCGGGTGACGACCATCGCCGAGGAGTACGGCAACGGCATCCACTTCCAGGTGGGCGACATCGTGAGCGTCCGCGGCTCGATGGGCGACGACCTCACTACACGCAAGGTGGTCTACATGAACGTCCCGACCATCGTCCGCGACATCCCCGTCGGGGCGCGCATGCTCATCGCCGACGGCGAGATGGAGATTCGCGTCCTGGAGAAGAGCGACGATGAGCTCCGCTGCGAATTTACGGTGGGCGGCTGCATGCGCTCGCGCAAGAGCGTCAACGTGCCGGGCGTCTCGATTGACCTTCCGTCGGTTACGGAGAAGGACCGCCGCTTCATCGAGTGGGCCGTGCGCAACGACGTTGACTTCATCGCCCACTCGTTCGTGCGCAGCGCCCGCGACGTGGCCGCCGTGCAGGAGATTCTCGGCGCGCACCGGAGCCCGATTAAGATTATCTCGAAAATCGAGAACCAGGAGGGTCTGAACAACATCGACGAGATTATCGAGGCGTCGTACGGCATCATGGTGGCCCGCGGCGACCTGGGTGTCGAGCTGCCGGCCGAGGCGATTCCCAATACGCAGCGCCGCATCGTCGAGAAGTGCATCGCCGCCAAGCGCCCGGTGATTATCGCCACGCAGATGCTCTACTCGATGGTGAAGAACCCCCGCCCGACGCGGGCCGAGGTGAGCGACGTGGCGAGCGCCATCTACGAACGGGTCGATGCCGTGATGCTGAGCGACGAGACGGCCATGGGCGACTATCCCGTGCAGGCCGTCGAGACGATGTCGCGCGTGGCGCGCGAGATTGAGCGCGACGAGACGCACTTCGCCCCGATGATTGACATGAACATGGTCTCGGTCAACCACGAAATCACCGCCCAGCTGGCCCGTACGGTGGTCCGCGCCAGCACCAACCTGCCGGTGCGCTATGTGGTGCTCGACACCAAGACGGGGCGTACGGGGCGCTACGTGGCCGCCTTCCGCGGCCGCAAGCCCGTTGTGGCGGTCTGCTACCAGCGCCATGCACAGCGCATCCTGGGCCTCTCGTACGGCGTGGTGGCCATCCTGCGCAACCAGCAGGTCAACGACAAGTACCACTTCCTCATCGACGCCATGGAGTTCATCGACCAGTATACGAAGCTCGACGAGGAGGACCTGCTGGCCATCGTCGGCGGCAGCTTCGGTCCCGACGGCGGCGCGTCGTATGTCGAGCTGGCCAACGTGCGCAACATCCGTCACCGTAACGAGGAGATTGCCGCCGGCATGGTGCGCTGACCTGCGGACCGGTCGGAGGGCGTATGGAGCGAACGGATAAGCGAAGAAACCAGTAGCTGAAAGGGGGTACGACGATGGGCAGCGGTGAGCTGAAGGTCAAGGTTGCGCGCGGCGTGGCGTGGAGTATCGGCGAGAAGGTCGGTACGATGCTCCTCCAGATGGGGGTGAGCATCGTCGTGCTGCGCTTGCTCACGCGCGAGGACTTCGGTCTGATTGCTATTTTGACCGTCTTCTCGACCTTTGCGCTGGTGGTCGTCGACAGCGGCTTCTCGCAGACGCTCGTGCGCCGCACCTCGCCGCTGCAGGAGGACTACAAGTCGGTCTTCCTCTTCAACGTGACGGTGTCGGTGGCGCTCTACCTGCTGCTGGTTGCCCTTTCGCCGCTTCTGGCGCGCTACTACGCCATGCCCGAGCTGACGGCCCTTGCTCCGGTCTTCTTCCTGCTGCTGCCGGTCAATGCCCTGTGCGTCATCCAGCAGACGCTCTTCACGCGGCAGTTCCGCTTCGCCCTGCTCTCGAAGGTCACCTTCGCCGCCTCGCTGGTGAGCGGCGTGGCGGCCGTGGCGCTGGCGCTGGCCGGCTTCGGTGTCTGGAGCATCGTGGCGCAGCGGGTGCTGCAGATGGCCGTGCGGGCACTGCTGCTCTGGTGGCTCAGCTCGTGGCGCCCGTCGGGTAGCTGGAGCGTCAGCTCGCTGCGCCGCATGGCCCCCTACAGCTTCAGCCTGATGGCCTCCGACCTCTTCGCTGCGCTCTACACCAAGATTCCGCAGCTCTTCATCGGCAAGCTCTACACCCCGGCGACGCTGGGCAGCTACGACCAGGCGCAGAAGCTCAAGGACCTGCCCATCACCTCGACCATGCAGGCCGTGCAGGGGGTCATCTTCCCGGCGCTGGCCAAAATCAAGCACGATGCGGCAAAGTTCGCCGAGAGCTACCGCCAGATTGTGATGGTGGTTGCCTATGCGCTCTTTCCCGTCATGGCGGGCATGGCGGCCATTGCACAGGACATGTTCGCCGTGCTGGTCGGCCGGCAGTGGCTGCCGGCGGTGCCCTACTTCGAGGTGCTGTGTCTTGCGGGCCTCTTCTGGCCGGTGGCGATGGTGGCCTACAACGTGCTGAAGGTGAAGGCCGACGGAAGGACCATCTTCCGGCTCGAGGTGGCCAAGAAGGCCGTTCTGACGGTGATTTTCATCGTGACGATTCCCCGCAGCGTGATGGCCGTCGTCTGGGGACTGGCCCTCTACGGGCTGCTCGAGATGCTCATCAACGTGGCCGCCTCGCTGCGCCTTACGCTCTTCACCTTCGGACGCTTCCTCCGCACGCTGCTTCCCGTGGCGGCGGTGACGGCGCTCATGTTCCTGCTCGTGCGACTGACGGAGCTCTACGGCCCTGCCAACGACCTGCTGCGGCTGGTGCTCGAGGTGGTGGTCGGCGTGGCGATCTATGTCGGGCTGTCGGCCCTCTTCCGGCTCGAGGCCTTCGGCGAGGTGGTCGGCCTGGTGCGCCGGCAGCTGCAGCGTCGGCGGTAAGCTCCTCGTTTTGTTGTTCGGCGGGTCATTTCGCCGCCCGCAGCCCTCAGGTGTAGAGCCTCGGCGTGCAGATGCCGCGCAGTACGGCCAACGCGTTGCTCATGAGCGCCTCCAGCTCGTTCTCGCCCGGGTAGACCGTAACGGGAGCGATGAAGGAGCAGCGTTGACGGATGGCATCCGTCACGGGGGCGTTGTAGGCGATGCCGCCCGTGAGGACGATGCCGTCGACCTTGCCCTCGAGCACGGCGGCCATGGCGCCGATTTCCTTCGAAATCGTGTAGCACATCGCCTCGATGAAGCGCTTGGCCTCCTCGTCGCCGGCGCGCATGCGCTCCATGACCGACATGACCGAGTTGGTGCCCAGGTGGGCCACCATGCCCCCCTTGCCGGCCAGCAGCCGCTCCACGTCGTGGCGCGTGTAGCGCCCCGAGAAGCAGAGGTCGGCCAGCCCCGAGGTGGGCAGCGAACCGGCACGCTCGGGAGCAATCGGTCCGTCGCCGTCGAGGGCGTTGTTCGTGTCGACCATGCGGCCCCGCTTGTGGGCCGTCACCGAGATGCCGCCGCCCAGATGCGCCACGATGAAGTTGTGCTCCTCGTAGACCAGCCCCACGCGTTCGCAGTGGAGCCGCACGGTCGCCTTCTGGTTGAGCGCATGGAGAATCGAGCGGCGCGGGCAGTCGGGCAGTCCGCTCATGCGGGCTACGTCGTCCATCTCGTCGACCACCACCGGGTCGGCGATGTAGGCCTTCACGCCGGCCATGGACGCGATGTCGGCCGCCAGCAGTCCGCCCAGATTCGAGGCGTGCTCGCGCGAGGCGTGGCGCAGGTCGTGACGCAGGTCGTGACGCATGGCGTCGTTGACCTCGTAGACTCCGGCCGGAATGGGCTTCACGAGCCCGCCGCGGCCGATGACCACCGCCAGTTCGCGGATGTCAAAGTGCTGTTCGCGCAGCGCCGAGAGGATGATTTCACGGCGCCAGTCGAGTTGCGAAATGATGTCGTCGAAGCGGGCAATCTCCTCGGCCGAGTGGCGGAGCGTCAGCTCCAGCAGCGGATGCTCGTCGTCGTAGAGGGCGACCTTGGTCGAGGTGGAGCCCGGGTTGATGGCTAAAATCTTGGAACCCATAAAAGCAGTTTCAGGTTGGTTGGTTTCGGTTCGTCGGTGGGTTCCCGATTATTTCGCAGCCAGGCAGGCCAGTGCAATCGAATAGAGCTTGGTGAGGCTCGTGTCGCCGCGCGAGGTGAGCACGCAGGGAACCTTCGTACCCATCACCATGGCAGCCAGCTCACCGCCGCAGAGGTGCGATGCGCACTTGAAGAAGACGTTTGCCGACTCCAGGTTGGGGAAGAGCAGGCAGTCCGGGTCGCCGGCTACCGACGAGCCCTTCACCTTCTTGTGCTCGGCAACCTCCTTGTAGAGCGCCACGTCGAGCGACAGCGGGCCGTCGATGATGACGTTGCCCAGCTGGCCGCGGTCACCCATCTTGGCCAGCAGCGCGCCTTCGGTCGACGAGATGACGTTGGGCAGCACCTGCTCCGAGGGGGCGATGCAGGCAATCTTCGGCGTGGTGATGCCCAGCAGGTTGGCCGTAGCCGAGAGGTATCCGATTTGCTTCATCTTCTGCTTGAAGTCGGGCAGCGGAATGACCGCCACGTCGGAGATGACGAGCAGCTTGTGGTAGCTCTTCATCTCGACAATCGAGACGTGGCTCAGCACGCCCTTGGGCGGGAAGAGACCGGCGTCCTTGTTCAGAATGCCTCGCATGTACTTGTCGGTCGAGACCAGACCCTTCATCAGCACGTCGGCATTGCCTACAACCACTGCGGAAACGGCCTGCTGCACGCACTTCACGTCGTTGGGCTCGTTGACGATGTTGAAGACCTTGATGTCGATGTCATTGTCGCGGCATACCTGCTCGATGACCTCCTTGTCACCGTAGAGCGTGGGCTCCACGAGACCCTCCTTGTAGGCATTGTAGACCGCCTCGAGCGTGTGCGAATCCTGTCCGTAGGCCACGGCAAGGCGCTTTCTGCCCTTCTTTCTCGCCTCTTCGACGATTTCGGTAAGATGCTTAATCATAACGTTCTATGAATGTGTTTTTTGTGTGGTTGTGTCGTTTGGAACGGAGCCTCCGGAACCCTGCGGTGCTTCACTTCGCGAAGTCTCATCCTGCGGAGCTTCACCCTGCGTAGCCGGCCCGTGTCGCCGCTTGCCGCCGGAGTCCGGAAGCCTCGCTTCGTCGTCCGGACCGGGTCAGCGCACCAGCTCGTAGGTGTCCGTTGCGATGACCAGCTCCTCGTTGGTGGCAATCATCGCCACCTTCACGCGCGAGTCGGGCGTCGAGAGCAGCTTGTCCACGCCGCGTGCGCCGCGGTTGGCCTCGCAGTCGAACTTCACGCCCATGAACTCGAGCCCCGTGGCTACGGCTTCGCGCATCTCGGAGGAGTTCTCGCCCACGCCGCCCGTGAAGACAATCAGGTCGACGCCTCCCATCTCGGCGGCATACTCGCCGACGAACTTCTTGATGCGGCGGTAGTGCATGTCGCGGGCGATGATGGCGCGCTCGTCACCGCGGTCGTAGGCGGCGTCGATGTCGCGCATGTCGCTCGAGAGGTCGGTCAGACCCAGCACGCCCGACTTCTTGTTCATCATCTCGTCGAGCTGTGCGTAGCTCATTCCCTCCTTCTGTCCGATGAAGGTGATGGCTGACGGGTCGACGTTGCCGCAGCGCGTACCCATCACCAGACCGTCGACCGGCGAGAAGCCCATCGACGTGTCGAACGACTTGCCGTTGAGGATGGCCGTCACCGAGGCCCCGTTGCCGATGTGGCAGGTGATGATTTTCGAGTGCTCGAAGTCCAGCCCGGCCAGCTTGGCACCCACCTTGGCCACATACTTGTGGCTCGTTCCGTGGAAGCCGTACTTGCGGACGCGGTACTTGTCGTAGTAGGCGTGGGGCAGTGCGTAGAGGTAGTTCACCGCCGGAATCGTCTGGTGGAACGAGGTGTCGAAGACGGCTACCTGGGGCGTGCCGGGGAGCACCTTCTCAATCGAGAGGATACCTTCGAGGTTGGCGGGGTTGTGCAGCGGGGCGATGTCGAACAGGCGGCGGATTTTCTCCTTGACCTTCTCGTCGACCAGGCAGCTGGCCGGGAAGAACTCGCCTCCGTGGGCCACGCGGTGGCCGACGGCCTTCACCTCGTCAAGCGAGGCGATGACGCCGTGTGCGGGGTCCGTCAGTGCGTCGAGCACCAGACGGATGCCGGTCGTGTGGTCGGGAATCGGCTGGTGCAGCTCGAACTTCTCCTTGCCGACGGGCTTGTGGGTCAGGTCGCCTTCGGCCAGGCCGATACGCTCGACAAGGCCTTTCGCGAGCAGCTTGCTCGACGCGGGCTCCATGTCGATGACCTGATACTTAATCGACGAGGAACCGCAGTTCAATACCAAGATTACCATATTGTTGTCTGTTTTTTAGAATTTGCTCTTCCGGTGATTCGTCCGTCCGGATGAGGTCGCAGGAGCCGGCGCCTGCCGGGGTGTCGGACCTTGCCGCCGCAGCTCCCTGTCGGGACGGCTGTGTTGAGGCTTCTCCGGAGCCGGCGGCAGGCGGGGTCTCCCCTCCGGCCGGCTCGGTTTCACGAATCATCAATAAAAGTAGAGATTCTTTTTAATTTATGCAAATTTAAGGAAAAAATGCTTGCGGATTGTTATCTGAAAGGCCGTTTTTTAGATTTTTTTCTCTTCTGCTCTGACCGGTTTGTCCTGCACGGCGGTTGGGGCGGGGCGTGAAGGTGCGGCCGCATCCGGACGGGACGCGGAAGGTTGGAGTGTGCATGCGGTCGGGTTGGGGTGTGGCCGGGCGGGAGCCGGAACGGCTGCCGACAGTGGAAGTGTAAAACGGTTGCGGCCGGAGGTCGCAGCTGGATGCCGGAGCGGCCGCGCCCGATGCCGGTATGCGGCAGTTGGACCCGGTGAATTCAGTGGCCGGACCCGGGGGTGGATTCAGGAGGAGGATGTGGAGGCTGGGCTCGGACTTGGGGGCTGGGCTCGGACTCAGGGCTCGAACTTGTAGCCGACGCCCTTGACCGTGACGATGTGGTCGTCACCGATTTTCTGGCGCAACTTGCGGATGTGCACGTCGATGGTGCGGTCTCCCACGACCACCTCGCTGCCCCAGATGCTGCTGTAGATTTCCTCGCGCGAGAAGAGCTTCCCGGGTGACGAGCTGAGCAGGTCGAGCAGCGCGAACTCCTTGCGCGGCAGGGTGATTTCGTGCCCGTTGCAGCGCACCGAGTAGCGGTCGCGGTCGACCGTGACGCCCTGTTCGGCCGCCGGTGCGGTATCGGTGTCGGGGTCGACCCGCTTGAGCAGCGCCTGCACGCGGCTGACGAGCAGCTTCATGGGAATGGGCTTGGTCAGGTAGTCGTCGGCTCCGGCATCGAACCCCTTCAGCTGCTCCTCCTCCTCGCCCAGCGCCGAGAGGAAGACCACCATCGTCTGCTTCAGCTCGGGCTCCTGGCGGATGGCGCGGCAGGTCTGCGCCCCGTCCATGACGGGCATCATCCGGTCGAGCAGAATCAGATGGGGGTGGTGCTCCCGGGCCAGACGCAGCGCCTCGGCGCCGTTTTCGGCCGTATAGACCTCGTACCCTTCGCGCTGGAGGTTGTAACGGATGAATTCGAGGATGTCCACTTCGTCGTCGGCTATCAGGATGCGGTATTTCATGGTCGAGGAGTTTGGTTGGGGCAGGTGGCTGTCGCACCTTCCGGGAGCACCTCCCGCAGCGTTGCGCGGGGGTCGGTCGGGCGGGCCGGCGGGGCCAATCTTCTGCGAAGGTACGAAAATTTCCGGGGAAAACCTTCGGCGGCACGGGAAAAATGGTTATCTTTGCGTGATTCATATTATTTCCTTTGCGGAACCTTAAAACGCTTGATTGAAATGGCTACTGAGAATCCGAATCTTCCTGCTCCCGAGGAGCAAGTCAGCAAGGTTGCTGAAGATGTGCAGCATGATGCTCCCGTAGAGACCGCCCAAACCGTCGCAGCCGCCGCTCCGGCGTCTGCGGAGCCTGCGCCTGCCGCCGTTGCGGAGGCGCCCGCCCGCGCCGCTCAGGGCGAAGGGGTGGATTTTACGGACGAGGAGGCCGCTCTTGCGGCCGAGCAGGCAGACCTGTCGCTGGGCGAGGAGCCTGCAGCCGAGGAGGAGGGCGAAGCCGATGCCGAGGCGCTACAGGCCGCTGCCTCGGACCGCTTCGTGGGCAAGAGCAAGCAGGAGCTGCTGGAACTCTTCGCCCGGATGCTCGAGGAGCAGCCCGTGCAGACGCTCCGCCGCGATGTCGAGGCATTGAAGGTAGCTTTCTATAAACTTCGCCGCGCCGAGGTCGAGGCGGCACGCCGGGCCTTTGTCGAGGCCGGCGGCAAGGAGGAGGAGTTCACCCCGGCGGTGGACGGCTCCGAGGCGCGCCTGAAGGACCTCATCCGCGAATACCGTACGCGCCGCGACGCCTTCCTGGCCAACCTCGAGCAGGAGAAGGAGGAGAACCTCAAGGTCAAGCTCGGCATCATCGAGGAGCTCAAGGCGCTGGTCAACTCCGACGAGACGCTCAACCATACCTTCACCCGCTTCCGCGAACTGCAGCAGCGCTGGAAGGAGACCGGTCCGGTACCCCAGCAGCAGGTCAAGGACCTGTGGGAGACCTATAACCTCCACGTCGAGAACTTCTACAACTTCATCAAAATCAACAAGGAGCTGCGCGACCTCGACTTGAAGAAGAACTACGAGCAGAAGGTGGCGCTCTGCGAGCAGGCCGAGGCGCTGGTGCTCGAGCCTTCCATCGTCGAGGCGTTCCACAAGCTGCAGAAGCTCCACGACGAGTGGCGCGAGACGGGTCCCGTGGCCAATGAATACAAGGAGGCGCTCTGGGAGCGCTTCAAGGAGGCCTCGAGCCGCATCAACAAGCAGCACCAGGAGCACTTCGAGGCGCTGAAGGCCGAGCAGGTGCACAACCTCGAACTGAAGGAGGGGCTCTGCGTGGCGGCCGAGGAGTTGGTGGCCCAGCCGCTGACCACCCTCAAGGAGTGGAACCGTGCCAACGACCGTCTGCTGGAGATTCAGAAGACGTGGAAGACCATCGGCTTCGCACCCAAGAAGGACAACAACCGAATCTACGAGCGCTTCCGCGCGGCGTGCGACCGCTTCTTCGAGAGCAAGCGGCAGTTCTTCGCCGGCGTGAAGTCCGAGATGGAGCATAACCTCCAGCTCAAGAACGAGATATGCGCCCAGGCCGAGGCGCTGCAGAACAGCGAGGAGTGGAAGAAGACCACCGACGAGCTGATTGCCCTGCAGGCTCGCTGGAAGCAAATCGGCGCCGTGTCGCGCCGCCACTCGGATGCCGTTTGGAAGCGTTTCCGCGCGGCATGCGATCACTTCTTTGAGCGTAAGGCGGCCCACTTCGCCGGCGTCGACGGCGAGCATGAGGAGAACCTCCGCCGCAAGCTGGCGCTGCTCGACGAGATGGCTGCGGCCGACGTCAAGGCGGGCGGCTACGAGGTCATCAAGGATTTCCAGCGCCGCTGGGGCGAAATCGGCTTCGTGCCCATCAAGCAGAAGGATGCCATCCAGAAGCGCTACAAGGCGGCCGTCGATGCGCTGTTCGACGCGCTGCGCGGCTCGGAGCGTGACCGCTCGATGAACCGCTTCCGCGAGAAGGTCTCCTCGCTCAAGGGGGCCGGTGACCGCCGTCTGCGTTCGGAGCGCGAGCGCCTTTATAACAAGGTGCGGCAGATGGAGCAGGATATCGCCCTGCTGGAGAACAACATCGGATTCTTCACCAAGTCGAAGAACGCCGATGCGCTCGTGGCCGAAGTGAAGGCCAAAATCGAGCGGGCCAAGGCCGAGATGGCAGCCACCATCGAGAAGGTGCGCCTCATCGACCGGGAACAGCAGCAGGGAGGCACCGAAGAGTAGGTGTCACGAATGCCCGGCCTGCGGCGGAGACGCCGGGCCGGGTATTTCCGTGCATGCGCCCCGGGCGCCCGGGAGCGCTGAAGGCCCGGAAGACCCGGAATGTGCGGCGTGCGTGGAGCGCCCGGAAGGGCGGAATGCGAGAAGCGCCCGGAAGAGCGGGAGGAGAGTCCGGAAGGACGGAATGTGAGGAGGGTCCGGAATGCGAGGAGCGTCAGAAACGTGTGAAAGCGTGGAGCGTTCCGGAAAGAGCGGATGAGTGGAGCGCCCGGCGCCCCGGACATAGTGAATAAGAATGTAAAACCCCAAAGATAAGCAGTAATGAAACTTGCAAAACCCAAGTACATATTCGTGACCGGTGGTGTCGCCTCTTCGCTGGGCAAGGGCATCATCTCGGCCTCCATTGCGCGCCTGCTTCAGGCCCGCGGCTATTCGGTAACGATTCAGAAGCTCGACCCCTACATCAACGTTGACCCCGGAACGCTCAACCCCTACGAGCACGGCGAGTGCTACGTGACGGAGGACGGCGCCGAGACCGACCTCGACCTGGGCCACTACGAGCGCTTCACCAACCAGCCCACCTCGAAGGCCAACAACGTGACGACGGGCCGCATCTACAAGAGCGTCATCGAGAAGGAGCGCAAGGGCGAATACCTGGGCAAGACCGTGCAGGTGATTCCCCACATCACCGACGAAATCAAGCGTCGCATCCAGCTGCTCGGCCAGCAGAAGACCTACGACATCATCATCACCGAGATTGGCGGTACGGTGGGCGACATCGAGTCGCTGCCCTTCATCGAGTCGGTGCGCCAGCTGCGCTACACGCTCGGCTACCGCGACACGGCGCTCGTACACCTGACGCTGATTCCCTACATGTCGGCTTCGGGCGAGCTGAAGACCAAGCCGACGCAGCACTCCGTCAAGGCGCTGCTCGAGAACGGACTCCAGCCCGACATCCTCGTGCTGCGTACGGAGCATCCCCTCTCGATGGCGCTGCGCCGCAAGGTGGCGCTCTTCTGCAACGTCGACGCCAACGCCGTCATGGAGTCCATCGACGTGCCGACCATCTACGAGGTGCCGCTCAAGATGCACGAGCAGCATCTGGACGAGGTGGTGCTCGAGAAGCTGAACCTGCCGGCCGACAGCGAGCCCGACATGACGGCCTGGAGCGCCTTCGTCGAGAAAATCAAGCATCCGTCGCGCACCATCGACATCGCGCTGGTGGGCAAGTATACCGAGCTGCACGACGCCTACAAGTCCATCAGCGAGTCGTTCATCCACGCCGGTGCCAGCAACGACTGCCACGTGAAGCTCTCCTACGTCAACTCCGAGAAGCTCAACCGCGAGAACGTGGCCGAGAAGCTGGGCCGTATGGCCGGCATCCTCGTGGCTCCGGGCTTCGGCAACCGCGGCATCGAGGGCAAGATTGAGGCCGTGCGCTTCGCCCGCGAGAACGGCGTTCCCTTCCTGGGCATCTGCCTGGGCATGCAGTGCGCCGTCATCGAGTTTGCACGCAACGTGCTGGGCATCGCCGATGCCAACTCGAGCGAGATGGAGGCCACGCCCTATCCGGTCATCGACCTGATGGAGGAGCAGAAGGGCGTGACGGCCAAGGGCGGCACGATGCGTCTGGGCGCCTACCCCTGCGTGCTGAAGAAGGGTTCGAAGGTGGCCGAGGCCTACGGCAAGCTCCACATCTCGGAGCGCCACCGTCACCGCTACGAGTTCAACAACGACTATCTGGCGCAGTTCGAGGCCGCGGGCATGAAGGCCGTCGGCATCAACCCCGACACCAACCTGGTCGAGGTGGTCGAGATTCCGAACCATCCGTGGTTCGTCGGTACGCAGTACCATCCCGAATACAAGAGTACGGTGCTGAGCCCCTCGCCGCTCTTCGTGGCCTTCGTCAAGGCGGCGCTCGCCTTCGACGACTCGCGCAAGTAACGACGACTTTTGAGTAACGAGAGACAAACGTTTCGATGGATAAGAAATCACTTTTGGGAATTGCCGTCATTGCGGTCCTCTTTCTGGGATTCGCCTACTTCAGCGGCAAGGAGCAGGAACAATACAAGAAGGAACTGGCCGAATACGAGGCCTATCAGGATTCGCTGGCGGCCGTGACGCGCCCCAAGCAGGCGGCCGCAGCCGTGGCCGGTGAGGAGGGTGCCGCCTCGGCAGCCGACACCTTGTCGCTGCACGAGCGGCAGGTGGCCGGCCTGGGCGAGTACCTCGCGGCGGCACGCCAGGGCGAGGAGCGCTTCATCACGCTCGAGAACGACGTGATGACGGTGCGCTTCTCGACGCGCGGCGGCCAGATTGTCGATGTGACGCTCAAGGACTACACCCGCTATGCACCCCGCGGCGAGCGCAACGAGCTGGTCAAGCTCTTCGACCCCTCGACGGCCAACTTCGACCTGTCGTTCTACGTCCGCAACGGACTGAACAACGTGGCGGTCAACACGACCGACTACCTCTTCGAGGCCGACTCCGTCGTGCGGACCGATGACGGCGCGCAGCTGCTCACGATGCGGCTGCCCGTAGCGGCGGATGCATGGCTGCAGTACGACTACCGCATCTACGACGTGCAGACGCCCGAGCGCGACTATCTGGTCGACTTCGATGTCCGGCTGGTCAACATGGCGCCGCAGATGGCCAACCAGACCTCCATCGGCATCACCTGGTCGAACTCCTCCTACCAGAACGAGAAGGGCTTCAAGAACGAGAACATGTATACGACCCTCTCGTACCGCTTCCCGGGCGAATCCTCCATCGAGGACCTGGGCATGAGCGAGAAGGATAAGAGCAAGAAGGTCTCGACGGCGGTCAACTGGGTGGCCTTCAAGCAGCAGTACTTCTCGTCGGTCTTCATCGCCCCCGAGAACCTGTCGTATGCCGACATGTCGTTTGACACGGCCGAGGAGGGCTCCGAGCTGCTCAAGGACTTCTCGCTGCAGACGGCCGTGCCCTATACGGCGCAGACCGAGGGGTATGACTTCGCCTTCTATTTCGGCCCCAACAAGTACGCCATTCTGAAGAAGGTGGCCGACGCCGAGGGTGAGTCGCTTCACATGGAGCGCCTCATTCCGCTGGGCTGGGGCATCTTCGGCTGGGTGAACCGCTGGTGCGTGATTCCGGTCTTCGACTTCCTGCGCAACTACATCCCCAACTTCGGCATCATCATCCTGATTCTGGCGGTGCTCATCAAGCTGGTCATCTCGCCGCTCACCTACAAGAGCTACGTCTCGACGGCCAAGATGCGCGTCATCAAGCCCGAGGTCGACGAACTGGCCAAGAAGTACCCCAAGAAGGAGGATGCCATGAAGCGCCAGCAGGCGACGATGGAGCTCTACCGCAAGGCGGGCATCAACCCCATGGGCGGCTGCATCCCGATGCTGATTCAGCTCCCGATTCTGGTCGCCATGTTCCGCTTCTTCCCGGCATCGATTGAGCTGCGTGGCGAGTCGTTCCTCTGGGCCGACGACCTCTCGTCGTACGACAGCATCCTCAACCTGCCCTTCTCGATTCCCTTCTACGGCGACCATATCAGCCTCTTTGCGCTGCTGATGGCCGTGTCGCTCTTCATCTTCTCCTACGTCAACTACCAGCAGACGGCTTCGTCGCAGCCCCAGATGGCCGGCATGAAGTTCATGATGGTCTACCTGATGCCGGTGATGATGCTCCTCTGGTTCAACAGCTACGCGAGCGGTCTGTGCTTCTACTACCTGCTCTCCAACCTGATTACCATCGGCCAGACCTTCTTCATCCGCCGCATGATTGACGACGAGAAGATTCATGCCATCATGAAGGCCAACGCCGCCAAGCATACCAACGGCAAGAAGTCGCGCTTCCAGCAGCGCTACGAGGAGCTTCTGCGTCAGCAGGAGGCCCAGCAGCGCGCCAAGCGCAAGTAACGGATGCGGAGCTTGGTGTGCCGGGCTCCGACGGAGCAGAACGACCGGGTGGGGAGGACTTCAGAGCGCCTTCCGCCCGGTCGTTCCGTTTTCGGCGCCTTTGTCCCGTCTTTGTCGCGGTCGTCCCGTCCTTCGATGAGGGCGAAAGCGCCGCGGCCGGATGCCCGACGTTGAGGAGGGCCCGTCCCGGCAAGGGGCGGCCCGATGTTGCGGGGCTCACCGTTGCAGAAAACTTGCAGTTGCGAGGTGCCCGTCGTTGCGGAATGTCTGCCGTTGCGGTCCCGGGGCCGTTCGGTGCGCAAACGCTGCGCCCGTCGGATTCAGAGGGCGGAAAGGCAACCTGCCCGGTCAACAACCACGAAACAAAACCATAACCATGAACATGAAAAGAGAGATACTCATTGTCGCCCTGCTGCTTTCGGGCGCGGTGGCGGCACAGCCCGTGGCGGAGCGTCCGCTTCCGCCTCAGCCGGAAGCCGTGGAACCCGTCGCGGGGCGCCCGCTTCCGCCTCAACCCGAGGCGGGAAAGCCGGTTCCGCCTGCACCCGCTGCACAGCCCGCGCTTGCAGGTCAACCCGTTCCTCCCGTTCCTCCCGTTCCGCCGGTCCCGCCTGCACCCGCTGCACAGCCCGCGCTTGCAGGTCAACCCGTTCCTCCCGTTCCTCCCGTTCCTCCCGTTCCTCCCGTTCCGCCGGTCCCGCCTGTGCCGCCGGTTCCTCCCGTGCAGCCTGTGCCGCCCGTTCCGCCTGTGCCACGCGAGGGCGACTGCTATCGGCTCCGAAGGGTAATTCCGGTCGAGGGGCGGCAGGGCGTTGCCGCCGACTCGAACTACTACTACGTCTCGGGCAGCACGGCGCTCTACAAATACACGAAGCAGGGCGAACTGGTGGCCTCCAACGAGAAGCCCTTCGAGGGGCTGCCCCTCCCGGCCAACCACATCGGCGATATCGACGTCTGGCGGGGTGAAATCTACGCCGGCATCGAGACCTTCAACGACGGGGTGGGCGAGCACATCCAGATAGCGGTCTACGACGCCCGGACGCTTCGCTGGAAGCGCTCGATGGCCTGGGAACCCGCATCGGGACAGGTCGAGGTGTGCGGCCTTGCCGTCGACCGCGACAGCGCCCGCGTCTGGATGGCCGACTGGGTCGACGGCCGCTACCTCTACGAGTACGACCTGCGGACGGGAGCCTATCTGCGCCGGGTGCATCTGCGTCCCGTGCCGCAGTGGCAGCAGGGCATCTTCATGCTCGGCGGGCAGATGCTCCTCTCGGCCGACGACGGTGATGCCGACCTGGACGAGGCAGACAACCTCTATGTGGCCGACCTGCGCGGCGCCGGAAGCTGCACGACGGTGCTTCCCTTCCGCGAGATGAACGACTTCCGCCGTGCGGGCGAAATCGAGGGGCTCACGGTCGACCCGGCGACGGGCGAGCTGGTGGTGCTCTCGAACCGCGGTTCGCGCATCGTGCTGGGGATGGTTCGCGGCTTCTATCCCGGCTACGACCGAGAGGTGCACGAGCTCTACATCTACGAGCGGGTGCGGTAGCTCCCGTATCGGCGGGCTCTGTTTGGGCTCCGCTCCTAACGACAGTCGGCGACGTTACCCCGTAAAGGGGGACGTCGCCGTCTTGCGTTTCGATGCTGCGCACCTGATGCCTTTCGGGCCCGCCCGGTTGCCGTTATACTCCGTCCCGAAGCGCTTCGGGTCGGCCCGGCTGCCGTTACTCCTGCCCGAATCCGATGCTGACAAAGGTCAGTACCTCGGGCAGCGCCGTGCGCCAGTAGCGCCACGTGTGGCCGCCGTCGCGCATGCGGTATTCGAGCGGAATGTTGTGCAGGCGCATCTGCTCGTAGAAGCGGATGTTGCCTTGCCAGAGGAAGTCGTCGTCGCCGCAGTCGACCCGCCAGCGTACGGTGCGCAGCGCAGCAGCCTGCTCGTCGGTCATCTGCTGCAGGAAGCGCAGCGGACTGTTCTCGATGCGCGAACGTTCGTAGTCGTTCGGGTCGCCCGGAATCGGCCGCGGCTCCATCGCCGCGCTGAGCGGGCAGGCCGAGCTGAAGAGCTCGGGGTGGTGCTGGGCATAGGTCGCCGTGCCGCCTCCGCCCATCGACAGGCCGGCAATGGCGCGGCTCTGCTTCTCGCTCCGGATGCGGTAGCGGCGCTCGACGGCGGGCATCAGCTCCTCGAAGAAGAAGCGCTCGTAGGGCCAATCCGGAACGTTGTAGTAACCCATGTGGCGTCCCGTGTGGTTCTCGTCCTCGCCCGAGGCGTCGGGCATGACGACCACCATCTTCACAGAGCGTCCCTCGGCGATGGCTTCGTCAAGAATCTGCTGCATCTGTCCCTTGGTGGGTTCGCTCCATGCGGTGTGGGTGTCGCTCGCGCCGTGCAGCAGGTAGAGCACCGGATAGCGGCGCGTCGGGTAGGCGTCGAAGCCGTCGGGAAGGTAGATTGTGCAGCTCTTTTCGGCGCCGAGCAGCTCGCTGCGGAGCGTGAAGGTTTCAAGCCGGCTCTGGGCCGTCAGCGGTGCGGCGGAGAGCAGCATCGCCGCAAACATCAGCATTCGTCTCATTTCAGGTTGTTTATCGTTTGGTTCGTCGTGTCGGTTTTGCTGCCGGCGGAGTCCGATGCGTCGGTCGGAGCGAGCAGTTCGACCAGACGGTCGAGCTGCGGTATGCCGTATCCCACCTCGCAGTCGGGCGTCGCGGCCCGGCTGCCTGAGGCGTGGAGCGCGGCAATCAGCGTAGAGCGCTCCACGCGGTTGTACTGGAGCATCGCGGCGCAGAGCCCTGCAATGACGGGCGTCGAGAAGGAGGTTCCGCGGGGCGAGTCGCTGACGACCACGTCGGGCTTGATATACCCAGCTTCGGGCCATCCCGTGCTGCTGTACTCCCTGCGCGTTTGACCGTCCCAGTCGACGGCGCCGACCGTGACGGCCTCGCGCACGTCGCCCGGGAAGCCGATGTGGCGCCACGGCTTGTTGCCCTCGTTGCCGGCGCACTGGATGAAGAGCAGCTGGGGATGAGCGCGCAGAATGCTGTCGAGGAAGCGCGAAATCCGCGAACTGCGGCCGTCGAGCTGCCCGGGCGTGTAGCCGTCGAAGTCGTCGAAGGTGGTGTAGCTGATGGAGCAGGTGATGAGGTCCACCCCCTTGTCGAGCAGCCACTCGATACCCTGCATCATGCGCACCTCCTCGCTGCGCGGCTCCCGGTCGGGAAGGTCGATTTTCGCCAGACAGAACTCGCTCGCGGGGGCCAGCCCGAGCAGCGTGTCGCTCCCCATGCGGCCGCCGATGTTCATGCAGACCTGCCGGCCGTGCTCCATCGGGTCGCGAAAGAATCCGGTCGTGTCTCCGGTCGTGAAGTCGCGGTAGTCGATGATGCGGAGCCCTTGGGTGCGCGGGTCGCTGCGCAGCGACCCGAACCCGGCATCGAGCACGCCGATGCGGATGCCGCGGCCCTCCAGAGCGAGCGAATCGTAACGGGGACCCATCATCGCGCCGATTTCGCGCGAGTAGGTTCGTGTGTATTCCTTGGTCCAGCCCCCCAGCGCATCGTCGATGGCCTGCCGGATGTCGGCACAGCCATCCGCAAGCAGCAGTGCCGATGCTGCGGCAAATGCCGCAAAGCCCCGCCGCAGGAGCTTCGATTTGCTGTTGTCGGTCGTTCCGTTCATCGCATTCATGCCTTTCGGCGGTCGGGGCGTGGCCGCTGCTACTCGACGTAGAGCACCAGCCCCTTGAGGTACTCGCCTTCGGGGTGGTAGATGTTGATGGGGTGGTCGGCCGGCTGGGTCAGCTGGTGCAGAATCCGCACCTTGCGCCCCGCGATGGCCGCCGCCGAGAAGACCGTCGTGCGGAAGAGCTCCTTCGAGACGGCCTGCGAGCAGGAGAAGGTGAAGAGGATGCCGCCGCTCTTGATTTGCGACAGCGCCCGGGCGTTGAGCCGCTTGTAGCCCTGCATGGCGTTGCCCAGCACCTTGTGGTGCTTGGCGAAGGCGGGCGGGTCGAGTATTATCAGGTCGTAGCGGTCGCCGATGTCGCGCAGGTACTCCACGGCGTCGGCTGCCAGGGCCGTGTGTTTGGCCTCGGCCCCGAAGTTAAGCCGCACGTTCTCCTCGGCCAGTGCCACGGCGCGTTCCGACGAGTCGACCGACACCACCTCCTTCGCGCCGCCCGAGAGGGCGTAGACCGAGAAGCCGCCCGTGTAGCAGAAGGTGTTGAGCACGGTGCGGCCCGCGGCGTAGCGCTTCACCAGCTGGCGGTTTTCGCGCTGGTCGAGGAAGAAGCCCGTCTTCTGCCCATGCTCCCAGTTGACCAGGAATTTCTCGCCATGCTCGAGCACCACCTGCGTCTCGTGGTCGGAGCTGCCCCACAGGTAGCCGTCCACGGCGCCCAGACGGGCGTTGTAGGGGACCGTCTGCGAGCTCTTGTCGTAGATGGCCGTGAGCCGCGAGCCGTAGACCTCGCGCAGGGCGGCGGCCACGTCGAGCCGCGCACGGTACATCCCCACCGAGTGGCACTGGACGACGGCCGTCGTGCCGTAGATGTCCACCACGAGCCCCGGCAGCGAGTCTCCCTCGCCGTGCACCAGTCGGTAGCAGGTCGTGTCGGGGGCGTCGGTGAGCCCCAGTGTGCGGCGCACGTTGAGAGCCGAGGCGATGCGTCCGCGCCACCACGCGGCGTCAATCGCGCAGCGCTCGAACGAGAGCACGCGCACGGCGATGGAGCCGATTTGGTAGTGGCCCAGGGCGATGAATTCGCCGCCGTGGGTGTAGACTTCGACCAGGGCGCCTTCCGTAATCTCGGCCTCGTCTTCGGCCTTGATGTAGTCGACGGCGCCCGAGAAAATCCAGGGATGGTGGCGGAGGAGCGATTCCTCCTTGCCGCGGCGCAGGTATACTTGAGGTGTCATGCGGGGGTTATTTTTTGCGGATTTGGGGCGTTTGTTGCAGTTTGTCGTAGATTTCGGTGCAGACCCAGGCATCGGTTGCCGCGTAGAGCAGCTGCTTGTCGGTCAGCTGGGCGGCCTCCCAGTTGCTCAGCCGCTGCGCCTTCGAGACCCGTTTGCCCAGCACGATGGCCGAGAGTTTGCGGAGGCTCTTCTCCTCGATTCCCCAGTCGGGGGCGATGGCCTGCAGGTCGACAAAGCCGCCGTCGCGGAAGTGGCGCAGCTGGCGCAGCGAACGGAGGTCGCCCGCCACGTCGGCTCCCACCTTCTGCACCTTTGCGCTCCCCAGCAGGTGGAGCAGCGGGGCGGCGAGCGGAATCCGGTTGAGGCGGAAGAGGTAGCAGCGTTCGGGGGTGGAGAGCTGGAGCAGCGAGACGCGGAAGGTCACGCCCTGACGGAACGAGGGACGCGTTTCGGTGTCGAATCCGATGACGGGATGGGCCGCCAGATAGGCGCAGGCGTCGGAAATCTCCTCCTCCTGCTCGATGACGCGGATTTCGCCCGGGTATTCGATGGCGGGCAGCGCCGCCGTCTCTTCGTTGCCGATTTTGGGTTGAAATGTATTCGTGTTCTTCATCGAGTTGTAAATTCATACAAAGTTAGGGAAATAAATCGGAATATCGGCATTGGCGCCCCCAAAATCGGCATTGCCCTCCGTGCGGGCCCCGCTGCCGGCCTTGGCGCAGGGCGTCAATCTCTTTTCATTTCGTCCGTTAAATAGCGTAAAAGGGTTTATATCAATTTGTTGGTTGTTAAATACAATTAATTATTGCATATTTGTTATGCAAACAAAATCCAACCACCTAAAACTTTTTTGTATGAATAAAATTCGCTATTTTACAAGCGTATTTCTGCTTGCCATGTTGGCTGCATGTGTGCATGACCCGGGGCAAATCACGGAAGTACCTTCGGAGGTTTCTCCGATTACGGTAGAAGAGGCTCGGGCGTATTTTGAGCGAAATGGGGCTATGGCTTTGACTCGCTCAGGGAGCGACAATCCGTTCCCGTTCATTCCGGGAACATCTGTCCCAGATTGGTCGGAAGCTGCCCCTTCGTCATCGGACCGGTTGTCGAGTGTGGATGTCCCTCTGCAGGCCGAATACTCATACCGAGTGTTTCGTAAAAACCGCGACGGAGAGTTCTATTCGGTTCCAGCCTCGGTCAAACTGATTGTCGTCCGCTCCGCAGTAACCGGTCGTGAAGCGTCCTATTTGCGGGTTTGTATTCCCGATGCGGAATATGCCGCAATATACGACGGTGATATCGGAGCGATGACGCTGAATTGCGAGGACCGCATCGATTACAGCGGTTTGGAGTATTACGCTACGCTGGACGGTCGTCCGGTTGCTGTGAGCCGTTACGATGCGGGTCGCTATACGGCCGGTGTTTTCCTCTATGACCGTAGCCTGACACTCTATGAACGGGCACGTCGCTACGCCTCGTTATTCCACAACATGTGGATTGAACGGTCGGCTGCAGGCTTAACCCGGGGTGGCGATGAGTGGAATTACGGGGCACCGGGTTCCATATTCGTTGGGTCTGATGGCGGGCTTTATCGTTATGTGGATATCGATGGAGATGGAAAGAGTGATGCCATTACGATGGTTTGGGACTGGTCCGAACTCTTTGGCGGTGGCGGTGGAAGCAGCAGTGGTGGAGGAAGCTCCGGTGGAGGCGATTCCGGCGGAGGTGACGGCTCATCGGGCGGCAGTCCCGGTTCCGGTGCTGGTCCTGGCGTTCCGGGTATCGGCAATCCTGGAGGCCCTGGCGGTTCGGGTATCGGTGGAGGAACCGGAGGTTCCGACGGTGATGGCTCTGGCAATGAAGAGGGTGACGGCGATGGAGACAGCGAAGGCGACTCTTCGGATGAGGATGGAATCCGAACGATACTACCCATATCCACGCTTGACCCGATTCCGTGGGAGGATGAATTCTCCGATGATGATTTTCTCGAAGAGGATGGTGATGGCTCTTCCGATGTTCAGGAACGCGATTGCGAGGAGGTGTCTCCCGAGGCGGGGAACAACTCCGTGAAGACCAACCAGCTCTACGAGGATATGTCCGACGAGTCGCAGTTTTCGCAGTTCCAGGACAGTGTGAGCACCAAACCGGGAATTGAATTTGGTGTGACCGGTTATTTGGATGAAAATGGGGATGTGAGGTTGAAGGGTCCATATACGGATAACAACCCCGGGAGTGTTCAAGTAAAACCAAAGATGGGGTTCTCGAATCTTTCAGTGATACATAATCATCCGTCTGGAAGTGCATGCTCGGTGGGGGATGTGTATGCTTTGATTTATTATTATACGCGATATGAAAATTTCCGGTCCATCTATGTTTGTACGGGCGACGGCTCAATTTATGTGATTTACATATATAATGAAGCTTTGGCGACCCAATTTGCAGATTTTATAAATTCTTCAGCATACGATGGACGATTTCAAAATCTTTATGATTGGGGTATGAATGTTTTGTGTTTGAAATACGATTCGCATACTTCGCATTTGTATGCGCTGGCGTATACATTGAAGGCCATGAATACCGGAATTGCTATTTTATCGAAAGGGAAGGATGATTCGACCTTCCACCAGCATGAAGTTGAGGTGCAGAGAACCAATGAGTTGTCGGGTATGCCGGAAGAACTAGGAATGATTAAATGTAAATAGAATTATGAAAAAGAGTATTTTATTTTTGTTGGCGGTATTGGTGTGCATGACGGCCATTGCACGCAAGCCCGGTTATGCGGATTACAAGCCGCTGTCGGCCTTTGGCGGGGATACGGTTGCCTATCTGGATTACAACTGGGGAATTCATGCTATGGGAACAAATTGCAACGCGCCATTGCAGCAGCTTTTTGACCGGTTCGAATTGCCTATCCGGTCGGTGGATTTTACGTGCATCAATGGATATGTCCTGTCTGATGTTCGGCTTTATATTATCCCGTGTGATTCGGTTGCCAAATTGAAAGAAGAGCGGGCCGTATTGCTCAATAAGTGTTCGTTGTTCAGCATGTTTATCTTTCCGTGGGAGGTGGAAAACCGCGAGGATTTGCCGGACTATGAGACGATTCACCGGTCGATTCCCGAATTGAAAGAGAAGGGCACGGTACTTCTGCCGTGGAAAGAGGAGTACAAGGAGGTGATTGGTCGTTATCTGGTGCAAGATGTCCAGTTCAACTGGGATGAAAGTGATGAAAATTGAGGAATGAGATTCCCTGCTTCGGACGATTCCGGGCGGTGCTTCAGGGTGCCGCCCGTTTTTGTAATTCGGGGAATAATGCGTATCTTGTAGAAGAGTCGAATCTATGGAGCTATGAAACGGAGCATTATATTTTTGTTGGCGGTATTGGTGTGCATGACGGCCATTGCACGCAAGCCCGGTTATGCGGACTACAAGCCGCTGTCGGCCTTTGGTGGAGATACGGTTGCCTATCTGGATTACAACTGGGGGATTCAAGCTATGGGAACAAATAGCAACGCCCCATTGCAGCAGTTTTTTGACCGGTTCGAATTACCCATCCGGTCGGTGGATTTTACATGCGTCAATGGATATGTTCTGGCTTCTGTACGATTTTATATTATTCCGTATGATTCGGTTGCCAAATTGAAAGAAGAGCGGGCCGTATTGCTCAATAAGTGTTCGTTGTTCAGCATGTTTATCTTTCCGTGGGAGGTGGAAAACCGCGAGGATTTGCCGGACTATGAGACGATTCACCGGTCGATTCCCGAATTGAAAGAGAAGGGCACGGTACTTCTGCCGTGGAAAGAGGAGTACAAGGAGGTGATTGGTCGTTATCTGGTGCAAGATGTCCAGTTCAACTGGGATGAGAGCTGGGAGAAGTAGCTTCCGATTCCGGACGATTCCGGGCGGTGCCTTAGGGTACCGCCCGTTTTTGTAATTCGGGGAATTATGCGTATCTTGTAGAGGAGTCGAATCTATGGAGCTATGAAACGGTGTGTTTTATTCTTTTTGGCGGTATTGGTGTGCATGACGGCCATTGCACGCAAGCCCGGTTATGCGGACTACAAGCCGTTGTCGGCCTTTGGCGGGGATACGGTTGCCTATCTGGACCATAACTGGGGCTATCGGACTATGGCGGTCAATTTTGACGAACCGTTGCAGGAATTTTTTGACCGGTTCGAATTGCCCATTCGGTCGGTGGAGTTTATGTGCATCAATATGGGCGGGCAAATTTTGTCAAATGTTCGATTTTATATCATTCCGTGTGATTCGGTTGTTGAATTGGAAAAGCAACGAGGAATTCTTCTTGATAAGTGTTCGTTGTTCAGCAGGTTTGTTTTCCCATGGAATAAGGAGGGGTACAAGGATTTTCCGGATTACGAGACGATTCATCGGTCGATTCCCGAATTGAGAAAGGATAGTATGGTGCTTCTGCCGTGGAAAGAGGAGTACAAGGAGGTGATTGGCCGTTATCTGGTGCAGAACGTCCAGTATAACTGGGATGAAAATGATGAAAAACGGTTAAAGTGATTTCCGATTCCGGACGATTCCGGGCGGTGCTTCAGGGTGCCGCCCGTTTTTGTAATTCGGGGAATAATGCGTATCTTGTAGAAGAGTCGAATCTATGGAGCTATGAAACGGAGCATTATATTTTTGTTGGCGGTATTGGTGTGCATGACGGCCATTGCACGCAAGCCCGGTTATGCGGATTACAAGCCGCTGTCGGCCTTTGGCGGGGATACGGTTGCCTATCTGGACCATAACTGGGGCTATCGGACTATGGCGGTCAATTTTGACGAACCGTTGCAGGAATTTTTTGACCGGTTCGAATTGCCCATCCGGTCGGTGGAGTTTACGTGCGTCAATGGATATGTTCTGGCTTCTGTCCGGTTTTATATTATCCCGTGTGATTTGGTAGCCAAAATGGAAAAAGAGCGGGCAGGCCTTCTCGATAAGTATTCGTTGTTCAGCATGTTTGTCTTTCCGTGGGAGGTGGAAAACCGCGAGGATTTGCCGGACTATGAGACGATTCATCGCTCGATTCCCGAATTGAAAGAGCGGGGCTCGGTGCTTCTGCCGTGGAAAGAGGAGTACAAGGAGGTGATTGGCCGTTATCTGGTGCAGAACGTCCAGTACAACTGGGATGAAAGTGATGAAAATTGAAGAATGAGATTCCCTGCTTCGAACGATTCCGGGCGGTGCCTCAGGGTGCCGCCCGTTTTTGTAATTCGGGGAATAATGCGTATCTTGTAGAGGAGTCGAATCTATGGAGCTATGAAACGGTGTGTTTTATTCTTTTTGGCGGTATTGGTGTGCATGACGGCCATTGCACGCAAGCCCGGTTATGCGGACTACAAGCCGTTGTCGGCCTTTGGCGGGGATACGGTTGCTTATCTGAATTACAATTGGGGGTTTCAGGCTATGGGGACAAATGTCAATGCCCCTTTGCAGCAGTTTTTTGACCGGTTCGAATTACCCATCCGGTCGGTAAAATTTACATGTGTCAACGGGTATGTTCTGGCATCTGTACGGTTTTATATTATCCCGTGTGATTCGGTTGCTAAATTGAAAGGGCAACGAGGACTGCCACTTAATAAGTGTTCGTTGTTCAGTATGTATCTCTATCCGTGGGAGGTGGAAAACAGCGAGGATTTGCCGGACTATGAGACGATTCATCGGTCAATTCCCGAGTTGAAAGAGAAGGGCTCGGTGCTTCTGCCGTGGAAAGAGGAGTACAAGGCGGTGATTGGCCGTTATTTGGTGCAAGATGTCCAGTATAACTGGGATGAAAATGATGAAAAACGGTTAAAGTGATTTCCGATTCCGGACGATTCCGGGCGGTGCCTCAGGGTGCCGCCCGTTTTTGTGTTCTGGGAACCCGCTGCCGAAGGCATGGAATTACGGCTGCGCGAGGACGGTGTGGAGGCGTCCGTCGGCTTCGGTGCGGAGCACTCCCTGTGCCTGGAGGCGGCGCAGCAGTTCGATGACGGGGCCCTCGTCCACGAACAGTGCTCCAGGCAGTTCGCTGTGCAGCGCGTCGAGCAGCTCCTGCGGTGAGCAGGGCGAGGACGAGAGGAGCTCGAGCACCCTGCGCCGCAGCTCCCCGGTCGGAATGGTCCCCTCGGCAGCGGCAATCGGCAACCTCGTGGGTGAGGAGCCCGTCGGGCTGTCTGCTTCCGCTTCCGCTTCCGCTTCGTCTGCCTCAGAAGCCGTCTCCGGGGCCGCGCCGGTTGGGAACGAGCCGGCCGGTCGGGGACCCTCGGGCGTGGTGCCGGTCGGACGGGGAGTGGTTGAGGCTTGCCCCCCGGGCGTGGTGCCGGTCGGGGCGGCGTCGTGCGCTGACGGGTTTCCTGCCGGACTGTCGGCCGGAGCGTTCGGTTCGGTCGGGGCGGTCGATGCCTGCTGCCGCTTCGTCTCGCGCCGGCGGGCAAGGCAGATGTCGCAGATGCCGCAGGGTTGGGCGTCGTCGGCCCCGAAGTAGCGCTCGAGCACCACGCTGCGGCACTCCGTCTCGTTGGCCGCATAGGCGAGCATGTGGTCGAAGCGTTCGCGCATGAGCTCCTGGCGGTGCCTGTAGGTCTCGGGGGCGATGTAGAGGTCGGCGCGCGGCAGGCGCTCCTCCTCCATGTAGAGCATCGGGGAGCGGTTCGACGGGATGTAGCGGATGACGCGCAACTGCCAGAGCGTCTTGAGCAGCTCCTTGACCCGCTCGACCTTATAGCCGCTCCACGTCGCCAGCTCGCACTCGTCGATGGGGCGGAACTCCGTGAAGACGCCGTTGTAGAGCCGCAGGATGGTGCGGATGAAGTGGTCCAAGTCGTCGCGGCGGATGCGCAGCCGGTAGAGGTCGTCGCGGCTGACGCAGAACATCAGCCGGGCGGGGTTCTCCATGGCGTCCGTGAGGGTCAGATAGCCGTTCTGCTGCAGCAGCTTCAGTGCGCTCTGCACCGTGCCGACGTAGAGGTGCTCGCGCGTGCAGAAGTCGTGGATGTTGAAGAGGAACGAGGCGCCGGCCCCCTCGCCGATGCCGATTTGCAGGTAGGAGCAGACCTTGTCGTAAATCTCCTTGATGCGGTCGAGCGGCGGAAACTCCTGCTCGAAGCGGCGCACGACGCGGCTCTCGTCGTTGGGGGCGACGAGCAGCAGGGCATAGCTGCGGCGGCCGTCGCGTCCGGCGCGCCCCGCCTCCTGGTAGTAGCTCTCGAGCGAGTCGCAGAGCGAGTAGTGGCAGACGAAGCGCACGTCGGCCTTGTCGATGCCCATGCCGAAGGCGTTGGTGGCCACCATCACCCGCACGCGGCCCGTCATCCAATCCTCCTGGCGGAGCGTCCGCTCGGCGTGGCCCAGTCCGCCGTGGTAGGCGGCGGCCGTGATGCCCTCGTTGCGCAGCAGGTCGGCCAGCTGTTCGGTGCCCTCGCGCGTGCGGACGTAGACGATGCCGCAGCCTTCGACCCCCCGCAGCAGCCGGAGCAGCTGCCCGTTCTTGTCCTCGGTGCGGCGGACGCTGTAGGAGAGGTTGGGACGTGCGAAGCTGCTGCGCAGGATGTGGGGCTCGGCGAAGTCGAGGTGGCGCATGATGTCCTCGGCCACGAGCGGCGTGGCCGAGGCGGTGAGCGCCAGCACCGGCACGCCGGGAAGCTGGCGGCGCAGCTCGGCGATGCGCAGGTAGGAGGGGCGGAAGTCGTAGCCCCACTGCGAGATGCAGTGGGCCTCGTCGACGGCCAGCAGCGTGACCTTCATCCGCTCGACGCGCAGCCGGAAGGCGTCGGTCGAGAGCCGCTCGGGGGCGACGTAGAGGAACTTCACGTCGCCGTAGGCGCAGTTGTCCAGCGCAATGTCGATTTGGCGGGGCGAGAGGCCCGAGTGGACCGCCACGGCCGGAATGTGCAGCGCGCGCAGCCGGTCGACCTGGTCCTTCATCAGGGCGATGAGGGGGGTGACGACGATGCAGAGCCCCTGGCGGGCCATCGTCGGGACCTGGTAGGTGAGCGACTTGCCGCCGCCGGTGGGCATCAGCGCGAGCGTATCGCGCCCCTCCAGCACCGAGCGGATAATCTGCTCCTGTACGGGTCGGAAGGCGTCGTAGCCCCAGTATTGCTTCAGGACGGCATGAATGTCGCGAACTTCCATACGTTGCAAAATTAGTGAATCCGCCGCGCAAAAGCAAGCCCCGGACCCCGTCAGGCGGGTCGGTGACGGGCCGAGGGGCGGGCGGCTTCTGTCGTTTTGTCGTCGGAATTAGGCAAAATCGGAAATAATCACTATCTTTGCTTCGATAGCTTCGAAACAGCGTCGATGAACCCCCGCCGCATCATAGCTCTCCTGCTGCTCGCCCTCTACCTCTTTGCCGTGGGTGGCGAGGCCGCTGCCGCACTCTCGTGCGACTGCGTGCGGCTCCATGCGCATCCCGGACATGAGCATCCGCACTGCATCTGCTGCGTGCACCACGATGCGGCCTCTGCGGGCGACGCCCTTCATCTGACGGCGCCCTGCTGCGACGACTCGCACAGCACCGAAATAGCACTCTACACGGCCCTCTCGTCGCTGCTCGACAAGGCGGCCCGCCGCGTCGTGCTGGCCCTGCCGCCGACGCTTGCGGCCGAACTGCCGGCCGTGGCCGAGCAGCTGCTCCACCACAGCGATGCGGCGGAGCGTCCCGACGTGCTGCCCGACGACGGATTGCTTCGTGCGGCGGCTCTTCGGGCTCCTCCCGCCCGGGGCTGACGGCGCCCTCGGTGTGTCCGGGCGCGCCTGCAGGCGGATGTTGCGCGGAGCCCGGCTCCCTCTCCGCCCGCGTGCTTCTCTTTTTATTCCACCCGTTTTTACCAATCATCGATTTACGGACCGGTCTGCCGCCCGTCGGCAGGCCTTTCGAGGAGGGCAAGATGGATTCCCACCATTGCGAAGAGGTGCTTCTGCACCACGGCATCCGCCCCACGGCGGTGCGCATGCTTGTGCTGGACGCCATGGAGCGTTTCAGCGACACCTTCACGCTGGCCGACCTGGAGGAGGCCACCGACGGCATGGACCGCTCGTCGATTTACCGGACGCTGACGCTCTTCGTGCGGCGCCACCTGCTGCATCTGGTCGAGGATGGCAGCGGCTCGGCCAAGTACTGCGTCTGCCACAACGACCACGCCTGCCGCATCGACGAGATGCACTGCCACTTCCATTGCGAGGCGTGCGGCCGGACCCTCTGTCTGGACCATACGCACATTCCGGTTGTCGCCTATCCGGCCGGTTTCGAGGTCCGTCAAATCGACTACCTGCTCCGGGGACTCTGCCCCGAGTGCAGGGCCAAACGGCGGGGCTGAGCTCCTGTGCAGGGTGCGCATGGAGACAATTGCAACCCGGTTGCAACTCTTTTTTGCCACCTTTGCTCCGTCGAAAAATGAAAAAACCATGAAACGATTCGCTTTATCGATTGCAATTCTTACGCTGTTTGCCGCCGCCTCGCCGCTTCGCGCCCAGGACCTGCGCGGCAAGGTGTGCGATACGGAGGGACAGCCGCTCGTCGGCGCTTCGGTCTACTGGGCCGGAACGACCGTCGGCGCAAGCACCGATGCCGAGGGTGGCTTCCTGGTGCACCGCGTGCGCGGCTACGACCGTCTGGTCGCCTCCTACCTCGGTTACGTCAACGACACGGTCCGCATCGACGACAACCGTGCGGAGCTCAACTTCGCGCTCGAGGCCGAAGGGGTCTCGCTCGACGAGGTGGTCATCGAGGGGAACCAGAGCGGCAACTATGTCAAGCACGACGGCATTGTCAAGAACGAGATGATATCCTTTGCCGGCCTCTGCAAGATGGCCTGCTGCAACCTGGCCGAGTCGTTCGAGAACTCGGCGTCGGTGACCGTAGGCTACAGCGACGCCATCTCGGGCGCGCGGCAAATCAAGATGCTCGGTCTGGCCGGCACCTATACGCAGATTCTCGACGAGAACCGCCCCATCATGCAGGGGCTCAGCGCCCCCTACGGCCTGAGCTATACGCCGGGCATGTGGCTCAACTCGATTCAGGTCTCGAAGGGCGTCGCCTCGGTGACGGCCGGCCATGAGGCCATCACGGGCCAAATCAACCTCGAGCACCGCAAGCCGACCGACGCCGAACGCCTCTTCGTCAACGTCTACCTCGACGACGAGCTGCGTCCCGAGGCCAACATCACCTCGGCCTTTCCCGTCTCGCGCGACGGAAAGCTGACGAGCATCATCCTGCTCCACGGCTCGGGCGATACCGACGTGCGGCGCATGGACCACAACGACGACGGTTTCCGCGACCTGCCCATCACCAGTCAGTTCAACGTGGCCAACAAGTGGCTCTATGCGGCCGACAACGGCACGCAGATTCGCTGGGGCTGGAAGTTCGTCCAGGAGAACCGCCTGGGCGGCATGCTCGGCTACCGCAATACCGACGCCATGCGCCGGGCGATGGAGGATGACTGGTCGCTGTGGGAGCAGCCCGATGCTGCCGGCAAGCCGCTCTACGGCTCGCACATCCGCAATCGCAACGCCAACGGCTACGTCAAAATCGGCCTGCCGCTCGGCCCGTCGGTCTACGACGAGCAGGAGCAGGACGAGATGCGCTCGAACCTGGCCTTCGTGGCCGACTTCGACCACTTCGACGAGGAGGCCTACTTCGGCCTGAACAACTACTCGGGCAACCAGAACGCGCTCTCGCTCTCGCTCATGTACAACCACTACTTCACCTACCGCTCCTCCATCAATGTCGGCGGTCAGGTCCACCTGAACTACTACCGCGAGTCGCTGCTCAACCCCACGCCCTGGATTGCCGGGACGTCGGCCGGTGACTTCACCTTCGACCGTACGGAGGGCGAGGCGGGACTCTTCGCCGAGTATACCTACTCCATCAAGGACAAGTTCTCGCTCGTGGCGGGCATTCGCGGCGACTACAACCGCTACTTCGACAACTTCTTCGCCACGCCGCGCGGCCACATCCGCTGGAATATCACCCGCACCACCACGCTGCGCGCCTCGGCCGGTCTGGGTTACCGCACGACCAACATCATCACGGACAACGTCGGCATGCTGGCCACGGGCCGCAAGCTGGTCTTCGACAACGGCTTCTCGCGCGACTTCAACCGCATGGAGAAGGCGCTGACCTTCGGCGGCAGCCTCACGCAGAGCTTCACGCTGGTGCGCGAGGACGATGCGACGCTGAGCTTCGACTACTTCCGCACGCAGTTCTACAACTCGGTGGTCGTCGACCAGGAGATGGACCCCTCCGCCATCCACATCTACAACACCGACGGCCGCTCCTATACGGATACCTACCAGGTCGACTTCTCGTGGTCGCCCGTCGAGCGGCTCGACATCTTCGCCACGTTCCGCTACACGGACAGCGAGATGACGCTCAACCGCAACCCCCAGGGAACGGAGCACGTGCGCGTCGAGCGGCCGCTCATCAGCCAGTACAAGACGCTGCTCAACATCCAGTACGCCACCAAGTTCCGCCGTTGGGTCTTCGACGTGACGGCCCAGCTGAACGGGCCGAGCCGCGTGCCGCGCTTCGTGGAGAACAACGGCGTCGTGGAGGCCGACTACGGCTACTACTCGCCGCGCTACCCGATTTTCTTCGCACAGGTGACCCGCAAGGTGGGCAAGTTCGACATCTACGTCGGCTGCGAGAACATCGGCGACTACATGCAGCACGACCCGATTCTGAGTGCCGACAACCCCTTCTCGGCGGCCTTCAACTCGATGAACGTCTGGGGTCCGCTCATGGGGCGCAAGTTCTATCTGGGCGTGCGCTTCAACCTCTACTGATACTGATGCGGGGCGCGGGCCGGGCCGGAGCGCTCCGGACGGCCTCCGCGCGCCGGAATGAACGAATACGAGTAAAACTTCAAAAAACAGGAGACAAGATGAAAAAGATGCTGATGATGTGCCTCGTCCTGCTGCTGGGCGTCGGCACCTGCATGGCGGCCAAACCCGCCGCCCAGAAGAAGACGGTGACCACCGTCTTCAAGACCGATGTGGACTGCGAGCACTGCGTGACCCGCATCATGAACAACGTGCCCGTGCTGGGCAAAGGCATCAAGGATGTGCAGGTGGACCTCGCCACGAAGCAGGTTACGGTGGTCTACGACGCCTCGAAGAACGACGTGCAGACGATTGTCAAGGGGCTGGCCTCGCTCAAGGTGAAGGCCGAACCGATGCCCGAGGCCGAAAAGGCCGAGTAGCCTTTCGCGCGCGCTGAAACCGACCGCTGCGGAGCGTTTTCCCCCAAAGGGGGAAGCGCTCCGCTTTTTTGTCCCATGAGGGCCTTCAGACGGCGGCCGGACGGAGCGTCGGCCGGACGATTTTTGCCCGAAGCGTTTGGAAATATGCCGGAAATGGCTACATTTGCCCTGCAAACGGTTTCCGAGAGGCCGCGCCGCCTCGAGGGATTAAAAGGGAATGCCGTGCAATTCGGCAACAGTTCCCGCTGCTGTGAGTTTCGTCCCGGTGGATGCCGGGCTGTCGTCGCGACAATCTTTTGCCACTGACCTTCGGGTTGGGAAGGCGTCGCGTCGGAAGCGAGTCAGAAGACCTGCCTTTGCCTGAATCGAGCGCATGCCTGCGGAGGACGGGCGGGGCGAGGTGGAGGAACTCTTTTCGTTTTACCGTTTCCCCTTTTTTGCATACTCCGAATCTTCCTGCGGGCGGCGCCGATGGTGCGGTGCAACGCCTAACCCTTTAATTGTACAGGATATGAGGAGATTGTTTGTACTCTTGACGGCCGCCTGGGCGGCCCTGCTTCCGACGGCGTGCAGCATGTCGGATAGTGATGCTCCGCGGCCGCTTCCGGCCAAGGTGACCATCGAAGAGGTGACCCCTGCCAAGCAGGCGGTGAGCTTCACCCTGAAATCGGAACAGGCCGCGCGCGTGGCCTACTGCTGTCTGAGGCAGGGCGCCGCGCCCGACGCATCGGCCTGGACGCAGCTGGAGAGCCCCGCCGCTTCGGTGACGCTCCGCGTCGAGGGGCTTGACGCCGGCACGGCCTATACGCTTATGGCGCGGGCCGAGAATGCAAAGGGCGAGCCGTGCGAGGCGGTGAGCCGCGATTTCGAGACGCTGCGTCTGCCGGCACTCCAGTTCGGCGAGGTGACCGCCACGGCCGAGGGGGCCGAGGCCTCGGTGACGACCTCCGACGCGCTGCGCCTCTTCTGGGCCTGCCTTCCCGCCGACGGGGGCGAGCCTTCGGAGTTTACCGAGGTGGAGGCTGCGGCCGAGATGAAGCTCGAAATCCGGGGCCTTGCCGCGGCGACCGACTACCGGCTCTACGCCTACGTTGCCGATGCTGAGTCGCGCAGCGAGCTGGCCGTGAAGCCTTTCCGTACGGCCGACCCCTCGTCGGTCGACCTGAGCGCCTCGGGGACGGCCAACTGCTACCTGGTGAGCGAGGCGGGCGTCTACTCCTTTGCGGCCGATGTGCGCGGCAATGGCGTGAGCGCCAATGCCGATGCGGAGAGCAAGCATTTCGACGGGGCCATCCAGCCGGGCGAAGGGTGGAGCGCCGACTGGCTCTGGGCCTCGGCCGAGGGGCTGGTTTCGGGGGTGTCGTTTGACGCCGCCTCGAAACGGATTCGCTTTGAAGCCTCGGCGGGGCGCGGCAATGCGGTGCTGGCCCTCTTCGACAGCGAGCAGCGGGTGGTCTGGAGCTGGCACATCTGGATGACGGAGGACCCCTCGGCCCACCTTATCGAGGGCTCCTCGCCCGAGTATCTCTTCCTCGACCGCAATGTGGGGGCCACCTCGACGGCGGTCGACGACGTGGCGTCGTTCGGCCTCTTCTATCAGTGGGGGCGCAAGGACCCCTTCATCGCGACGTCGCAGCTGGCGAACCCCGACGGCGCGGCCATTCCCGACGGTGAGGCCTTCCAGAGCGCCATCGAGGGGACGTGCGTCTTCAACGCGGCCCATACGACCGGCTGGTCGACGCTGCGAAACGACGATGCCTCCATCGCCTCGGGGCAGTCGGTTGACTATGCGGCGGCCCATCCGATGACCTTCATCACCTACGGGGCGCAGGTCGCCTCGAGCGGTGTCGGGGCGTGGTTCAACGACGACAACGTGCAGTATGCCGAGCTGTGGGGCTACGACTTCATGAAGCGCAACAACCAGAAGACGATGTTCGACCCCTGCCCGCCGGGATACAAGGTGCCGGGATGGTATCAGGAGGTGATGGCCGACGCCGACAAGACGACGATGGCAGCGGCGGGCGAACATCAGTCGCGCACCTACAAGGGCGGCTACTGGCCGGCGCAGGGCTACCGGATGGATTCGGGCCGGCTGTCGAACGTGGGGCGCTACGGCTACTATTGGTCGGCCTGCTCCTACAACCACAACTATCCGGCGCAGAACTTCAAGGGCTACATGCTCTACTGGTATTCGCGTGCGGTGAGCAATAACAACGCCCAGAACGAGGCCATCGGCGGCAACATCCGCTGCATCCGCGAGTGACGGGGGTGGGGAGGCGCGCAGCTCCGTGCGGCGCTCCTCCCTCCTGACCTCCGGAACCTTCCTCCGAAGCCGTTTTCCGGAGTCGTTCTCGGAAGCCTTCCCCCGGCGCCGTTTTCCGGCTCGGAACATGAACAAGGGGCGTGACCCGTCGGGTCGCGCCCCTTGCCGTGCGGTTGTGCGGCTGGGAAGTTGCCGGGAAGGGTAGCCGGAGCCTTTGGAACAAACAATTACTCCATCGGGCGGATGCGGACCTCGGTGACACCCTCCAACTCGCGGGTGAGCCGGTCGAGGTCGGTCTTCTCGTCCACTTCGCCGTAGTGGTATGGGTAGAAAATCTTCGGACGGATGGCCTTCGCCGCCTCGACAGCCTGGTCGACGGTCATCGTGAAGGGCTGGTTGACGGCCAGCAGCGCGATGTCGATGTCGCGGAGCGCCTCCATCTCGGGGGTGTTCTCGCCGTCGCCTGAGACATAGATGCGCGTGCCGCCGATGGTGAGCAGGTAGCCCACATCCTGACGCTCGCGCGGATGGTACTGCTGCCGGTCGGCCGAGGTGTTGTAGGCCGCTACGGCCTCGATGGTGACGTAGTCGCGCGGACGGGCCGTATCGCCAGGCATCATCACGTGACAGTCGAAGTCGAAGGCCTCGGCCGTCGTCTTGTCGCAGAGCAGATCCGTTTCGGGGGTCTCGAGCGCCTCGATGGCCGTGCGGTCGAAGTGGTCGTAGTGGGAGTGGGTCACCAGAATGAGGTCGGCCTTGGGCAGCGTCGCGTAGTCGGCATATTCGCTGACGGGGTCGATGTAGATGTGCTTGCCCGCCACCTCGATGGCCAGCGAGCCGTGTTTGATGAAGGTCATTGTAAATTGGGAACCGTCGCGGGCCGTGAAGGTATCCGTCGGAAATTCGGGGGCGTGCGATGCGCCGCAGCCGAAGAGTGAAAGAAACGACATAAGCAAGAGGGTTTTGCGAATCATTGTATCCTGGATTTAGAAATTCCGGAGTCCAATTTAACGAAAAAAACGAATAATTCCTATCTTTGCAGATGATAAACGTCGGTGCGGTCTCCGATTTTTTTCGGACGTGCGATGCAGTATCGGTCGCTGTGCACCGTTTATCGGGAAACCAAACAGAACAGACCATGCGCAAATTCTACCTTATCTCCCTCGCGGCGGCCGCAGCGCTCTCGCTCACGGGATGCCTCAAGAGCGAAGGCAACGACCTCTTCAAGAAACTGGAGCCCGTGCGCCCCGGTATCGCCATCTACAATGCGGCTCATCCGCAGAACGTGCTCTCGATGCAGTCGGCCGACGCCGCCCTGCGTCTGGCAATGCTGCTGGCCGAAGCCGAAAAGCAGGCGGCCGCTGCCGTCGAGCAGGGGCAGGAGCCGGGAGACCCGTTCGACGTTGAGTATCTGAAGAAGATTCAGGTGAGCGGCGCCAACCTGCAGAACCTGCTCTTCGGCTACAATACCGAGCTCGAGAAGATTGCCTCGGGCTTCCGCATTCGCTACAACGGCAGCAAGGGGAGCTACGACGCCTACAACCGGACAGGCTCCTACATCGTCATGACGGGGGACCGGCAGCTGGCCGCAACCGACGCCGACAACCTCTGGACCGTCTCCATCGATACGCCGGTCGAGATGACGGCCGGCTCCGACGAGCGGGTCACCTGCGAAGGCGGCTCGACGCGCATCCATGCCGATGCGACGGGCGGCTATGTCATCGAGATGGCTGCCGTGAAGATTTACGAGCAGGAGGCCTATACCTCCGACTGGAGCGGCACCTTCCGCTGGAAGCCCAAGGCGGGGACGCTCTGCTACTCCGACTTTGCCGAGGAGGGCAAGGGCAGCGAGCTGGAGGGCGAGGCTTCGGGCCGCTCGTTCGTGACCTTCAACAACACCACCTCGCTGGCCCTTGAGTATGAAATCAAGGGGGGCGAGTGCATCGGCTACAACATCATCAGCGACGGCGTGGAGACCTGCCGCATGCCCGATGCCGGCGACTACGACGCCGCACAGTTCCCTTCGAACGAGGTCTCGGTGGAGTGGGAGCTCCAGGGCAGCTATGCGCTGATTTATACGATTCGCTACAACGGCCACGTCGTGGTGGTCGACTGACCCCCCTCCCGCGGAACGTCTGATGCATCCATCGGTGCGGAGCTGAGGCTTCGCACCGTTTTTTTGCCGTTTTTTTGCCGTCCGGCGCGCGGAGATTGCGCCGTGGAGTCGGAAGGGAGGCTTGAACCGTCTGGAGGCCCGGCCAGGTGGGGGAGCAGGAGCGGTGCGAAGAGCAGAGGCGGGAAAGGGGAGAAGGTGCTGAACGGTTGCCGGAGCAGGACCGGGAAGGAATCGCAGGGCCTGTCGGACCTGCATCGAATGCGGCGGGATGAGTGCGGCGTTTACCTCTTCTGCCCGGCCGGCTCCTCATCTCTTTTGCTGTCAATCTGGCGGACCGAGGGGATGAGGAAGGCGACGATGCCGAGCAGGCAGATGATGCATCCCGAGATGATGAAGGTGGGGCGCAGTCCGACCTGTTCGGCCAGAAATCCGGTGCCCAGCAGTCCGAGCGCTGCCGGCAGCAGGCTGAATCCGTAGTAGAGCGAGAGGACGCGGCCGAGCACCTCGGCGGCAATCCGGTGCTGGACCACGGCGATGAAGGCGGCGCTGAAGACGCTCGAGGTGATGCCCGCCGCCGCGGTGAAGAGCGCGAACCAGACGAATCCCGATGCCGGGAGCAGTCCCGAGCCGAGGAACGAGAGGCCGACGACCAGGTACATTGCATTGATAAGCAGCGCCCGGTTGCGGTGGTAGTTGCGCACCCCCATCAGGGCGCCTCCAGCCAGTGCTCCGGAGCCCCAGACAATCTCGACGAGGCTCATTTCGTAGGTTCCGCCGCCGAAGTGTTCGAGCGTCATGAGCGGGAAGAGCACCCCGACGGGCATGATGAAGAAGAGCACGGCGATGGCCAGCCCGATGAACCACGCCATGCCCCGCACGGCGAAGATGGCCGAAAACCCTTCGCGGAACTCACGCCTCAGGTCGGGCGTCCGTTCCGGACGCTCGGGCTCGGGAATGCGGACCAGCTGCAGCGTCGTGCAGGCGAAGAGCGCTCCGGCCACGTCGAGCATGAGGATGGTGCCCATCCCCGTGAGCGAGATGAGCAGCGCTCCGAGCGCCGGGCCGGCGATGTCCGACACGGCGCTGATGACCTGATTGATGCCGGCGATGCGGGTGAGCTGCGAGCGGGGGGCCAGCAGCGGAATGGAGGCCTGCATGGCGGGCCTGTGGAAGGCCGAGCCGGCCGAACGGCAGGCCAGCAGCAGGTAGATGTGCCACGTGCGGGCCACGCCCAGCCAGAAGAGCAGGGCCAGCAGCAGCGTGCAGAGGGCGATGAACGAGTCGGAGGCAATCATCGTCCGCTTGCGGTTCCAGCGGTCGACGTAGGGGCCGACGAAGATGCCCAGAACCGACTGGGGCAGCATGCCGCAGATGGCGGCCAGCGCCAGCACCTCGGCCGAGCGGGTCTCGATGCTCAGCCAGAAAATCACGGCATATCCGACAATCGAACTGCTGAGCACCGACAGAAACTGTCCGCTCCAGATGATGGCGAATGTCTTTTTCCAGCTTTGTTCCATGCTCAGCGTCGCGTGGGAGCCCGGTCATTGTTCCGGCCGATTGCCGCGCCGGGCTCCATTCAGCCGCTAAATTACGCAAAATTTGCCGAATCTGCTCCATCCGACCCGTCCGAACTTGCTCTGCCGGTTGCCCGGCCGCCCTCTGAGTGAGCATCCCTTATTCGTCGTCGGCAGCCTGCCGACCCTCGTCGCGTGCATTCTTTCTCCGCTGCCGGCGGCCCCTCCTGTTTGTCGGCCCGGCCATTCTGTCCTGCCCGGCCTTGTTCTGCCTGTCCTGCCTGTTCTGCCTGTCCTGCCCGGCCTTGTCCCTGTCTTGTCTGTCCGGCCCGGTCATGTCTGTTTGGCCCGGCCGCCCGCTCCGTCCGCAACAATCCGCAAAAAAACAGGGGGCGGATAGTTCCGCCCCCTGTGAGAATGCCTCTGAAGGTCTTTTCCTTCCTGCGGGGATTACTCCATCTCCCACGTGGCGCCCGAGTGCAGCAGGTCGTCCACACAGTGAATCTTGCTCTTGGCCTTCACCTCCTCGACCTGGCGCTCGACGGCAAGGTCGTAGACCGCATCGTCCTCCACCTCGCGGATGACGCCCAGCGCCACCGGATAGTCGGGATACTTCATCGAGGCGAGCATCACGTGAAGCGTCGTGTCGCGCTCGTGGGCGTCGTGCGTCAGCACGTCGTCGAGCGTGTAGCCGTCCTCGCCGACGGTCACCACCTTCAGCTTCATGTTCTCGAAGACGAGGCCCTTCTCGCGGTTCGCACCGAAGAGCATCTTCTCGCCATGGCGCAGCGTGATGGTGCGTGCGGCGCGCGTGGCCTTGTCGGCGGCGAAGTCGGCATGGGTCTTGTCGTTGAAGATGACGCAGTTCTGCATCACCTCGATGACCGACATGCCCTTGTGCTTCGCGGCGGAGACCATGCACTCCTTCGAGAGCTGCACCTCCATGTCAATCGAACGGGCGAAGAAGGTTCCCTTGGCGCCGATAACCAGCTCACCGGGGTTGAAGGGCTTCTCGACGGTGCCGTAGGGCGACGTCTTGGTGATTTTGCCCAGCTTCGAAGTGGGGGAGTACTGACCCTTGGTCAGACCGTAGATTTCGTTGTTGAAGAGGATGACGTTGAGGTCCACGTTGCGGCGGATGGCGTGGATGAAGTGGTTGCCGCCGATGGCCAGCGAGTCGCCGTCACCGGTGGTCACCCAGACGTTCAGCCGCGGATTGGCCACCTTGACGCCCGTAGCCACGGCGTTGGCGCGTCCGTGAATCGAGTGGAACCCGAAGGTCTTCATGTAGTAGATGAAGCGCGACGAGCAGCCGATGCCCGAGACGAAGGTGAAGAGGTTGTGGGGCGTGTCGGTCGCATCTGCAATCTCGGGCAGTGCGCGCTGCACGGCGTTCAGGATGGCGTGGTCGCCGCAACCCGGGCACCAACGTACCTCCTGGTCGCTCTTGAAGTCGGCGGGAGTGTATTTGTAGTCTGCCATGGCTTTACTCTGCTAATAAGGTGTGGAACTTCTCTTTGAGCTCGACGACCGTGAAGGGAAGACCTTCGCACTTGTTGTACTGGTCGTAGTGGAACTCCTGGAAATGCTGGCGCAGGTAGCCGGCGAACTGACCTTCGTTGAGCTCGCAGACGACGATGCGCTTGAAACGGGCGAAGATTTCGCGAACGTTCCGCGGCAGCGGGTTGATGTAGTTGAAGTGGCAGAGCGAGACACTCTTGCCCTCCTCCTGCATCTGCATGACGGCGCTCTGCAGGTTGCCGCGCGTACCGCCCCAGCCTACGACGAGCAGCTCGCCCTCCTGGGGACCGAGCACCGTCTGGTCGGGAATATCCTCGACCACCTTGGCCACCTTCGCGGCGCGCGTGTTGACCATCTTCTGGTGGTTGGCCGGGTCATGCGAGATGGAGCCCTTCACACTGTCCTTCTCCAGACCGCCGACACGGTGCTCCAGACCCACCTTGCCGGGGAATGCCCAGCCGCGGGCCAGCTTCTCGTTGCGCACGTAGGGCATGAAGCCACCCTCGGGCGCCTTGTCGACGATGGGCGGAACGATGGTCGGGTAGTCCTTCATCGAGGGGATGCGCCACGGCTCCGAACCGTTGGCGATGAAGCCGTCGGTGAGCAGGATGACGGGCGTCATGTGCTCCATGGCGATGCGGCCGGCCTCGAAGGCGAAGTGGAAGCAGTCGCTCGGCGTCGATGCGGCCATGACCACTACGGGGCACTCGCCGTTGCGGCCGTAGAGTGCCTGCACCAGGTCGCTCTGCTCGGTCTTGGTCGGCAGACCCGTCGAGGGGCCGCCGCGCTGTACGTCGACAACCACCAGCGGGAGCTCGGTCATCACGGCTAGACCCAGCGCCTCACTCTTGAGCGAAAGGCCCGGACCCGACGTGGTCGTGACGGCGAAGTTGCCGGCGAAGGCGGCGCCGATGGCGGTGCAGATGCCGGCGATTTCATCCTCGGCCTGCACGGTCTTCACGCCGAGGTCCTTGCGCTTGGCCAGCTCCTCGAGAATCACCGTTGCGGGGGTGATGGGGTAGGAGCCGCAGAAGAGTGGCAGCCCGGCCTTCTCGGCGGCGGCGCAGAGGCCCCATGCCGTGGCGACGTTGCCTGAGATGGTGCGGTAGGTGCCCTTCTCCAGATGGGCGGGGGGCACGTTGTAGGTATTGGCGAACTGGTGGGTGTTGGCGGCGAAGTTGTACCCGGCATCCATGGCCCGCTTGTTGGCCTCGGCTATGGCGGGGTTCTTCTTGGCGAACTTCGTGTCGAGGTAACGCTTGGCGTAGTCCTCGGGGCGGTTGAACAGATAGAAGCAGATGCCCAGTGCAAACATGTTCTTGCACTTGACAATGGCCTTGTTGTCGAGTCCCGAATCCTTGAGCGCCTCACGCGTCATGGTGGTGATGTCGGGAATCACGACGTTGTATTCGTCGAGCTTGAGTTCGGCCAGCGGGTCGAGCGTTGCGAAGCCGGCCTTCTTGAGATGTTCCTCGGTGATGGAGTCTCCGTCGATGATGACCGTAGCCCCTCTCTTGAGCCATTTGCGGTTGGCCTTGAGCGCCGCGGGGTTCATGGCGACCAGGACGTCGCAGTAGTCGCCGGGGTTGAGTCCGGGGCGGTTGGCGAAGTGCACCTGGAAACCCGATACGCCTGCCACGGTTCCCTGCGGGGCGCGGATTTCGGCGGGATAGTCCGGGAACGTCGAGATGCCGTTGCCCAACAGCGCCGATGTGTCGGAGAAAAGCGTGCCTGTGAGCTGCATGCCGTCGCCCGAATCGCCCGAAAAGCGAATGACGACATCCTGCAACTCGCGCACATTGGTTCTGTCCATGTTTGAGTGGTGTTGGTTTTAGGTTTGGTTTTGTAAACTGTAATACAAATATATAAATTTATTGTTAGATTATTCACAAACCATGAAAAAAATTGACAACCCGTAACTCCGACCCCTAAAAAAGAGCTCCGGCCGGGTCTGAAAACCCGGCCGGAGCCGTATTTTGACGAAGAAAGGTCCTGAGCGGCCCCTTCCGCGGGACCTTCTCATCGGGGACGTTCGTGCCTTAGAGGGCGACCTGTTCCTCCGTGGCGCCAACCTTGATGACCACATCTCCGTCAGCCACCAGCGCCTTGCCGAACGAATATCCGCCCATCATGTCGTCGAAGTCGGCCGGATAGACGGTCACCGTATCACCGATTTTAACCCCTACGTAGAAGTTCGAACCCTCGTAGTCGGAGACCGAGAGGTAGAAGGTTGCGCCGCGCTCCATCGTGAAGCCCTCGGCAAAGTCCCAGTCGTAGTTGGTCGAACTGTATACGTCGTAGGTGTCTGCATCGTAGTAGGCAATCACCGAGACGGTCGAACCGGTGCCTATCTGCTCGTAGGTGACCTCCACGCTTACGTCCGAAGCCGGCATGACGAAACTTGCATACGGCAGATTGAGCGTCACGGGCAGGTCGTGCCCCTCGGCGTCGGTCGCCTTGACCGAGGTGATGCGCTCTCCGTCGGGAACGTAGATGGCCATCGAGACCGTCTCACCCTCGGCGTAGAGCGTGCCATCGTCGAACGAGATGTCATTCTTGGTCGATACGGTGTACGCTTGGGCCACCTCGACCGATGCGGCGAGTTCGGCGGCGCTTTCGGAAATCAGAATCGCGGCGCGGTACATCTCATAGGCGTAGTGTTTGAAGGTGAAGGTCTCGCCCGAAGCGATGCGGGCCCGCATCGGCTTGTAGCCCTCCTCGGCCGAGGCGAAGAGGTAGACCTTCTCGCCCGGAATGCCCTTGTCGGTCGGCACGCCGTAGTAGATGTCGTCGGCATCGTAGAAGGTTGCCTCCGTAATGTGGTCGCTGGGAGTGTAGGCGACCGGAATCTTCTCCTCGAAGTTCAGCGTTACGGTCACATCCTCGGCCGGCATCTTGAAACGGACGTAGACCCGCTCGATGAGCTCCGGTTCGACGCCCTGGGCCGAGATGGCGGCCGATGCGAGGTAGTAGTCCGGCTTGACCCACAGTTCGGCGGTCACCTGCTCGCCGTCAATCGACTCCGCGGGGAGGGTCGACTTTTCGAGGTCGAGGTAGCTCTCCTCGGCATGTTGCCAGGTGATGGTGTGGCGGGCATGCTGCTCGCCGCTGACGCGAAGCGTGACATCGCCCGTCACGTCGGCGTAGTCGGGACGTACGGTCACCTGGTAGACATTTGCGACAAGGGCCGAGCGGGTGAACGAACAGCCGGTCGTTTCGGCGAGCGGCTGCCACTCGCCGTTGCCGATGCGGAATTCGATGCCGGTGATGGTGTAGGCGTCTGTCGTCAGCAGGTAGCAGTCGAAGTAGCGGTACGAGCGGTCTGGGCTTACACCGTAGAGCTTCACGCTCGGATTCTCCTCGAGGAACATCGTGTGGCCGCCGTCGACCATCTGCTGCTGGACGCTGTAGCATGCCACTACTTCGAAGTCCGAATCGGGCACCGTGATGTCGACCGTAAGCGACTGTACGTTCTCATCGCCCGTTGCGGGGAATGTCGGGATGTAGACGGCATCGTTCACGTGGATGTGGATATGCTCCATGTGGGTGGCGCTGAAGCCGGAGGCGAGCGTTTCGCCGGGGGTGAGCGTCAGCGTCAGGGTGGAGCCTGCCTTATAGTGGGCATCTTTGTCAACACCCTCAAGGGTGATGAAGTCGGGGGTAAGGTTGAGCACCTGCGCGGCGGTGCTTCCGGTGGCGCCAGGACCAGGGACTTCGCTCTCGGAGTTGCTGCAGCCGTGCAGAAGGGCAAGGCCTTGCACGAACAGCAGGAGCACAAGGATCAAGTGGAGTCGGTGTTTCATGACGAATCCTTTTTTGTGTAAAATTTCTGGTATGTATTATGTTTGGGGTTGATGCTACTCCGCGGGGCAGCATGGTGTCAGCCCTCAGTCCGGAACATCGGTGCAAAGATTATTATTAGGGTCTATAATTACTGCAAAGGAGGATGAAAAATAAGTGGTTTTGGATATTTTTCGTCTTTCCCGTCTTTTCGATGTTCAGCTCCTCTCATCATGAGCCTGTTGCCCGTCGAACGGCATGCCCCCGGCTGTCGGACAATGCCGACGGCCGGGGGCCTTCTGTTTTGTCGGTATGGGTGGGGCACTGCCTTGGAGCTCCGATTGCTGAACGGCTCCTGCCGTCAGCGGATGGAGTTCATGCGGATGCTCGCCTTGACCAGCGCAATGGCGCGGATGCGGTCGATGCGCACCTCCTTGTCGGCGTGGTGGGGATTCTGGCTCACCAGCTTGACATATCCCTCGCGCTCCGACTTCTGGATGTACTTGACGGTGATGTACTCCTCGCCGTCGATGTCAATCGAGAGCAGGTACATGTCGCCCCAGAAGATATCGTTGATGTCGTGCAGCTGCTTGTAGAGCACGATGTCGCCGCTCTTGAGCAGCGGATACATCGAGTCGCCCACCACGTAGATGGCGCCGTCGCACTTCGGCAGGTTGGGGATGTGGATGTAGTTCACGGGCTTGGCCTGCACGTGCTCGGTAAAGAGCGGCACCAGCCCGGCCGTCCCCTCAATCGAGTAGAGCGGCACGCTCTGCAGCGGCAGCGACGAGTCGGTGCGGCGCATGTAGGCCGTCAGGTCGGGCTCGGCGTTGAACATCTCGCCTTTGCCCGTCTCGAGCCATTCGGGGTTGACGTTCAGCTCCTGAACCAGGATGTTCCGGTTTCGCGACGAAAGACGCGTCTTTCCGGTTTCAATCATCGAGAGGGCTGCCTTTCCGATGCCAAGTCGTTGTGCCAGTTGCTCTTGTGTCATGTTCAACGCCTTTCGTATCATTTTTATGCGCTCGTTCATGGCTCTGCAATTGGAAAAAATTATAATAAAAAATTGTATTTTCGAGTACCAATATTCAATTATTGAACTATCTTTGCCTCTGCAAAGTTAAACAATTTATTTCGGTGATGCAAACTCCGCACCGAAAAACCACATTATCCATTTATAAAAAATGTATACCGTATCGCCTGAACTTTACCGGGAGACGGCTGCGCGCCTCTGCGACGCGCTCGACGGGGGAGACTACTACTCGGGTTCGCTCGAATTTCCTTTCGACGGAATGGAGTGCCGTCTGGTGGCGTCGGTGATTGTCTACCGCCGCCGGGAGGTAGCCCCCGAGGGGCGTACCGAGCCGATTTCCGACCTGGTGCCCGTCTGGTGGGAGTTCCACACCGTCGGCGACGAGGGGGAGTGTCTGAACGACTTCTCCTTTGCCGAGATGACGCGCTACCTGCTCTGATGCACGGCGGCGCCTCTGAGGCGCCGGCCTCTCCCACGTTCCGGAATCCATCCCACCTGCGGCGCGGCGCCGCCCTCCGGAACGTTTCAGCTCAGGGAATCTCCCGCCGTGGCGCCGCACACCCGGATTCCCGCCCGACACCGTTGCTTGTGCAGCGGTGTTTTTGTACCAACCCCGACCGCGGGGCTCCCTCCTGGCAGCTGCGTCTGCGTCCGGACACCCCGTCCGCCGCAGATGCCTCCGGCGGGAGTGCCCCGAACGGGCGGTTCGCTTTCTCACAAATTCCTACACATCATGTCCTTGTCCTTTACCGACTTTGCGCTCGAGGTCTACCCCTTTCTCGAGCTGCAGCCCTTCCATCGGGTCTACTACCGCGTGCTCGAGGCCTTTGCCCGCGGGCGCATCCCGCGACTGATTGTCACCATGCCTCCGCAGCACGGCAAGAGCGTCGGCGCCACGACGCTCCTGCCGGCCTACCTGCTGGGGCTCGACCCCGACCTGCGGGTGGCCATCGCCTCCTATTCCGGCTCGCTGGCCTCGAAGTTCAACCGCCGCGTGCAGCGCATCCTCGAATCGTCGGAGTATGCCGCCCTCTTCCCCGAGACGACTATCAAGCGCGGCACGCGCCCTCCGAGCTACATCCGCACGGCCGACGAGGTGGAAATCATCGGCCGCCGCGGCGGTCTGCTCTCGGTCGGGCGCGAGGGCTCGCTCACGGGCAACCGCGTCGACTGCTTCATCCTCGACGACCTCTACAAGGATGCCATCGAGGCCAACTCGCCCCTCATCCGCGCCAACTGCTGGGAGTGGTACACCTCGGTGGTCCGCACCCGCATGCACAACGCCTCGCGCGAGCTGGTTGTCTTCACCCGCTGGCACGAGGAGGACCTCATCGGCTCGCTCATGCGCCGTGAGCCGGTCGTGCCGCTCGAGCGTTGGGAGCAGCTCGGCTCGGAGGGGGCGCCGGCCTCCGGAACGGCCCCGGAGGGGTGGCTCCACCTCAATTTCGAGGCGCTCAAGTCGTCGCCGCCCACCGAACTCGACCCGCGGCGTCCGGGCGAGGCGCTCTGGCCCGGACAGCACGACGTTGCGCTGCTCGAGGCCAAGCGGCGGCTCGACCCCGTGCAGTTCGAGTGCATGTACCAGGGCCACCCCTCGGCGCGCGAGGGGCTGCTCTACGGCGGAAACTTCGCCGAATACGACCTGCTGCCGCGCGATGTGGTCCGCCGGGGCAACTACACCGATACGGCCGACACGGGCGACGACTACCTCTGCTCGCTCTCCTATGTGGTCGATGTCGACGGGCTGATTTACGTCACCGATGCGGTCTATACACGCGAGCCGATGGAGGTGACCGAGCTGCTTGTGGCCGAGATGCTGCTCCGCTCCGACACGCGCGAGGCGGCCGTCGAGAGCAACAACGGCGGCCGGGGCTTTGCCCGTGCCGTGCAGGCGCGGGTGCCGGGCGTGCGCGTCGAGTGGTTCCACCAGAGCGCCAACAAGGAGGCGCGCATCCTCTCCAATTCGGCTACGGTGCTCCATCTGGTGCGCTTCCCGCGGGGCTGGTCGCTGCGCTGGCCCGAGCTCTACGCCCACCTGACGACCTACCGGCGGAAGTTCCGCGCCAACCGCTGGCACGATGCCGCCGACGTGGTGACGGGACTCGTCGAGCGCGAGGCAACCGGCCGCAGCGGGCGGCTGCGCTATGTGAAAATCGTGTAGCGCTGCGTTCCCCGGCGTTCCGGTCCTCCGCTCCGGGGGGGCTGTTCGTCATCCCGGCGGCCGTCTTCTGCCGCACCCCCTGCGCAGGCACCGGCAGGCTGCAGCCGTTCCGTCCCGTTCCGCTTGCCGCCCCACAGAAGCGAGGAGGCCCGACCTCTATGGCCGGACCCCCTCGCTTTTTGCATGCGGATGCGTCACTTCCCGTTCCAGAGGCAGCGGAGCCGTTCGGGGCGCTGCTGCTCCGGGCGGCGCTGCCAGACCATCGCCAGGTCGTCGGCCGCATTGCCCGTGCCGAAGTCGAAGCCGTCCTTCGTGACGAACTCCACCGGGGTGCGCCCCTCGAAGCCGAAGCGGCCGTAGAAGTCGCGGAGCCACTCCTCGCCCGGCGAGGGGATGAGCAGGGCGGCATCGTCGCCGCGCTCCTCGATGAGCCGCATCGCTTCGCGCATGAGCTCCGTCGCAAGCCCCTCGCCCCGGTGTTCGGGGGCGGTGGCCACGCCGTAGATGTAGGTCGTGCGCCCCAGCTCGCTCTCAAAGGGGAGCAGGTGGAGCATCGCCGCCATGCCTCCGTCGCGCTCGATGCAGAGCATGCGCCGGCGGCTGTAGTAGCGGATGAGGAACGAGTCCACGAACTGCTCCTCGTCGCCGAAGCAGGTTGTCCAGAGACGCTTGCACTCCAGTTCGTCGGGGTGGAGGTGGATGGCCAGATACTTGTGCTGGATGACGACGGGGTGGTACGAGAGCTTGGCGCGGCGCAGCCCCTCGATGCCGAGGTCCTCCTCGCGGTTGATGAGCGTGAAGCGCTCGGGCAGGTGGCGGGCGAAGAGGCAGTTGATGATGGTGAAGGCGCCGTCGTACTCCGTGTCGGCCTTCTCGACATGGGTGTCGAACGTGTGGTCGTTCACGGCCGAGCCGTAGGTGAAGGCCACCATGCGGTCGCCCACATAGATGCAGCCGCCCGTCATGCCCAGCTCGGCGAAGTGGGCGAATCCCCGCTGCATGGCCCGCTGCTCGGCGCAGAGCTCCGAGGTGTGTCCCTCGTGCACCTGCCGCCACTCGCGTTCGAGCTCCATGCAGGCCTGGAACCGGTCGGGCGTGAGCTCCTCGTAGCGGTAGTCGGGGTATTCGGCCGTGAAACGGTTGATGTGGTTGCGTTTGGGCTGGTAGCGGCGCCCCGGCAGGTTGCGCAGGTCGTCGGCCGCATAGACGTAGTCCTCCAGTGCACGGTCCGACTCGAAGGCGAACTGCCCGATGTGCATGTTGCGAATCATGTCGCGCCCCTGGTCCGTGAGCCCGACGATGCGCAGCCGCTGCCCGTGGGCATGAGCATCCTCGCGCAGCGCGGGGATGATGCGGGCGCAGTCGCCCTCGCCGACAGGCTGCATGTAGCCCAGCCGCTCGCCGCCGTCAATCTGGAAGCGAATCACCAGAAAGCCGTCCACCACGGCCCATGCGCTGTGGTAGACCTCCTGCCAGCAGTACATGTTCGAGAACGAGAGGTCGCAGTTGGTGATGTCGGACGACATCGTGAAGCGTTCGATGGTTGCCCGGTCTTCGAGCCGGACGGGTTGAAATTCAATCATCGGTATGAAGCGTGTTGTCCCCGCCGACCGTGTAGTCCTTGCGTTCGATGCGGGTGTAGTATTGTTGAATGAGCGCCTTGAGCTGCGGCAGCAGCGCGGCGGCGTCGGGCGTGTCGCCGGCCGAAGGGATGCAGCCGCTGTCGGTGCGGGGCTCGACCGTGGCCTGCTCCTCGTCGAAGAGCAGTGTGGCGTCGCCCGTCACTGCACGGAAGTTGCCTCCACCGTAGGAGACCGACCAGCGGGGACGCTCCGGCTCGTTGAGCACGTCGCGGCCGAAGGCGAAGTAGGGCTCGCGGTTGCCCAGCAGCCCGAGCAGTGTCGGCATGAGGTCGAGCTGCTGCGCAACCTCGCGGATGGTGCCGCGCAGCGCGCCGTCGGGCGTGTAGATGAAGCCCATGATGCGCATGTTGCCGGGGAAGGCGAGGCTCTCCTCGGCGAACTTCTCGGAGGAGACGTGGTCGGCCGTGAAGACGAAAATCGTGCGGCGGAACCACTCCTCGTCCTTGTAGCGTTCGAAGAAGCGGCGGAAGGCCATGTCGTCGTAGGCAACCCCCTTGTGGATGCGGGTGTAGCCCTCGGGAAGCGAGTCGGCGTACTCTTCGGGCACGACGAAGGGGTGGTGCGACGAGAGGGTGAAGAGCGTGGCGAAGAAGGGCTCGCGCGTGCGGCCCAGCTCCTCGCCCGTGAAGCGCAGGAAGGGCTCGTCCCAGATGCCCCAGTATCCGTCGAAATCCCCCTTGCCGTGGGCCGCCTCGTAATCCTCGCGGCTGACGAGCCGCTCGACGCCGGCCGAGCGGGCGTAGGCCCCGAAGCCCATCGAACCGTGCTCCGAGCCGCAGAAGAAGAGCGTCTCGTAGCCCCGGTCGGAGAGCATGGCGGGCAGCTGGCGGCTGCGGCCCAGCGCCTGAGGCATCAGCACGAAGGGGGTCTTGAACGAGGGAATGCTTCCCAGCACCGAGGGGAGCGCCTGGATGGAGCGGGTGCCGTTGGCATAGAAGCGCTCGAAGCACAACCCCTCGCGCATGAGCGAATCGAGGAAGGGGGTGAAGCCCTGCTCCGCACGGCCGGCGTAGAGCTCGGGCATGAGGTAGGCCGAGTGCTCGGCCGACATGCTCTCCATGACGAAGAGCACCACGTTGCGTCCCGAGAGGTCGACGGCCGCCGAGTCGGCGGGCATGTGGAGCGGTGTGAAGAGGCTGTCGAGCTCCTCCGCGGCGTAGTACTTGCGGTAGGAGACCTTCGCGCTGCTGCCCACCGTGCGGAGGATGCAGAAGGGGTTGCTCAGGATGAGGTTGGCCTTGCCGCTGTCGGGGGTGTAGAGCGTGGCGTTGGAGAGGGTGATGGGACGCGTCATGCGGGTCATGCCGCCGCGCATGCCGGCGATGGAGAGCGCCGCGCCGAGGGCCAGCAGCAGCGTGCCGCCCGCATAGTAGCTCCAGCCGTCGCGCAGCAGGCTCTCCTCGCGCGCCTTGCGGCGGTAGCCCCATGCAAGCAGGGCGATGAGGCCCGCGGCGACGAGCGCCAGGTACCAGTTCTCACCCAGGAACTTCACAACCAGCTGCGCCGAGTTGTCGTTGTCGGCGAAGAAGAGCTCCTCGGCCGTGAAGCGCTTCTGCGTGTAGCGGAAGTAGACGCAGTCGGCCATGTTGACCGCCACCACCAGCAGCGCACCCACCGCCACGTAGTAGCCGTAGCGCAGGTTGCGCCACCAGCCCCGCTCGCGCAGACGGCGCGGAAGGGGCAGCAGCGAGAGGAGGATGAAGAGCCCCTCGGCGTAGATAATCGAGGCCGTGTCGAACTTCAGCGCCCCCTGCAGGAGCTGTCCCGCCTCGTGCCACGAGAGCGTGCCCAGCAGTTCGTAGTTGTAGAGGTAGAAGACCATGCGGCAGAGCATCAGCACCACATAGAGCAGCACGATGCGCCAGAGAAGCAGGAAAAGCGGGGTATGGAGCAGTCGTTTCACGGGCGTTGGATTTGGGTGTATGGTTGCCCGGGCGGGCGTCGGGCGCCCCTCGGGCGGGAAGCAGGCCGGGCTCCCTTCCGCAGCGGGCCCGGGTCGGCTTCCGGCTGCAAATTTAATGGTTTCGGCGGATGGTGCAACTCCGCAGCCGCCTCTTTTGTCCGAAAAATAGGCGCAGCATCCGCTTGCAGCGGGCTTTTCGACCGCTTTCGGTAGCAGGGCCGGACCAATTTGTACTTCCGGACCACCTCGTAGGGGCCACGGCGCGGAAGCCGGTCCTTCGCCGCTCCGGTCGGTGCTTCATGCACCCGGCTTTGTGTGTGCGGTTTCGTGCGTCCGGCTTGATGCGTCCGTCCGGATTTTGGTGTGCGCAGCTGCATTTTTCTACTTCAGCCCACCCATCCGATGCGAACGGCCGCCGTCCTCGGCTCATGGAGTCGGTGACGGCGGCCGTCGGTCGTCTCTTTTTCGGATGTCAGGGTCGGATGTCTGCCGGGCGGCTATTCGCACGCCTTGAGCGACATGTCGAGCGACTTGATTTGGTGGGTCAGCGCCCCAACCGAGATGAAGTCCACGCCGCACTCGGCATAGGCGCGCATCGTCTCGAGGGTGATGCCTCCGCTCGACTCCGTCTCGCAGCGGCCCGCCACCTTTTCAACCGCCTTGCGCGTCATCTCGGGGGTGAAGTTGTCGAACATGATGCGGTCGACGCCTCCGGCGGCAAAGACCTCGTCGATATCCTCCAGCGAGCGCACCTCGCACTCGATGGGGAGCTGCTTGCCCTTGGCGTGCAGGTATTCGCGGGCGCCGTGGATGGCCTTCCGGATGCCGCCGGCGAAGTCGATGTGGTTGTCCTTGAGCAGAATCATGTCGAAGAGCCCCATGCGGTGGTTCTCGCCGCCGCCCAGCTTGACGGCCATCTTGTCCAGCACGCGCATGCCCGGCGTGGTCTTGCGCGTGTCGAGAATGCGGGTGTGCAGCCCCTCGAGGTGCTTCACGTAGAAGGCCGTCTGGGTTGCCACGCCGCTCATGCGCTGCATGATGTTGAGCACGATGCGCTCGGCCTGAAGCAGCGAGCGTACGCGGCCGGAGACGTAGAAGGCGACATCGCCCGGCTGGACGTGGTCGCCGTCGTTGAGTTTCTGCTCGAACCGCATCTCGGGGTCGAGCCGGTCGAACACCATTTGGGCCACCTCGATGCCGGCGATGACGCCCTCCTGCTTGCAGAGCAGGCGCATGCGTCCGTGCGCGTCGGCCGGGATGCAGCAGAGCGACGTGTGGTCGCCGTCGCCGATGTCTTCTTTGATGCAGAGCTCGATGAGCTCCTTGACGAAAGGTATGTATTCGGGTTTCATGCGGCAAAGGTACGAAAAAATATTTATTTCGGTCCAATCAGGCGTCCTTCGTAGGCAACCTGCCAGCGTCCGGCCACGGTGAAGCTCATGCAGCAGTCGATGTCGTCGATACGCCCCTCGAACTGCGTGATGCGGAGCTCCTCGTCGGGACGGTAGGTGGCCCCGCCGCCCACCTCGTTGGGCTGTTGCACCTCGGGAATGGCCTCCTCCAACGCAAAGCTGAGCGAGCGGTCGCCCGTGGGGGTGTATCCGACGTCGCGGAGCCGCATCTCGCTGCCCCATGTTCCGGCCTCGAGGCGGAAGCGGTGGAGGTAGAGCGTGAAGTCGTAGAGCCCGGCCAGTTCGATGTATCCCTCCCGGTTGGTGTAGCTCTCGCCGCTCTGCGTGTCGCGGACCGTCGTTGTGCCGTAGAAGTGGAGGTTGGTTCCCGTCAGGTGTCCCTCCTCCAGATAGGGGTTCCCGCCCAGATAGACATATCCGTTGGGAAGCCCCGAGTCGTCGTCGCTGCAGGAGGCCAGCATGGTGAGTGCACCGGTCAGAAGCAGCAGTCGTTTGAAGATGGTTGCAAACATGGTTGTCGTAATGGTGGGGGTTGGTGTTGATACGGAGCGCCCGGCGGCTACTTGGTGCCCGTGTAGCTGAGGCTGTAGCCCATGCACTCGAAGGTGAGCGTGAGCCGCTCGGCGGTTGCCGTGCCGCGCAGCGCGGTGATTTTGCGCTCCTCCATCGGACGTTCGCCGTAGTAGGGGATTACTTCGTCGGCCGAGAGGGTGGCCGTATCGCCCGACGAGGTGTAGCCGATGCCCGGCAGCGTCATGTCGATGGCCATCGGCATGCCCGGGAACTGCATGTCGTAAATCCACAGCGTCAGCGTGTTGTCCTCCGTCGAGCTCTTCAGCTCGAACGAGACGTTCTCGTAGGTGTAGCTCTGCGAGGGGTCGGCCAGCAGATGCATGTCGAGGGTTCCCCGGTAGCCGATTTGGGTCTTGAACGAGATTTCGTCCTCCGTGTTGCAGGCGGCTGCCACGAAGAGGCAGGCAAGGAGTGCAAACAGTTTTTTCATCGTTGTTGGATTGTGTGTTTGGGTTTGTCTTTCTAAAGGTTGATGTTGAGCGTTATGCCGAAGGTGCGCGGACGTCCCCGCTGCACGAAGTCGTTGCCGATGGAGCGGAAGTAGAAGACGTCGTAGCGCGTGTCGGCGAGGTTGCGGCCCCAGAGGTCGAGCGAGAAGTGGCGCTGCTCGAAGCGCACCGAGGCTCCCGTCAGCAGGTAGAACGACTGCCGGAGTGAATTCTGCTCGTTCCAGGCAATCGGTCCCGTGCCGCGCAGGTCGGCCTGCAGGACGATGCGCTCGAGCCAGCGCAGGCCGACGGGAATCTCCCACGAGGCGAGGGCCGAGAAGGTGTGCTCCGGGGCGTAGGGGATGCGCTTCCCGGCGTAGTCCTCGATGCCGTTGTTGTACTCCACGAAGCGGGCGTCGGTGTATCCGTAGGCGACGTTGAGCTCCACGTTGCGGTGGGGCACCGCCTGCAGGGCCACCTCGGCGCCGAGGCTGCGCGTGCGGCCGGCATTGGTCATCATGCGCCCCGTGGTGCTCCCCTCGGGGAAGACGGTCAGCTGCTGGTCGCGGCAGTCAATCCAGAAGAGGGCGAAGTCGCCCCGTATGGCACCCTCGAGGCAGGAGAAGTGGCCCCCGACCTCGTAGTTCCAGCTGTACTCGGGGTCGTAGCCCACCACCTTGCGGATGTCGTACTGCGTGCCGACGTGGAAGTACTCCTTCATGATTTGCTGCTGCAGCACGTCGGAGAACATCTGCGTGTTGAAGCCGCCGGCCTTGTAGCCCTTGGCGACCGAGAGGTAGAGGTTGCGGTTCTCGTCGAAGGAGTAGGTGACCGTCACCTTGGGCAGCAGTTCGGTGAAGAGGTCGCGCAGCGTGCCCCGCGTGTCGATTTTAATCGGCGTGGTGGCCACCAGCTCGCGGTTGCCCTCCTCGTCGGTCCGGTAGGTCTTGCACCCCGTGTCGGTAAAGTTGCGGTAGCGCAGCGTGGCGTGCTCATAGTCGAAGCGCAGCCCCGCCGTGAAGCGCCAGCGCCCCGTGCGGTACTCCGACTCGTGGTAGAGTGCGGCGCCGAGCGTCGGCATGCGGAAGGTGCTCCCCAGCACGAAGTTGTCGTCGTCCCAGACGTCGACATAGTCGGGATTCACCTGGTTGATATGCTTGAGAATCAGTTCGTCGATTCCATACTGCTTGAACCTCACGGGGGCGTCCATCACCCCGTGGCGGTAGAATCCGAAGGCGCCGAACAGCCAGCGGTAGTTTCCCTTGCCCCGCTTGCGGATGACGATGTCCTCGGTCAGCGTGTGCTCCGTGCGGGCCTGCCGCAGCGTGAAGTAGGAGAGGGGCAGGAAGTCCTGGTCGAGTATCATCTCGTCGTCGGAGTACTGGTAGCTCGTAATCGAGGCGAGCGTGAAGCGTTCGCCCTCGTAGCGGACGGTCAGTCCGTCGCTCAGCAGCGTGCGGCGGTAGGACGAGGGGTCGTTGTAGCTGATTTCGCCCGGGCGGATGACGCTCTGGCCGTCGACCTTAATCTCTTCGCCGACGTAGGCGTAGGGATAGCCTCCCTGGCGGAGCACCGAGACGGCGAAGGTGTTGTCAATCTGCCAGCGCGAGCCGCTGCGCCACTGCAGGCGCCACCGTCCGCCGGCGTTGCGCTCCCAGTCGCACAGCTTGCCCGTCGAGCGGTTCTCGAAAAGGCCGTCGCTGTGGCTGTAGTAGCCCGTCACGGAGAGCCCCAGCCCTTCGCGCAGCTTCTGATAGGCCGCCGCGCGCAGCTTGAGGGTGTTGCCGCTGCCGTACTCCATGCCGAGGCGGATGCCCTCGTAGGTGAGCGGCGAGAGCGTGTAGACGTTGATTACGCCCCCCATCGTGTTGCGGCCGTAGAGGGTCGACTGCGGGCCGCGCAGCACCTCGATGCGCTCGATGTCGGCCAGCTCCGTATCGTAGTTGTCCTTGTTGAGTACCGGGACGTTGTCGACGTTGAGCCCCATGACGGGCTGGTCGATGCGGGCGCCGAGGCCGCGGACGTAAATCGACGAGGTCATGCGCGAGCCGTAGTCGGGGATGTGGAGGTTGGGGACGATGAGCGAGGCATCCTTCAGGGCGTCGACGTGGCGCCGTTCGAGCATCCGCTCGCCCAGAATCGACGAGGCGACGGGCTCGCTGCGCAGCATGAGCCCCTGCTTGATGGCCGTCACCTGGACGCGGTCGACCTGAATCACCGTGTCGGCGAGCAGGTCGCTCTCTTCGGTCGCGGCCTTGTCGCGGGGCCGCGGCAGTGCACGAAGCCCCTCCGCCGGGAGGGCGGCGGCAATGGCCGAAAGCAGCAGAAGCGGGATGTGGCGCAGGCGCGGTTTCACGGGTGCATGGTTCGAATCGGGTGCAAAGTAAGGGCTTTTCGCGCGAAAATGCAATCCTAATTTATGAGGAGCGGCCCCGTGAGCGCTCCGCTCAGAGTTCGTCGGCCTCGACATAGCCCCGCGTGACGGCGTAGAGCGTCAGCCCCGAGACGGAGCGGATGCCGAGCTTCTCCATCAGGTTGCGGCGGTGCGAGATGACCGTCGTCAGCCCGATGCCGAGCCGCTGGGCAATCTCCTTGTTGATGTGTCCGCGGGCGATGAGGGCCAGCACCTCCGCCTCGCGGGCCGAGAGCACGGGCCCCTGTGCGGCGGAGGCGTCGGGCGCCGGGTCGTGGGCGTCGTGGTGGACGCTGCGGTGCATGTGCATGATGTCGCGCACGAGCTCCTCCTCGCTGCGGAGGATGTTCAGGCGGCGCATGTCGGCCAGCTCGGGGGGAACCGACCCTCCGGCGAGCAGAATCACCCGCCGGCGGTAGGGGCGGAAGAGGGCGCTGTGGCGCACGAAGAGCGGCGCGGCGGTGAAGAAGTGGAAGTAGCGCTCCATGCCGCTCTCCTCGAGCGCATGCACGTCGTTGAAGACCTCGACCTCGGCCATCGGGATGATTTTCTCGAGAATCGACTTCATGCCCAGCGCCGTGAGAATGCTGGGGGCGATGACGGCTATGGCGGGGCGGCGCTCCATCATTATTCGTGGTGGTAGGGTTCGTTGTTGAGGATGGTGAAGGCGCGGTAGAGCTGTTCGGCGAAGAGCGCCCGCACAATCTGGTGCGAGAAGGTCATCTTCGAGAGCGACAGGCGCGCATCGGCCCGCGCGTAGACCGCCTCCGAGAAGCCGTAGGGACCGCCGATGACCAGCACGAGTCGCTTCATGCCGCTGTTCATCCGCTTCTGGAGCCATGCGGCGAACTCCACCGAGCGGTATTCGGTGCCGTGCTCGTCGAGCAGCGCCACGTAGTCGCCCTCGGTCAGCTGACGGAGGATGGCCTCACCCTCGGCCGTGCGCTGCTGCTTCTCGGAGAGGCTGCGCGTGTTGCGCACGTCGGGCAGCACCGTGAAGCGGAAGCGGCAGTAGAAGTCGATGCGCCGGGCGTACTGCTCGACCAGCGCGGCGACCTCCTTCGAATCGGTCTTGCCGATGACTATGAGTTCGATGGTCACTTTTCGAATTTTCGGATGTGGGGTGGCAGTGTGACGGTGTGACGGTGTGACGGTGCGGCGGTGCGGCGGTGTGCCGGCAGCCGGCCTCAGAGGTCGCTGTTCCACTCGCCGTCGGCATCCTCATAGATGACCGGACGCGACTTCTCGACCGACTTGAGCCACTCGTAGGCCTTGTACATGTTGTAGCCGTTGCCCGAGGGGGCGCCCAGCGCAAAGGCCACCACGCAGGTGAAGTTGCGCGAGCGGTAGTACATCGCCTTCACCCGTTCGAGGTACTCGTCGGCCAGCTGCGGGTCGTTCGACGGCGTCCCTCCGACGGTGCGGTCCCCGCGCCGCTCGGGTGCCGAGATGGCGGCGCGGTCGATGACGTAGAGTCCCGTCTCGTCGCACAGGGCGTAGAACCACGCCGGCTGCGGACAGTCGGGGCAGACGGTGTTGTAGCCCTGCCCCTTCAGGCGGAGCAGTTCGCGGCGCGTTGCGGTGGGGTCGGTCCCGGCATTGCAGCGCACGCGCTTGAGCGTGAGCTCCTTGCCCAGCCGCATCAGCTTGCCGTCGCGCAGCTCCGTCTTGCCGAAGCCGATTTTCATCGGCATGTACTCCTTGTAGACGCCGTCGCGCCGCGTGAAGAGCATCACCTTGTAGAGCGGGACGCTTTTGGCGCCGCCCTCCCACTTGTTGGCGAAGGTGCCGTAGATGTAGGGGTCGAAGCGCACGGTGTCGGTCGAGCGGCCGGGGATGGTCACCTCGGTCATGTTGAACTCGAGCAGCTTGCCCTGGGGCGAGTAGATGTCGTAGCCGACGGTCACCGGCTCGTCGTAGTTGTAGGAGTTCTGGGCCACGATGTCGAGCCGCAGCACGCCGAAGTCGCGCCCCTCGGGGTCGGGTTCGAGCGAGATGGTGAAGTCGCGAATCGAGCGCTTGTTCTGCATGTAGAGGTAGCTCCCGGCAAAGGGCTCGCGGGGCGTCGCCTCGGGATCGATGGCCGACCGCCCGGTGTTGTCCAGCTCGAGCAGCAGCGAGTTCTCTCCTTCGCGGATGTAGGGCGTCAGGGCGTACTCGGCCGGCGTGACGGGGTCGGCGCAGAGGGCCACCTCCTCGCCGTTGAGCGTCAGGCGGTAGGGCCGCCCCGCATTTTCGATGTGGAGGTAGACGTTGCCGTCGGTCCAGGCGTAGGGAATCTCGAGGCTCTGGCCGGCGATGAGCACCTCGCCCTCGGAGACGAGCATCCGGGGCTTGAACTCCCGGTAGGCCTCCACTCCGGCGCGGTTGCGCGCCTCGGCGTCGTGGCGCGTGTCGTAGGGGATGACCTCGGTGCGGTAGATGCGCCCCGCCTGCTGGGCCTGGAGGGCTCCCGTGCAGCAGAGGGCGGCAAGAAGAAGTATCGTCTGCTTCATTTCGGTTCGGATGATGTCAGATGCGGACAAAGGTACTTTTTATTTTGAGAAATCACAAATAATCGATACCTTTGTCAATTCGAAAAGCAAACGAAAAACAACAGAATCACGATATGAAAACACAGAGAATCGCTGAAATACTCAAGGCGGCAGCCGTCGATACGGACGTGGTCGTCAAGGGTTGGGTGCGCACCAAGCGCGGCAACAAGAACGTGGCCTTCATCGCCATGAACGACGGCTCGTGTCTGTCGAACATCCAGGTGGTGGTTGACCTTGCGAAATTCTCCGACGAGGAGCTCAAGCCCATCACCACGGGCGCCTGCATCCGTGTGGACGGCCGTCTGGTCGCCTCGCCCGGCTCGGGTCAGGGCGTCGAGGTGCAGGCCTCGAAAATCGAGATATACGGCACAGCCGACCCCGATACCTACCCGCTCCAGAAGAAGGGCCACTCGCTCGAGTTCCTGCGCGACATCGCCTACCTGCGTCCGCGCACCAACACCTTCGGCGCCGTACTGCGCATCCGCCACGCCATGGCCTACGCCATCCACGAGTACTTCAACAGCCACGGATTCTACTACTTCCACACCCCCATCATCACCGCTTCGGACTGCGAGGGTGCCGGTGCGATGTTCCAGGTGACGACGCTCGACATCGCCAATCCGCCCCGCACGGAGGATGGCAAGGTGGACTATACGAAGGACTTCTTCGGCAAGTCGTGCAACCTGACCGTCTCGGGTCAGCTCGAAGGCGAGCTGGGCGCCCTCTCGCTGGGCCGCATCTACACCTTCGGCCCCACGTTCCGTGCCGAGAACTCCAACACGCCGCGCCACGCCTCGGAGTTCTGGATGATTGAGCCCGAGGCCGCCTTTTACGACCTGGAGGACAACATGGAGCTGGCCGAGGACTTCCTCAAGTACCTCATCCAGTATGCGCTGGACCACTGCATGGAGGACCTCGAGTTCATGAACAAGATGTGGGACAAGGGGCTGCTCGACCGGCTCCGTTTCGTGCTCCACAACGACTTCAAGCGTCTGGACTACACCGAGGGCATCGAGATTCTGAAGGCTTCGGGCCGCAAGTTCGAATTCCCGTGCGACTGGGGCTGCGACCTGCAGTCGGAGCACGAGCGCTACCTGGTCGAGGAGCACTTCAAGCGCCCGGTCATCCTGATTAACTACCCGAAGGACATCAAGGCCTTCTACATGAAGCAGAACGACGACGGCAAGACGGTGCGCGCCATGGACGTCCTCTTCCCGGGCATCGGCGAGATTATCGGTGGCTCGGAGCGCGAGGCCGACTACGAGAAACTCAACCGCCGCGTCAAGGAGCTGGGCATGAACGAGCGCGAGTTGTGGTGGTACCTCGACACGCGCCGCTGGGGCTCGGCGCCTCACTCGGGCTTCGGCCTGGGCTTCGACCGCCTGCTGCTCTTCGTCACGGGCATGACCAACATCCGCGACGTGCAGCCCTTCCCGCGTACGCCGCAGCACGCCGATTTCTGATTGTTTCCGTGCTGAGCCTGCCGGCGGGGCTTCGGCCCCGCGCGGCTTGATTTCGGGGTGCAGACCCGAACCGTGAGACCCGAACAAACCCGAAAATGAAGGAGCCAAATGAGAAGCTGATTCTTAATTTGGATTCGATATGGCAATAACACAGAAACAGGTCCTTTCGCTTCAGCAGAAGCTCTCGCCCCAGCAGATTCAGACCATCAAGCTGCTGGAGCTTCCCGCCATGCAGCTCGAGCAGCGCATCAAGCAGGAAATCGAGAACAACATCGTGCTGGAGGAGGACGAACGTACGCCCGAAGAGGAGGAGCCCCAGCAGATTTCGGTCGACGAATACCTGCGCGAGGACGAGACGCCCTCCTACAAGAGCCGCATCAACAACTATTCGAAGGACGACAAGCAGCGTCCGGTGATTCTCTCCGAGGGGCGTTCGCTGCAGGAGTACCTGGTCGAGCAGCTCGGCTACCGCAACCTCTCGGAGCGGGAGATGCGGCTGGCCACCTACCTGGTGGGGAGCATCGACGAGGACGGCTACCTGCGTCGGGAGCTGGATGCCATCGCCGACGACATCGCCTTCACGCTGGGCATCGAGACCACGGCGGAGGAGCTCGAACGGCTGCTCGACGTCATCCACGACCTGGAGCCCGCCGGCATCGGCGCCCGCAACCTGCGCGAGTGCCTGCTGCTGCAGATGGGTCAGCTGCCGATGAATACGCCGGCGCGCCGTCTTGCCCGCCGCATCCTGACCGACTACTTCGACGAGTTCGTCAAGAAGCACTACGAGAAGCTGATTTCCCGCCTGCAGGTGAGCGAGGAGGAGTTCCGCGATGCCATCGCCGAAATCCGCCGCCTGACCCCCAAGCCGGGCAACCTCTACGCCGAGGGGGGAACCGATACGACCCCCTACATCGTTCCGGACTTCATCCTCGACTACCACGACGGGCGCTTCGACCTCTCGCTCAACTCGAGCAACATCCCCGAGGTGCGCATCAACCGCCGCTATGCGGAGATGCTCCGCGACATGGTGGCCCCCGACGGCACGGTCAAGGCAGAGGACCGCGAGGCGCTGCAGTTCGTCAAGAGCAAAATCGACTCGGCCAAGTGGTTCATCTCGGCCATCAAGCAGCGCCACGATACGCTCATGCGGACGATGCAGACCATACTCGACTACCAGAAGGAGTACTTCAAGGATGGCGACAAGTCGAAGCTGCGGCCAATGATTCTCAAGGATATTGCCGACCGCACGGGGCTCGACGTCTCGACCATCTCGCGCGTGGTCAACAGCAAGTATGTCCAGACGCAGTTCGGCATCATCCTGCTCAAGTCGCTCTTCTCGGAGGCGATGCAGACCGAGAGCGGCGAGGAGGTTTCGAGCTACGAAATCAAGAACATCCTCCAGCAGTGCATCGACGAGGAGGACAAGCGTCACCCGCTGACCGACGAGACGCTGATGGATATCCTCAATTCGAAGGGATACCGCATCGCCCGCCGTACGGTGGCCAAATACCGCGAGATGCTCAACATCCCCGTCGCACGGCTGCGCAAACAGATATAGGCTGCGCGGACCGTCGCTCCGGCCGACCCGGTTTGCGGCGGGGCGGATGCTCCGGCCGAAGAGCGGAGCAACGGCTTCGGCATCGCGCCTTTGTAAAATTTGTAACGGATGAATTACCGCAAGATATCCCAGGGGCTTTCGTGGGCGCTGCACCCCTTTCTGCTGCCGCTCTACGTCATGGCGTTGCTGCTGACGATGACCACCTTTGCGCGCTATCCCCTCGATGTGAAACTCTACCTGTTGTGGGTCGTCGTGCTCTACGCACTGGTGATTCCGCTGCTGGTGCTCGCCCTGCTGCGCTCGCTGGGGCGCCTGTCGGACTGGCGGGTCGACCGCCGCGAGGAGCGTACGCTGCCGCTGGTGGCAGGCCTCTGCTGTTACCTGCTCTGCGCCTACACGCTTTCGCGCATTCCCGCGGCCGACTTCCTGCGCAAGTTCATGCTGGCGGCCGCCTGCTGCGAGGGGATGTGCCTCGTCGTCTCGCACTACTGGAAAATCAGCCTCCACCTGACGGGCATGGGTGCCGTCGTGGCATTGCTGGTGCTGATGAACGTCGCCGGCGTGGGCAACATGATGGTGCCGCTCTCGGTGGCCATCCTCTGCGCCGGGGCCCTCGCCTCGGCCCGCCTCTACCTGGGCAGCCACAACGGCTGGCAGGTGCTGGCCGGATTTGCCGGCGGCTTCTGCATCGCAACCCTCGCCGTGCTCTTCCTCTGAGCCGGCGCCGAGCGGTTTGCATCAAACGAGCGGAGCTCTTCCCGCATGGGGAGGAGCTCCGCTTGTCTCGTTCTGTCCGGCCGCAGCCGCCCGCTCTACTTGGAGAAGGCGAAGCCGATGTAGACGTTCTCGTAGTTTTCGAGCAGCTTGGTGACCGACGAGAGGGCCTGAATCTTCTGCCCGAGGCTCTCAATCAGCTCGACGAGCTTCGTGGCGGGGAAGACCAGCTGCAGCTCCGTGCCGCTCAGATAGGCGCGGCCCGGGATGGTCCCCAGCGGAATCTTGCCCGTCGAGACCTGCAGCGCCAGTTCGTGCGTCGAGGCGTCGAAGGTGTAGCTGCCCGCAAGCTCGTGCGACCCCAGCTGGGCCGTGAAGGTTCCGTCTCCGGCGAAGTCGAACGAGCAGGCCCCCTCGCGGATGCCTACCAGCTCGTAGCCCTTCACAAGCTGCTTGGTGACGGTCGATTCGATGGCTGCGCCGCCCAGCTGGCTGGTGAGGTTCTCGCCCTCGAACTTGATGCCCGGACCGGTGTAGCGCCACGCCCCGACGATGGCCACCTCGGTCAGCTTGCCGCCTGTCGCCTCGTCGGCAGCCGAAGTCACCACCTTCTTGAGGGCATCTTTCCAGTCCTGTGCCTGCACCTGGGCGCCCCAAAGCAGGAGCCCCAGCGTGAGGAGCAGTGTCATGTGTTTCATCATTCTGTCGTTTTTCATCTTTTTTCTCTTGTTCGGGGCAAGCCGGCAGCGGCTGTCCCGGTTATTGCCTCCGGGCCCGCTCAGAGTTCCTCCAGCTCGCGGAGCCACAGCGCCGCCGAGGCGTCGGAGGGCATGCGCCAGTCGCCGCGCGGCGAGAGCGAGACGGAGCCCACCTTCGGGCCGTCGGGCATGGCCGAGCGCTTGAACTGCTGTGCGAAGAAGCGGCGGAAGAAGACCCGGAGCCACTTGACAATCGTCTCGCGGTCGTAGCTTCCGGCGAAGGCCTGCTCGGCCAGGAAGGCGATTTTCGCCGGCCGGAACCCCGCCCGCACGAAGTTGTAGAGGAAGAAGTCGTGCAGCTCGTAGGGGCCCACCAGGTCCTCGGTCTTCTGGGCGATGTTGCCCTCGCGGTCGGCGGGCAGCAGCTCGGGGCTCACCGGCGTGTCGATGATGTCGAGCAGCGTGGCGCGCGTCGCCCCGTCGCGCTCGGTGTCGGCGGCCCAGCGGACCAGATGGCGCACCAGCGTCTTGGGCACCGAGGCGTTGACGCCGTACATCGACATCTGGTCGCCGTTGTAGGTGGCCCATCCCAGCGCCAGCTCCGAGAGGTCGCCCGTGCCGATGACCAGTCCCCCCTCCATGTTGGCAACATCCATCAGAATCTGGGTCCGTTCGCGTGCCTGGGCGTTCTCGTATGCGGCCGAGCGGTCGCTCTCCGGAAGCCCTATGTCGCGGAAGTGCTGCAGGCAGGCGTCGCGGATGGGTATCTCGCGCACCGTCACGCCCAGCCCCTCCATGAGCTTCAGCGCATTGCGGTAGGTGCGGTCCGTGGTACCGAAGCCCGGCATCGTGATGCCCAGGATGCCCCGGCGGTCGAGCCCCAGCTTGTCGAACGTGCGGACGGTGACCAGCAGCGCCAGCGTAGAGTCCAGACCGCCCGAGATGCCCACTACCGCGCAGCGGCAGCCCGTGTGGGCCAGCCGGCGCGCCAGGCCGTGCGACTGAATCTGGAAAATCTCCTCGCACCGTTCGCTGCGGTGCGCCTCGTCGGCCGGGACGAAGGGCATGGGGTCCACCCTCCGGTCGAGTGCCGAGGCCTTCAGCGCGTCGGGCAGCTCCATCTCAATCACGGTGCTCTCGCCCGCCTCTTCGCGCATCCGGAACGAGGTGTTCCGCCGCCGCTCGAACTCCAGCCGCTCGATGTCGACGTCGGCCACCGTCAGCTGCTCGTCGAGCGAGAAGCGGGCGGCCTGGGCCAGCATCGTGCCGTTCTCGGCGATGAGTCCGTTGCCGGCGAAGACCAGGTCGGTCGACGACTCGCCGAAGCCGGCCGAGCAGTAGACGTAGGCCGTATGGGTGCGGGCCGACTGCTGAGCGACCAGCTCCCGCAGATAGGCGTGCTTGCCCACCCCCTCGGGCGAGGCCGAGAGGTTGAAGATGAGCTTTGCACCGTTGAGTGCCAGCCGCGACGAGGGGGGCGATGCCACCCAGAGGTCCTCGCAGATTTCGATGCCGAACTCGGCGCCGTTCACCGCAAAGGTGAGCTCCGTGCCGAAGTCGGCCTCCTGACCCGCCGCCGTGATGCGCTCCTCCTCGATGCCGGCCCCCGAGGCGAACCAGCGCGCCTCGTAGAATTCGGCATAGTTGGGGATGTAGCTCTTGGGCACCACGCCGAGCAGGCGCCCCTGGGCCACAACCGCCGCGCAGTTGTAGAGCCGGTCCTCGTGCCGCAGCGGAAGACCGACGATGAGTGCGAGCGGCAACTTGCGCGTCTGGCGCATAATCTCGCCCAGCGCCTCGTCCGCCGCATCGAGCAGCGCGGGCTGCAGGAAGAGGTCGGCGCAGGTGTAGCCCGTGACGGCCAGTTCGGGGAAGGCGACCAGTTCGACGCCCCGCCGTGCGGCCTGCTGCGCCAGCGCCACGATGCGCTCGGCATTGCGCGCGCAGTCGGCCACCGCAACCTGCGGCACCGCCGCCGCAACCTTTACAAATCCGTAGTTGTCCATCGTTTTCAGAGTTGGGCGCCGTGCGCTATTCGGCCCACAAGCGGGCCAGATTGATAATCACCTGCATGGCCTTGTGCATTGTGGTGAGCGAGCAGTACTCGAACTTGCCGTGGAAGTTCATGCCTCCCGTGAAGAGGTTGGGGCAGGGCAGCCCCATGAACGAGAGCCGCGCGCCGTCCGTGCCGCCGCGGATGGGCCGCACAATCGGCTTCACGTCGGCCTCGCGCATCGCCTCGAGCGCCTTGTCGATGAGTTGCGGATGGGGCTCGACCATCTTGCGCATGTTGAAGTACTGGTCCTTGAGCGTGAGCGTCAGCACCTCCTGCCCGTACTTCTTCTTGAGCAGGTCGACGCACGCCCACATGTAGACCTTCTTCTGTTCGAAGAGGTCGGCGTCGTGGTCGCGGATGATGTAGCTCACCGAGGCGTGCTCCACCGTGCCGTTCACCCCGACGCAGTGGTAGAAGCCCTCGTACCCGTCGGTATACTGCGGGCGCTGTTCGGCGGGCAGCAGCGTCTGCAGTTCGCACGCCACGTCGAGCGCGTTAATCATCTTCCCCTTGGCATAGCCCGGGTGGACGTTGCGCCCCTGGATTTCGATTTTGGCGCTCGCGGCGTTGAAGTTCTCATACTCGAGCTCGCCCTCCATGCCGCCGTCGACCGTATAGGCGAAGTCGGCACCGAAGGCCTCCACGTCGAAGAAGTCCACGCCGCGTCCCACCTCCTCGTCGGGGGTGAAGCCGATGCGGATTTTGCCGTGCCGGAGCTCGGGGTGGGCGAGCAGGTACTCGGCCGCGCTCATGATTTCGGCCACACCCGCCTTGTCGTCGGCCCCCAGCAGCGTCGTGCCGTCGGTGTGGATGAGCGTGTGGCCCTTGAAGAAGCTCAGCTCGGGGAAGTCCTTGACGGTCATCGTCAGGTGGCCGTTGAGGAAGATGTCGCCGCCGTCGTACTCATCGATGATGCGGGGCTTGATGTCCCGGCCGCTCATGTCGGGCGAGGTGTCCACGTGGGCGATGAAGCCGATGACGGGGGCGTTCTCGCACCCGGGCGTGGCCGGAATGGTGCCCATCACGTAGCCGTAGCGGTCCATCGTGACGTCGGTCATGCCGAGCGTCCGCATCTCGTCGGCCAGCGCCGCAAGCAGCACCTTCTGCTTTTCGGTCGAGGGGAAGGTATTGCTCTGCTCCGACGACTGCGTGTCGTAGGAGACATACTTCAGAAATCGGTCCTTGAGTTCCATATCTTTTTTCGGTCGTTTTTTTAGGGGTTTCTTGAAATCAATTGCAAGGTTGTTTCTATGTCGCTACTCCTCCTTGCGGGCGCGGAGCGTGTGCCACGAGAAGTAGCCAATCAGCACGAGGTACATCACCAGTCCGGTCCACTCGGCGGCGTTCGACGAGGCCCAGTCCGAGAGGAACCAGTCTACCTCGCAGAACTTCAGAATGGCGCTCACCACGCCCATCAGCGCACCGCCGGCGATGAAGCCCGAGGCGATGAGCGTACCGCGGTCCATGCGCGCCTTGTTGAGCGCCTGGTCCTTCGAGCGTGTCGAGACGTACCAGGAGACCAGACCGCCGACCACCAGCGGGGCGTTGAGCTCCATGGGGATGAACATACCCAGGGCGAAGGCCAGGGCCGGCACGCCGATGGCCGTCAGCACGAGCGCCAGCGCCGCGCCGCAGAAGTAGAGCATCCAGGGGGTCTGTCCGCCGGTCATCAGCGGCTGGATGACGGCCGCCATGGCGTTGGCCTGCGGAGCAACGAGCGCCCCCTCGCCGACGAAGCCGTAGGACTTGTTGAGGACAATCATCACGCCGGCAACCGTTGCGGCCGAGACGAACGTGCCCAGGAACTTCCAGGTCTCCTGCTTGCGGGGCGTCGTGCCCAGCCAGTAGCCGATTTTGAGGTCGGTGATGAAGCCGCCGGCCATCGAGAGGGCCGTGCAGACCACGCCGCCGATAATCAGCGCGGCGGTCATGCCCGTCGTGCCGTTCAGACCCACCGCCACGAGCACCAGCGACGAGAGAATCAGCGTCATGAGCGTCATGCCCGAGACGGGGTTCGACCCCACGATGGCGATGGCGTTGGCCGCTACGGTGGTGAAGAGGAACGAGATGACGAAGACGATGAGAATCGCCGTGACGGACTGTACCCAGCCGTCGAGCAGCCCGAAGTGGAAGAAGACGAAGACGCAGACGAGCGTGGCGATGAGCAGCGAGAGGATGCGCTTCATCGTGATGTCGCGCTGCGTGCGCTCGGTGGTGTCGGCCCCCTTCTTGCCGCCGCCCAGCTCCGAGACGGCCAGACCGACGGCCTGGCGGATGATGCGCGACTGGCGGACGATGCCGATGATGCCCGCCATGGCGATACCGCCGATGCCGATGGGCTTGCCGATGTAGGTGTAGAGGTTCTCGGCCGTGAAGAGCTGCTGCGGGTCATCCAGCAGCCCCTGGTTCGTCACACCCAGCAGCGAGGCCAGCGCGGCGGGGTCGAGCGCCTCGGTGAGCGAGCCGATGAGCGGTACGATGAGGAACCATACGAGGCACGAGCCGGCCGTGATGATGAGTGCATACTTGAGTCCGATGATGTAGCCCAGACCCAGCACGGCGGCCGAGGTGTTCAGTCCGAAGACCACCTTGAACTTGTCGGCGAGCGTCTCGCCCCAGGCGCAGATGCGCGTCGAGACGGCGTCGGTCCAGAGTCCGAAGGTGCCGACCACGAAGTCGTAGAGACCGCCGACCAGACCCGCCACGGCGAGCAGCTTGGCCTGGTTGCCCCCCTTCTCGCCCGAGATGAGCACCTCGGTGGTTGCCGTGGCCTCGGGGAAGGGGTATTTGCCGTGCATCTCCTTGACGAAGTACTTGCGGAAGGGAATCATGAGCAGGATGCCCAGCATGCCGCCGAAGAGCGACGAGAGGAAAACCTGCCAGAAGGCGGCGTCGAGCCCCAGGATGTAGAGCGCCGGGAGGGTGAAGATGGCTCCGGCGACAACGACGCCCGACGAGGCGCCGATGGACTGGATGATGACGTTCTGGCCCAGCATGTTCTTCTTGCCCAGCACGGTGCCCATGCCCACGGCGATGATGGCAATCGGGATGGCGGCCTCGAAGACCTGGCCCACGCGCAGCCCCAGATAGGCAGCGGCGGCCGAGAAGATGATGGCCATGGCGACGCCCATGAGCACCGAGTAGGGGGTGACTTCAATCGGGGCGGGCGAGGCCGGCATGACGGGAGTGTACTCCTCGCCGGGTTTGAGTTCGCGGTAGGCGTTCTCGGGAAGCGATGTTTTGGGTGTTTCCTGGTTCATGTCAAGGTATGCTTTGAAACGTTGGTTCGATGGGGTGTTCGGCGGGGTGTCGTGCGGCTGCTTGCGAGCCGTTCGTAAGGGCTTGGCCTCCGGCCGGACCTGTGGCCGCGTCCGGGGCCTCGCGTTGGGCCTGCTGCCGGTTGTCGCCTCGGTGCGGCGTCGTGGTCGGGGCGGCGTCGTGGTCGGAGAGCTGTCGGTCGGAGGGGCGCCTGCCGGGTTCGCTACCGGTTGTCGCCGCTGCCCGAGATGAGGTGGCGCTGCATGCGCGAGCGGAGCTTCTCGACGTTCATGCGGGCAACCTCGTCGAGGTCGTAGCCCAAATCGCGCGAGAGGGTGGCGCAGTACCACAGCACGTCGCCAATCTCCTTGACGATTTCGAGCCGCTTCTCGTCGGTGAACTCCTCGTGACCGTCGCGGATGACCTTCTTCACCTTGTCGGCCACTTCGCCCGCCTCGCCCGTCAGGCCGAGCGTCGGGTAGATGATTTTGCGGTTCTCGGGATATATCGCCGTCTCGAGGGCGTGCTGCTGGTATTCGTTGAGTGTCATAATCGGGTGGAAATTTTGGTAAGTCTGTGCAAAAATAGCAAAATATTTGGTAAACGTGCGGCCAAGGCCCCGTTTCTCGGCGGCTCCCGGGCCTTTTCTCCGGCAACGGGCTCCTGCGGCAGCGTGCGGCCCCGGGCGGTGGGGTGTGGCGGTCGGGACGGGTGTAGCGGCGGGGGGGCGGCAGCCTCCGGAGCGGTTACAGCCCGCCGAGAAACTCCGTGATGGCCTGCACAAGTCCCGGGGCGAGGGGCAGCGTCGGGTCGCCATAGGCCGTGCGCATCTGTCCTTCGAGCGTCGTCTCGTCGCACGCCTTGAGCGTGTGCGCCATCTTCGGGATGACGCGGAGCGGGGCGTCGCGGCGCACCGCGGCGAGCTCCTCGGCATGGAATGCGGGAACCTGCAGGTCGTTGTCGCCGGCTGCAATCAGCACCGGGACCTTGACCTTAAGGAGCTCCTGCTGCGGGTCGTAGCGCATCTGCGAGATGATGAAGGGCTGCACGTCCGTGTTGAAAAGCGCCTGGAACTGGGGGTGGTAGGCCATGTCGACCCGCTCTCCCCGCTTGAGTGCCCCGATTATCTGCATCGCTTCGAAGTAGAGCTCCATGTGCGCCGGAACGAGTTGCCCGGCCAGTTGCAGGCGGAGCACCTTGTCGAGCGGGTAGCCGGTGCCGCAGAGTGAGACGACGCCCGCAACGGCCGGCGAACGCTGTGCGGCGACCAGTGCGATGAGCGCCCCTTCGCTGTGACCTGCGAGCACCACGCGTTGGAAGCCCTCCTTCGAGAGAAGGTCGGCCAGCGCCACGGCATCGTCGATGTACTGGTCGAAGGTGAGCTCCCGCAGCTGCGTCGGGTCGTCGAGCTGGCTCGAACCGATGGCCCGCTTGTCGTAGCGCAGCACGGCGTAGCCCGCTGCCGTCAGCTCCTCGGCCAGCAGGCGGTAGGCGTCGCAGCGGATGCCCAGCCGGTTGTTGCCGTCGCGGTCCGTGGGGCCCGAGCCGGCAATCAGCAGCAGGGCGGTCTGCGCGCCCCCGGCGGGTACGGTCAGCGTGCCGTGGAGTTTGCCGAAGTCGCGTTCGCACTCCACCTGACGCGATTCGTATGCGGCGCCGTATGCCGTGTCGTGCGCTGCGGCTTCCGGCGCTGCGCCGCTTGTCTGTGCTGCGGTCCGGAGCGTCGGTGCGGCCGTCAGCAGGATGCAGAGCGAGAGCAGCAGTCGTTTCATAGTCTTTCAGAGTTTGTCGATGATGTGTTCCAACCCGATGCCGTGCGAGGCCTTGACCAGTACGAGGGCATTCCCGACCGGGTGGCGCTCCAGTTCGGCGGCCAGCTCCGTGCGCGAGGGGTAGAATTCGGCGCGCCGTGCCACCTCGCTTCCGGCGCAGGCCCGGGCGAACTCGCCGCCGACGAGCATCAGCCGCGCCGCAGGGTCGCCGGCGGCCAGCGCGGCGATGGCGCGGTGCTCCTCCTCGGACCAGGCCCCCAGTTCGAGCATGTCGCCCAGAATGAAGATGCGCTGCGTGCGCCCGTCGAGCGGCTCGCCGAGGAAGTTCTTCACCGAGGCGTGCATGCTCGAGGGGTTGGCATTGTAGCAGTCGACGATGAGCGTGTTGCGCCCCGTTACGACCCGCTGCGAACGGTTGTTGTCGGGACGGTAGCCGGCAATCGCCGCGCGAATCCGCTCCTCGGGAACCCCGAAATAGCGTCCCACAGCCGCTGCAGCGGCGATGTTGGCCCGGTTGTAGGCCCCCTCCAGATGGCTCTCAATCCCGTCGGCGCCGTCGAGCGGGCAGCGGACGCTCTTCAGAGCGGGCCGTTCGGCGGCCATCTCGCCGAGCGTCGGGTCGGCTTCGGGCACGAAGGCCGTACCGCCGTGGGCGGCGAGGTAGTCGTAGAGCTCGCCCTTGCCGCGGCGCACCCCCTCGGGACCGCCGAAGCCGTCGAGGTGGGCCCGGCCGATGTTGGTGATGAGCCCGTAGTCGGGCTCGGCAATCGAGGCCAGCAGGGCGATTTCGCCGCAGGCGCTTGCCCCCATCTCCACCACGCCGAACTGCGTCGAGGCATCCATCGCCAGCAGCGTCAGCGGCACGCCGATGTGGTTGTTCAGATTGCCCTGCGTGGCGCGGAGCACGAAGCGCTCGGAGAGCACGCGGGCGACGAGCTCCTTGGTCGTCGTCTTGCCGTTGCTGCCTGTGATGGCCAGGATTGGAATGGCCAGTGCGCGGCGGTGTTCGCGGGCCAGCGCCTGGAGCGTCGCGAGCACGTCGTCGACGAGGATGCACCCCTCGCCGGCTGCCGACGGGTCGTCGACAACGGCCCGCACGGCCCCCTTTTCGAGGGCCTCGGCGGCAAAGCGGTTGCCGTCGAACGAAGTGCCCTTCAGGGCGAAGAAGAGCGAGTCGGGCAGTATCCGCCGCGAGTCGGTCGAGATGTGCGGATGCTGCCGGTAGATGGCGTAGAGTTCCTGAATGTTCATGTGCTGTCTCTGTTCGAATCGGTTCTGGGGGGCCGGGGCCGGGCGTGTCGCGCCGGACTTCTGTCCCCGATTGTGCAAAAGACCCGCACCGGCGCAGCGGTACGGGTCCCGTTGGGGTCGGCGGCGGTCAGATGTGCCGGTCGCCGTTGTGGAACTTCACCTCGTCGATGAACTTGCGGATGTTCTGCTCCTCGGCGCGCGGACAAATCATCAGCACGTCCTCCGTGTCGACGACGATGTACTCCTTCAGGCCGCTGATGACGGCAATCTTCTCCTTGGGCAGCGAGACGATGCAGCTGCGCGTGTCGTAGAGGTAGCACCCTTCATCCGGCGCGGCGTTGGCGTAGCGGTCCTTGCGCGAGTGCTGGTAGACCGAGCCCCAGGTTCCCACGTCGCTCCAGCCGAAGTCGCCGCGGTGGACATATACGTTGTCGGCCTTCTCCATCACGCCGTAGTCGATTGAGACGGCGCGGCACTCCGAAAAGACAATCTCCAGGGCCGTGCGCTCGGCGTCGGTCCCCAGTGCCGGCATGGCGCCGTTGAACAGGGCGTGCAGCTCGGGCAGATAGCGGCGGAAGGCCTCGATGATGGTGCTCACCTTCCAGACGAAGATGCCCGAGTTCCAGAGAAACTCGCCGCACTGGAGGAAGGTCTGCGCCAGCTCCAGACCGGGCTTCTCGGTGAAGCTCTTCACCTTGCTGATGGCCCGCTCGTCCGAGACCTGGATGTATCCGTAGCCCGTTTCGGGGCGGGTGGGGGTGATGCCGATGGTCAGCAGCGCGTCGTGCTCCGAGGCGAACGAGGCGCAGTCCGTGACGATGCGTCGGAACTCCTCCTCGTTGAGAATCAGATGGTCCGACGGGGTGACAATCATCTCGGCCTCGGGGTCGCGCTTGAGCAGCGTATAGGCCGCATAGGCGATGCAGGGGGCCGTGTTGCGGCCGATGGGCTCGCAGAGCACCTGCCGCTCGTCGAGCTCGGGCAGATGCTGCAGCACCAGTTCCTTGTAGCGGCGGTTGGTCACCACCAGAAAATTCCCGGCGGGAATCATCGGCGCGAAGCGCTCGTAGGTCTGGCGAATGAACGATTTCCCGGTGCCGAGTATGTCGAGAAACTGTTTGGGCATGGCCTGACGGCTCTTGGGCCAGAAGCGCGTACCGATGCCGCCCGCCATGATTACACAATATTTCTTGCTCTCCATAAGTTATATTATAGCGTGTTCAGCAAGACAAAGATAAAAATATTTTGTAACTTTGCCGCCCATGCAGTATAAATTATTTCTTCGCGATGAAGATTAAACTCTTTACGGTTCCCAACCTGCTGACGCTCTCCAACCTGCTCTGCGGAGCGTTCGCATCGTTGGCGGCGCTGGTCTACGGCAGCCTCGAATGGGCCTTCTGGCTCATTGTCCTGGCCGCCGTCTTCGACTTCTTCGACGGCTTTGTGGCGCGGCTGCTCAAGTGCCCCTCGGCAATCGGCGTCGAGCTCGATTCGCTGGCCGACATGGTCTCCTTCGGATTCGCCCCCTCGGCCGTGGTCTACGCGATGACCGTCGGCGGGATGGCGGAGGGAACCCCCGTGTGGATTCGCCTTGTGGCAACCTTCGTATGCTTCGTCATGGCGGCCTTCTCGGCGCTGCGGCTGGCCAAGTTCAACATCGACGAGACGCAGCACACCGAATTCTGCGGCCTGCCCACCCCGGCCAACGCACTCTTCTTCTCCTCGCTGGGATTCATCGGCGTGCGTACGGGGCTCGATTTCGGCGGCTGGCCGCTGCTCATCGTCGTGGTGGCGATGTCGTGGCTGCTCGTCTCGCCCGTGAGGATGTTCGCCCTCAAGTTCCGGGGCTTCGGCTGGCGCGGCAACCAAATCCGTTACCTCTTCCTGCTGCTCTGCGTGGCGGTGATTGCCTCGCTGAGAATCTATGCCATTCCGGTCATCATCCTGCTCTACATCCTCATCTCGGCCATCCGCTGGGGGATGCAGGCCAACCGCGGCGGGCAGGAGCCGGCGGAGGCGCAGGCGGCCGAAGAGCGCACGGATGAGGAGGCGCGGAGCGCCTCGGACGATGCTCCGAAAGCGGAGTAACCATCCATCCGGCAGCGCGCGGAACCCTCTGCCCGTGAGCGGTTCACGTCGGGCGGCGGAATGCCGGATTTGAATATTTAAAAAATTTTTAATTACCTTTGCGGCGCAAAACCGCTCCTGAACGTATGAATCGGTGGTCGAACAAAATCTTCTGGGCGCTTCTGACCGGGCTGCTCCTTGTCGTGTGGCCCCAAGGCGGTTCCGCTCAGGGATTGGACGCTCGGGCGCTCATGCGTGCGCAGCAGAACGGGCAGTCGGGGGCGCTCTACGGCGGCAACCCCTACGAGAACATGAATGGCGAGGAGGGCGAAGGCCAGCAGCAACAGGATACCACCAAGAAGGAGCGCAAAATCCGCAAGCCGCTCGAGAGCTACTTCTTCGACGACTCGACGCGGGCGCGTCCGAACTTCATGTGGCACATCAGCCGCGACTACAACCGCGTGCAGCTGCATGATATCGACACCACGCTTGCGGACTATCGCATCGACTACCCCTTCTACCGCCACGGGGTGGGAGACATGGCGCAGGGAGGTCTGGGCCAGACGTCGCAGCCGCTCAACTACTTCGACCGGCCGCAGGAGTTCAACTTCACCTTTGCGGCGCCATACTACGCCTACCTCTACGACATGGAGAACGTGCCGTTCTACAATACGAAGAAGCCGATGATTCGCCTCTCGTACCTCGAATCGGGCCAGAAGAAGTACCGCGAGGAGAACTTCGACATCATGCATGCGGCACAGATATCGCCGTCGACGGGCTTCAACGTCGACTACAAGGCGCGCGGAACGCGGGGCAAGTACATCTGGTCGTCGACCAAGAACCACAACTTAGCCCTGGCGTTCAACCATACGGGCAAACGCTACTCGGTGCATGCCGGTTACATCAACAACCACATCGAGCAGCAGGAGAACGGCGGCGTGGTTGGCAAATGGGCCATTGCCGACACCACGTTCGAGATGCCGTCGGGCGTTCCGATGAAGCTGGCGGATGCAGAGGCGAAGAACCTCTACCGCAACAACGCCTTCTTCATCACGCAGTCGTACGGCATCCCGCTCCAGCGGGTCACCGAGGAGGACTACTCGATAGCCGGACTTTCGGCCGTCTACATCGGGCACTCCTTCGAGTACAACTCGTGGAGCAAGGTCTATACCGACATCCGGGCACCCTATACCGACGAACGCGGTTCGCGGAACCCGGATACCGGGGAGTGGATTCCGACCGAGGGTTACTACTACGACAACTGGTACCTCAATCCCACCGAGTCGCGCGACTCGACCTACGAGCGCGTGATATCGAACCGCCTCTTCGTGCAGGCGCAGCCGTGGGACCGCAACGGCGTGGTGGGAACCATCGACGGAGGTGTGGGACTCGACCTGCACACCTATGCGCAGTTTGACCCGGAGGATTTCCTCTCGGGCAAGTACTCTACGGTCAAGAAGACCAGTTTTTTCGCCTACGGCTCGGTGGGCGGCAAAATCAAACGGTATGTCGACTGGGATGCGAACGTGAAGTTCTACCCGTCGGGATACAGAGGCGGAGACCTGACGCTGGGGGCCCACCTGGCGTTGATGGGGACGCTCCGCGGCCATCCCCTGATTCTCGAGGGACGCTTCTCGATGGAGCGGTGTTCGCCCAGCTACTGGGAGGAGAATCTGTGCTCGAACCACTACATGTGGTCCGCTCCTTTGGACAAGGAGACTGAAACTCGATTCGAGGTAAAATTCTCGCTGCCCGACTATGCCTTCGAGGTGGAGGCGTGGCAGGGTGTCGTGACCGACAAAATCTACTACGGGAACGACCGCCTGGTGGAGCAGCATTCGGGGAGTGTAAGCCTCACGAGTGTGTACGCTCGCAAGGATTTCCGCTTAGGCGGACTTCATCTGGACAACAGGGTATTGTTGCAGTGGAGTACGAATCAAGAAGTTGTACCCGTTCCGCTTCTCAGCGCCTACCTCTCGTACTACTACGAGTTCTGGGCCGTGCGCAACGTATTGCGCCTGCAGTTCGGACTGGACGGGCATTACCATACGCGGTACTATGCCCCCGGCTACAATCCGGCACTGTCGGTGTTCTACAACCAGCGGGAGACCGAGGTGGGGAACTATCCCTACGTCGACCTTTTCCTGATGGCCAAGTGGAAGAGAATGAGGATTTTCCTCAAATACCAGCATCTGAACAAGGGGCTGTTCGGCAATGGCGAGTACTTCTCGCTGGCCGACTACCCGCTCAATCCGGGCATGTTCAAAATCGGTATCTCGTGGGGGTTCTATGATTAGCGTACTGTTCTGCACGGTGTAAGCTGCCCGCAAAACAGTGATGTATGCTGAAAAAGACAGTTTTAACCTTTTCGTTCTTAACCTTAATTACTACCTTTTACGGCTTCAATGCCCGCATGAGCGTTCCGATGGACGGAACGCAGCAGTCGGACGAGACGGTGGACTCCGCGACGGCCTCCCCCTATCTCGACGACGCACCGGTAATCTCGGCCTACGATGGCCTGATTCGCTCCATCAGCGAGCGTGAGGGCAACGATTGGCGGCTGATGAGTGCCATAGCCTACCACGAATCGCGCTTTACGCCCGATATCGTGTCGCGCAGCGGAGCGCGCGGTCTGATGCAGATTATGCCCTCCGTAGCGCGTCAGTTCGACGTTCCGGTCGAGCAGATTGCCGACCCCGAGACGAACGTCTGGCTGGCCAACCGACTGATGTCGACGATTCAGTCGATGCTCCGCTTCCCGCAGGGAACTTCGGAAAAGGACCGGATGAGCATCGTGCTGGCCTGCTACAACGGCGGAATCGGTCATGTGAACGATGCCCGCCGACTCGCGCGGCTCAACGGCGAGAATCCCAATTCATGGGAGGTCGTTTCGCGCTACCTTGAGCTCAAGGCGCAGCCCGAGTACTATGAGAACGACGCCGTCAAGTGCGGCAAGTTCACGGGTGTCGCGCAGACGAGAGCCTATGTCAACGACGTAATCGGTCGTTACGATACATATTGCCGTCTTGCCCGCCGTTAGCGGCGTGCGAGGGGCATAACCCGGGAGGGACTCCGCTTCTGTCAGGATGCAGAGTCCCTCTTTTTTGTGCCTGTTCCTCCCGCTGTCTTCCCGCCTTCTTTTCGCCTTTTCCCTTGCTTCGCTTCCTGCAACCCTTTGCCCGTTCTCAGCCTCTTTTTCCGCACGGGTTTCTTCCGCCGAGCCTTTTCTGCCGGGTTCCTTCCGCCGTCTCTGCTCTCTTCACCCTCTTTTCTTCCGTTTTCAGCCTGTTTCTGCCCGTGCAGACCAGCCCTCCCCCATGTCGCCTCTTCGGCCCTCAGAGGCAAAAAAAAGCCCGGTGACCGTCGGGTCACCGGGCTCGGTATGGCTGCGGCCTCAGGCCGCATCAGTCGTAGATGAGTTCGAAGTCGTCCACCCACAGTTCGCTCTTGTCGCAGCCGGTGAAGTAGTCGCCCCAGCGCGACGACGAGCAGACGATGAGGATGTGGGTCGGCACGCGGTCCGTCGAGGTGTACTCAATCGGGATGGTGAACTCGGTCCATTCGTCGATGTTCTCCACCATCACCTTCTCGCCGTAGCCCACTACGTCGGGCCCCTGCGCATTGAAGAACGAACTCTTGTCACCCGTGTAGACGGCAATCGGAACGTCGTTCGTACCGTAGAAGTCGCGCGTGATGTAGTCGACCCAGACACCGTACTTCTCGGGGGTCCACGTACCCAGCGCGATGTAGATGATGCCGTTGTCGTCGGTCACACCCTGCTGGATGTCCACACCGACCGGAACGCTGCCCACGCGGTTGATTTTGCCCCCCTTGAACTTCACCCATCCGTGGAGTGCCGTCGGACGGTAGCCGCACGGGCGGCCGAATCCCACCACGCCGTTGGTTCCCTTCGTGGCGAAGTACTCGCCCGTGAAGAGGTTTCCGGCCGCGAACTTCAGCACCACCCACTTCGAGGTGAGGTGTGCCGAGCGGGTGCCCGTCGAACCGGGCCGCGGGTTGTTCTCGGGAATCGAGATGTTGTCCGACTCGCTGAGTGTCGTCGAACCCTTGTTGCCCGTATCCCAGAAGGGTGTCCCGCCGTCGAGCAGGTAGGGCAGCCAGTATTTGCGCTTGGGGGTGATGTTGAGGTCGGGCGCCGTCCACTCCTCGAAGCCTCCGTTGGGGAGTGTCCAGGTCGCCTCGGTGCGGACGTTGCGGGGCTCCGACAGGTCGTCGTCGGCATAGGCGACCACCTCGTAGTCGGTCTCGGCCTCGGCCTTGAGGCGGGCCTTGAAGCTGCCGCCGTCGACCTCGACGTCGGGCACCTCCAGCCACTCCTCCGACCCTTTCACACGGTAGCGGAAGCCCATCTTGCGCCCCTCGACACCAGCGCCGTAGAGCCAGATGACCTTGCTCCAGGCGTCGACCTGTGTCAGCATGACCGTCACGTCGACGGGAACGACGTGGAGAATCCACCGCTCGGTCTGCCCGAAGCAGGTGACGTCGACGAAGCGCACCGTCTCGAAGCTCGTTCCCGAGAGCTCTTCGAGCGTCGGTGAGTAGGTGGTGATGTCGGCCGGTCCGAGCTTGAGTTCGTTGACCTGCAGCGCGCTGAGGTCCGTTCCCTGGGGTACGTTGGCCACCACCGTGCGGTTGGGCACGTCGAACTGCGACGCTCCGATTTGTCCCGCCACGCTGAAGCGGCGCTCGATGTTCTGCTCGGCCACGATGCTCCACTCGAAACTCTGGTAGAGCGACAGCGTCACGTAGAGCGGCGTGCGGAGGTCGAACGTGCCGGTCAGCTCGCGCGACGAGTGCACCTGGGCGAGCAGCTCCTCGTTCGTCAGGCTCGTGCTGTGCGAGACCACGCCGAGCGTCACCTTGTCGATTTCGACGGCGCCCATGTCGGTCTGCTCCTCGAGCGAGAGGGTGACGGTCCGCGTCGTCACGTCAATCGACGCGACGGTGAACCCGCGCCCCTCGACCCCCGTGATGTTGATTTCGACCTCGGGGTAGGGTATGTCGTTCTTGATGCACGACTGCGCCAGCAGGGCCGCTGCGGCCAGCAGGGCGGTCAGGTATCTTTTCAATCTCATCCTATTATAACTTTTTCTTGTCCCACAGGTGGATGGTCATTCCGAAATTGATGGAGAATATGTTGAGCTTGAACTTCATGTTCGACGACTGGCGCGAGCCGATTTTGTTGCCGTCGGCATCCTTCTGCGTCACGTTGGTGTACTGGATGCCGCCCAGTCCGAACGAGATGGTGGCGCAGACGTTGGGGAAGATGTAGACCGCCGCGCCGGGGTTGAAGCCCAGCTTGAGCTGCGAGTTCTCGCTGTAGGTGCGCTTGATTTGGCCGCTCGTCTCGTAGGCGAACTGCGTGTTGCCGGTCGAGAACGAGAGTTCGAACTCGGCAAAGAGGCCGAAGCGCCCCTTGGGGTCCAATCCGGCGTAGGAACGGTGGAACAGACCGAAGGCATAGTTGTCGCTCTGCAGGTTGACATAGGGAATCTCGGCCGAGATGTCGTTCGATTCGCCCATGTCGAAGCGCATGTTGTTGAGCGTGCCGTCGATGTGCGTGTATCCGAAGCGGACGCCGATGCAGCGGTTGTCGCGGTAGAAGTAGCCGGCGAAGGGGCGCACCGAGGCCATCGTACCGTCGGCGTTGATGTTGTCGAGGATAATCATGAAGTCGGTGTCGTCGCTCGTCAGGGTGCCGTACGAGGCCGTAAGGCCCATCATCACCTCGCCCTTGTAGGCGAACTTCAGCTTGTTGATTTCACGGTCGATGCGCCGGCGCGTGGGGAGGAAGTGCCGCTTCGTCTTGCCGGCTTCGGCACCCGACATCCGCAGCGAATCTTCCGCTGCGGGCCTTGCGGCATCGGCCACCGTTTCGGCCGTTGCGCCGAGCAGGGTGAAGAGGGTCAGAATCGTGAAGAGTATCGTCTTTTTCATGCGCGTGCCGTTTTAGAGGTAAAAGGCCATGCCGAGGCCAATCGAGAAGATGTTGACCTTGAAGTTCATCATGCTTGCCGAGCGTTTGCCGACGGTCACCTGGTTGTGGACCTGCTTGGTGTGGGAGTAGGAGATACCCATCACGCCGACATTCACCTCGACGGCCATGTTGTTCGTTGCGAAGGCCACGATACCGGGCGAGAAGCCCAGCGAGAGCGAGTAGCCCGTCTCGTAGGTGCCCTTCACGGGCGAGTCGTTGGCAAAGCGGGCCTGCGAACCGCCCACCGAGAGCTGCGTCTCGTTGAAGAGCGCGAAGCGCTTGCTGCGCCCCAGCGGGATGTACTGCCGCCAGATGGCCGAGATGGTGTAGGAGTGCTTGAGCGAGTAGAAATCCTTGGCCTGGAGGTTGATGCCCGAATCCTCGTCGCCGAGGCTCAGGTTGGCCTTGTCGAGCTTGAGCAGCGTGCGCCCGTAGGCGAAACGTGCGCCGAGCGCCATGTTGTTGCGGAAGGCGTAGGCCACCATCGGGCTGATGCGGAAGGTGTAGCCCTCGGATTCGATGCCCTCGATGACCAGAAAGCGGTACGAGTCGTTCGAGTGGGCCGAGTAGGAGGCCGTACCGCCGAAAATCCACTGTCCGCGCGGCACGAAGAGGTTGTGCGTGTCGGTCAGGCCGCGCTGCCGGCGCTTCTCGTTGATGGTCATGGGGCGCAGCTCGGTCTTTTGGGTCGTCCGGGCGTCGGCGGCCTCCTCGGCGGCCATCTCCTCGGCGGCCGTCTCTTCGGCCGCTGCAAGCGGGTTGCGGTGCGGCTCCTGGGCCCGGAGCGCCGGGGTCGTGCCCAGCAGCGCCGCGAGCGCGAGCAGCAGTGAGTATGTCAGTATGCGCATGGATGCGTGCGTTTGTGTCGTTAGTAAACCCATTCGAAGTCGTCGACGTAGAGTACGTTCGACGTGCAGCCGAGCATGTACTCGCCGTAGGCGTTGGCCGAGCAGGAGATGACGATGGCGTATTTGCCCGAGGGGCGAGCCGTGCGGTCGTAGAAGTGGAACTCAATGTCGCGCGTGAGCATGGCGTCACCCTCGGTGTTGCCGTCGAGCGTCAGCATCGCGTAGCCGATGATGGCCCCCTCGTCGGTGCTCTGCATGGTCGTGGGGTTCCAGGCGCCGGTCGGGGCGCTGGTACCCGACGATACCTTGTGGCGGGCGCTCCAGTCGACGATGCAGGCGTAGATGGTGGCGCGGTCCTGGTCGCCGCTCTTGATGGGCGGTCCGGCGTAGCCCTTGTCGTTGTTGACGATGCCGACCGTGGCGTGGTACTTCACGCGCATGGCACGCGGCCGCGCCTGCCAGGTGTAGGGCTGTCCGAACTCCACCACGCCGGTGGTCTGACCGTCCTTGTAGAAGAGGCCCGAGAGGAGGTTGCCGGCGGCCAGACCCACCAGCAGCAGCGGCGACGAGGCCAGCTTGGCGCAGTACGAGCCGCCCATTCCCGCAAAGGTGCCCTGCGAGCAGAGCGTCTTGGCGAAGGAGTTGTTGCCGCTGGCCCAGAACGACGAGTTGCTGCTTATCTCGACACCGAAGCAGGGGAGCGATGCGCTCTCCATGCCGCCGTCGGGGATGCTCTGTGTGGTCGAGGTCGTGAACGAGCCCTCGCCGCGGGGCGTTCCGTCGAGCGTGACGGCGTAGGCGTACTCTGCATTGGCGAAGATGCCGCTGCCGGCCGCCGGGGTGTAGACGGAGAGTCCACCCTCGTTGTTCGATTCGTTCCATTGCGGGGCGAAGGTGGCCGTGTAGAGGTCCTCGCCCGTACGGCTGCCGTCGAGCTGCTGCCACTCCTCGCTCACCGGCTCGCCGTTGGCCCGGGTGCGGCGCAGCGAGAAGCGCACAGCGGGGGTGTGGTCGTCGAAGACCATCGCGCGCAGCGTCACCGTGTTGTTCCAGAGGTCGTAGTCGCCCTCGCCAACCATGATGAGCCCCTCGAAGCGGAACTCGCTCGTGGCGGTGAGGTGGCCGCCATCCTCGTCGTCGATGTCGAAGGTGAGCGTCTGGCTGCCGGCCGGCAGCTGCGAGAGGAACTCCTCGCCGAGGGTCACCGTGAGCGACGTCTCGGAGGTGAGCTGCGCGGTGATGCCCGGCTCGGTGGGGTGGAGCAGGTCGTACTGCGCGTCACCCACGCGCAGCGTCGTCGACGAGAGCGCACCCATCGAGGTGATGAGGAAGCGGCGCTCGCCCGAGGTGTACTTCTGGACCGCCTTCATGTCGAAGCCGTCGCCCGTGATGGTGGGGTCGGGGCTGAAGATAATCGTATCGTCGTGGTCGTCGGTCGAGGTGTCGACCGTGAGCGTGAAGTCAATGAAGCCCGGCAGGTCCTCCGAGTAGCGGAACGAGAGCTGGTACTTGCCGGCGGCCTTCACGTCGTCGATGCGTCCCGACTTCTCGATGAGCCCCTTCTCGGGGTGTTCGCCGCGGAAGAGCCAGCTGAGCGAGGTCACCCCCTCGGGCAGCAGCAGGTAGCCCGTGCCGCTTTCGGTGAAGCGCAGTGCCGCGAGGGAGCCCTCTTCGGCAGCCGTCGGGTCGAGCTTGTCACCCGCGGCAACCCACGTGAGGTAGCCCTCGTTGAAGTTCTTGGCCACTGTGGGGTCGTAGCTGACCTCGACGACGGTGTTCCGCAGGCGGCACTCCACGTCGACGCGCGACGTCTGGCCCGCCGTGACGGTGAAGGACTCGGCGCCCCGGTAGCAGCGGGCGTCGAACGAGGCCGGAAGCTCTTCGCCCAGCTTCACCTCGATGCGGTAGTCGCCCGCCAGCAGCTCGAGCGAGGAGGGGAGCGCCTCCTGCGAGTCGTATTGGCGGATGAGCCCGCCGTCGGCGTTGTAGATGCGGACCGCAAGGTGCTCGAAGGGGTCGTATCCCCCCTCGTCGCTGCGCGTGGTCGAGAGCGCCATCTCCACGCGGCCGTACCCCTCCGTGCCTCCGGCCGTCTGCTCCTTCGAGCAGGAGCCTCCGCCGAGGAGCAGTCCCGCAAGCGCCGCAACATATAGAATGAGATGTTTCATCGCAGTCGTTCGTTTGTGTGGAATTACTTCCGGTTAATCAGATGGAGGGTCTTGCGCGTCGTGACGCCGTTGTCGTCGGTCACCGCCAGGTGGAACTTGTGCTCGCCGGCATCCATCATCATCAGGATGCTGACAAACTGCGTGATGTCGAACGACATGGGCGAGGTGACGTCGCTGCCGGTCTTGAAGCCGAAGCTTTGGAGCGTCTCGGCCAGCGCGCCGTCGACCGTGCAGAGGTCGAACGTCTCGGGAATGCCCATCGCACCGAGCATCGGGGCGAGCACCTCCGAGTCGATGTTCACCTCGAAGGCCTTGATGCCGTTCTCCGACTCGATGTCGACGACGATGGTCATGTCGGCCGATAGGTCATAGCTTTGGTCGATGTTGTAGCCGCGCCACGTGATGACGGGACCCGTCTGCGTGCCGCCCTTCTTCACCACGAGGGTCAGCGTCGCCTGCGTCGTCTTCCCGGCGGCGTCGCCCAGCGTCAGGGCGAAGGTGTGGGTGCCGGCGTATGTGTAGAGTTGCGGAATCTGGCGCGTGATGTCGAGCGTGAGTGCCTGCTGGCCCACCACCTGGCTGCCCAGCGGCAGTCCGAAGCTCGTCAGCACGGCTCCGGCCGTCGACGAGGCGTCGAGCGTGCAGAGGTCGAAGCTGCGGGGCAGCTGGATGCGGTCGAGCGCCTCGAGCAGCGAGGCGTTGTCCGAGTCGATGGCCACGCCCAGCGAGGTGAGCCCTCCGGGGGCCGTCACCTTGAAGCGGAACGGCACGGTGCAGTTGCCCGCCTGGTCGAACATCGCGTCGGTGAGCGTGAAGGGCTGCGAGAGCTCCTGACCCTCCCATACGATGGCGGGGGCGTCCTCCGGTGCGTCGCCGCCGATGACCTCCTCCCAGAGTCCGTCGGTGCCGTTCACCTCGACCGTCTCGTCGAGCACGAAGTTGTCGACCTCGATGTCGAAGACCACGTCGCCCTTGTCGGCCCACTCGATGACGAGCGTGATTTTGCGCCACTGTCCCGCCTTGACGTTCGGGATGCTCTTGTTCAGCGTGACGGGCTTGCCCGTGTCGGCAAACGAGCCCGTGAGCTGGAATTCGAGCGTGTTGAGCTCCTTCTCGGGCAGGTAGTAGGCCGCGCGGGTCTCCTTCTTGCCGAATTCCATGCTCTTGTCACCCAGCGAGATGACGGCCTTCGTGTCGTCGCTCAGCATGTCGGCCAGGTCGGCCGAGAAGAGCATCGTCACCTTGATGTTGGCCAGCGTGCAGGTGATGTCGTCGAGCGTGGTGGTCTGCTCGCGCTCGATGACAAAATCCTTCGAGGCGGCATATACGGGCGCTTCCCACTCCACGTCGGGGAATTGCTCCTCCGAGCGGACCTTGAGCGTGTAGCTGCCCACCGGGAGTTCGTTCCGCTCCGCGGCCTTCCACTCGGCGTAGCTTTTGCTGGCGACCGATTCGCCGCGGGCGTTGACCACCTCGACGATGAAGTCGTCGACCTGGGGCGTCGCGGCCCGCGTTGCGGAGGCGTCGGCCGTGTCGTCGGGCATGGTCTCGGTCTCGCCGTCGTAAATCACCTTCATCTCCAGACCGCTCAGGCTCAGGTAGCCCACCTCGGTCGGGGTGCCGTTGCCCGAATCGGGCTTCTTGGCGTAGTTGGGCTCTTCGTTGACGCATCCGGCCAGAAGCGCCGCGCTGGAGAGCATCGCAAGGCATTGGGTAAGAATTCGCATATGGAGTCTCATGTTTTATTGCTGAATGGAGTCGTCGTTGAGTTCCACCTCGATGACGCGGGTCTCGACGAGCAGGTCGTTGCCCTCTTCGTCCACCCCGATGTAGATGTTGAGCGTGGCGCTGCCGGCATCGGCCGCGTCGTACTCGAAGATGTGGCGCGTGCGGGGCGTGGTGGCCTCGAGCCGTTGCTCGGGGAAGTTGACCTCACGGCCCGAGTCGGTGCCCGTTGCGCTCTGGCGCCGTGCCGTGCCGTTGACGGCGAGCGACGTGGAGGCCGCCACGCAGAGCGGGTCGGTCTGGTCCGGGTCGCTGCCGCCCCCCTCGAAGGTGAACTCGAAGGTGTTGGACGACCCCGTGGTGACGCTGAAGCGGGCGTCGTGGAAGTATTTGCGGAACTGCTCCGTGGTGCGGACGAGCGCCTGCGAGTTGGCCACCGTGGCGGTGATGTGCTCCTCGGTGGTCTGGCGGGGCTGGATTTCGAACTCCCGCTCACCGGCGTAGCAGCGCTTGCCGAAGCCCTCCTGCGTGGGGTCGCCCCATGTTACGGTGGCCTTGTAGCTTCCCTTGGCGAAGAGCTCGTCGGCCGACGCAAAGGCGGCGAGCGTCTCCCAGCTGCGGTCGTAGTCCGTGCCCGTGATGCGGAGCGCGAACTCCTCGCCCGCGGGGGCCTCCGCGCGGGTCGAGACACCCGCGACGATGTCGTTGCTCGGCGTGCAGTGCGGCTCCAGGCGGCCGTAGCCCCCGGCCGAAGCCGCCGGTTCGTTGTTCGAACATCCGGCGCCGGCTGTGAGCGCGGCGGCGGAGAGTATGATGAGAAGTTGTTTCATGTGCAGCGGCGTTTAGTGTACGATGGATACCTTGACGTTGTCGATGTAGAGCCAGAAGTTGCCGTTGGCGCCGAAAATGGGGGCGTCGTTCATCGTCGAGCTGACGCTCCACGAGGCGCGCGTAAGGCTGGTGGCTGCCGGGATGACGAACGAGTTCTCATAGGAGATGCCGTCGTAGGTCTGGTTCTGGTTGCGGTCGGCGCCCTCGGTTGCGGGCAGCACGACGTTGCTCTCGACCAGGTTGGGGATGGTTACCGAGCCGGCCTGGAAGCCCTGCACGTCGGTGTAGCCGTAGCTGTAGACGGCCGTGCCGTTGCCGGGTCCGTCGTCGACGAGCTGGACCCACGACAGGCGCATCTTCATCGACCAGCGTCCGCCCTTGTAGTTGTAGGTGACGCGCACCGAGGGGCTCTTGCCCTCCTTGATGCCGCCCAGGGGGGCCGAGTCAAGACGGGCGTTGTAGGTGTTCGAGGCAATCTGCTGGTTCTCGACGCGGGCGCAGATGCGCACCGCACCGTTGGCGCTGCCGGCGCCTCCCGCCTCGACGCCGATGCGGCTGCCGGTCCATCCCTGCGTCGAGAGGCCCCACTGGCTCAGGTCGATGCCCGTGCGGTCGCCCGAGACGACGTCGGTGCCGCCGACACCCGGGTTGTCCGACTCGCCGGTGGTCTGGTTGAGCGACGAGAAGTCCTCGAAGAGCAGGTAGGGAATGTCGAATGCCGGGATGACGTTGGTCTGGAAGGGGATAATCTGCGGCATGACGAACGAGCGGGTGAGCAGCGCGTTCTCTGACTCGAAGGTGACGGTGAAGGCGGCGCCCGAAATGCCTTCGGGCAGCTCGCGGAGCAGCAGGTCGCAGGGCTCCTCTCCGACCGTGAAGGTGTGCGTGTTGCTGCCGTCGCCAAGGTCCATCCCCTCGGGGGCGGTCAGCGTGAAGCGCTGCACGGGTTCGCCGAGCGTCTCTTCGCCCGTGCCGTTGAGCGAGAAGCGCAGACGCGTGCCGCTCATGTCTGCCTCGGGCACATGGAGCCGGATGGGGGTGGTGTGCCCCTCGGCAAAGCTCTTGCCCGGCATGCGTGCCTCGACGGATTCGTAGTTGCGGCTGATGGCCTTGATGCGAATCTCCTCCTCGGTGGTGAAGTCGGCCGGGGCGATGATGGCCACCAGCGTGCCCCCCGCATCGACCGCCTGTTCCGGACGCAGCGTCAGCTTGACGGCACCGCCCGTGAGCGTAGGGGCAGTTCCGGCGTCGCGCAGGTCGATGTTCATCGTTCCGACCACGGCGCGCGGGAAGGTCAGCTCGAGCGCCTCGACCGGTTCGCCGAGGGCGTTGGAGGCGATGTCGATTTTCAGGACGTGTACCTTGTGCTTGAAGCGGAAGTTGACCTGCTCGCTGTTGTCGCCCTCCTGCAGGGCGCCGGCGCCCTGTACCGGGGTGGCCACCATCACGTCGTGACGGCCGTCGAAGCGGCCGTTCTGCTCCGACGCGATGACGTAGGAGGCGGTCGTGCCGCTTACCGATGCAGGTACGGGCGAGAGGGCGCAGTAGTCGTAGCTCCCTTCGGCCATGGGTTCGATTTGTGCCGTGAATTTGGCGTCGCCGTACTCCTGGTTGTAGTGCCAGAGGGCAAACTCCGAGCCCGAGAGCGTCGCTTCGCCCTCGGCATTGAAGGCCCACAGGGCGATTTTGTCGCCCGTCGACCAGCGGACCGAGATGCCGTCGTCGCCCAACTCGGTCATGGGCTTCACTTCAATCTGCGGGCCGGAGCCTACGGTGGCGGTGATGAGCCGGTCGGAAGATGCTCCGCCGCTCTCCTCTTTCGAGCAACCGAGCGCCAGCACGGCGAGTGCCAGCAGGATTGTCCGGGAGTGTATTCGCATAGAAATCTGTCTTTTATTGACTGTATGCAAAAATAGTCATATCGCCCTTCACGGGAAAATAATTTCAACGAACACCCCGATTTTCATCATGAACGCCCCGATTTTTCCCGTTTTTCTCCTTCGCGGAAAAAGAATTTTGGAGCAGAAAAGCCCTCCTTTCGGACACTCTTTTTAGCCCGATGGTCCAATATTGTTCGTTTTGGCATGCGGGGGCTTTGCTCCGTCTGCCCGGCTTTATTCCACCCCGTTCGTTCCCGCCACCGTTTCGTTTCGTTCGCCCCGTCACGTTTGTCCCGTCCGCCTCGTCCCGCCTCTCTGCCGCGCTCCGTTGTTCCGACTCCGGCGTTCGGCTGCGGCATCTGACAGCCGTCTCTGAATCGGCCGCAAAAAAGGCCCGCCCCTCGCGGGACAGGCCTTGTTCGGTTGCCGCAACCGGTTCGTACCGGCCGCCGGCTCTATTGCTGCTGCTTGACGTACTTGTCGAGCCAGCCGAAGAATTCGCGGTTCCAGACCATCGAGTTCTGGGGCTTGAAGACCTGGTGCGCCTCATCCTCGAACTCGACGAGCCGGGCCGGAACCCCCTGCAGCCGTGCGGCGGTGAAGGCCTCGAGCGACTGTGTGTAGGGGATGCGGAAGTCGTATTCGCCGGTGATGATGAGAATCGGCGTGTCCCACTTGCTGACGAACTTGTGGGGCGAGTTGGCGTAGGAGCGCTGCGCCGTGGCGTTCGACTTCTCCCAGTAGGCGCCTCCGTAGTCGTTGTTGACGAACCACAGCTCTTCGGTCTCGCCGTACATCGAGTCGAAGTCGAAGATGCCGCAGTGGGCGATGAAGGCCTTGAAGCGGTGCTCGTGGCAGCCGGCCAGGAAGTAGACCGAATAGCCGCCGTACGAGGCGCCCACGCAGCCCATGCGCGTCTCATCGGCCCACGGCTCGCGTGCCACGTCGTCGATGGCAGCCAGATAGTCGCGGATGTTCTGTCCCGAGTAGTCGCCCGAAATCTGGTCGAGCCACTCCTGTCCGAACGAGGGTACGCCGCGGCGGTTGGGCGCCACGACGATGTAGCCCCGGGCGGCCATCAGCTGGAAGTTCCAGCGGTAGCTCCAGCCGTTCGAGACGACGCTCTGCGGGCCGCCCTCGCAGTAGAGCAGCACGGGATACTTCTTCGCGGGGTCGAAGTCGGGCGGGAGGATGACCCACGTGAGCATCTGTTTGCCGTCGGTGGTCTTCACCCAGCGCTTCTGCACCTCGCCCATGCGGATGTGGTCGTAGATGTCGCGGTTGATTTCCGAAATCTGAGTGAGCGAACCGTCCGAGAGGCTCACCTCGAAGAACTCGGGGGCCGACGAGATGGTGGCACGCTCGGCCACCGCGCGGCCGCCGCCCGTCGAGAAGGACGTCAGGTCGTGGTCGCCCCGCGTGAGCACCTCCACGGGCGAGTGCCCCTCGTCGGTGAGCCGCACACGGCAAATCTGGTGCGTCGCCTCGATGGGCGCCACGAAGAGCAGCGTCGAGGCATCCTCCCAGACGACGTTCTGGGCGTTGTAGTCGAACTCGGTGGTGAGGTCCGTCATGGCGCCCGTCGTGGTGTCGTAGAGGAAGAGCCGCGCCTTGTCCGACTCGTTGCCGGCACGCCGCTGCGAGAGGAAGGCGATGTAGCGGTCGTCGGGCGACCAGACGGGATACTTGTCGTAGCCCGGGAGCTCGTTCGACTGGATGGTCAGCCCGCCGGGATAGTTGACGCTGTCCGGCTTGCAGATGTTCTGCGTCGTGCCCGAGGCCAGGTCGTAGACGAAGATGTCCGAGTCGGTCGAAACGGCGTAGCGCATGCCCGTCAGCGGCTTGCAGGTGTAGGCGAGCCGGGTGCCGGCGTTGTTCCACGCAATCTCGGCCATGTCAAAGTAGGGGGCCAGCGGGGCGTCCCACGCCGCCTCGGGGCCGAGGATGTCGACACCCTCGGAGGCCTTGCCGTCGGCGAGCTCGCCCACGAAGATGTGGCGGTAGCTCCCCTCGTCCCAGTAGTCCCAGTGGCGGGCCATCAGGTCGTCGTAGATGCGTGCCTTCGACTTGGGCATGTCACGGTGCACGTCGGAGGAGCGGCGGTCGGCCACCTGCACCTGCTGCACCCACCAGATGTGCTGCTCGTCGGGGCTGATGCCGAAGCCCTCGACGGCGGGAGCTCCCTCCTGCAGCCCGGTCACCTGACGGGCGTTCGAGCCGTCGGCATCCATCACCCATACCTGCGACGAGCCGCTGCGCTCCGAGAGGAAGTAAATCCGGCTGCCGTCGGCATTCCAGCGCGGCGAGGAGCCCTCTGCAAGGCACTTGACCTGCTTCGAATCCATCTCTTCGACGTAGAGCGAGGTCGTGCCCCGGTTCTCGGCCATGTCGTACACGGTCTGGGCGTAGAGCAGCCGCGTGCCGTCGGGCGAGAGCGACGAGGAGCCCGCGCGTTTCATTTTCCACATCACCTCGGGGGTGAGAATGCCCGCCTCGATTTCTTCGGGCGTGAGGGCGTTGTCGGTGGCCGCGCTTTGCGACGCCTGCTGGTCGCAACCGCTCAGGCCGATTGCTGCGACGACTGTCATGAGGAGCAATTTTTTCATTTCCTAACGGTTTCCTGATTGATTGAGTTTGAAATAAAATTCCTATTTTTGTGTCAAAATTCCTGCAATGACGCGAACGCTTTTCTTTGCGGACAAGTCCGTACTTTTTGCCGGCGAGCTCCCCGTGGGGGCCTCGTGCGACGTGATTCTGGAAAAGGGAACGGCCGTTTCACGTGCCAAGATACTGAAAATTCTCGAAACGAACAACAGCGTGGCCATCCTTTCGGACGACCCCGAGGGGGCTTTTCTCCGCTTAGCCGAGGAGTTCCTTCCGGTCGAGGCTGCGGGCGGCATTGCGGTGAACGGCCGCGGCGAGTGGCTGATGATTCACCGCAACGGGCGCTGGGACCTGCCCAAGGGGCACCTGGAGCCCTACGAGGAGCTGCCCGACTGCGCCGTGCGCGAGGTGGCCGAGGAGACGGGTGTCCGCTGCGAGGTGGTGCGGCCGCTCTGCCGGACCTACCACGCCTATAACCTCTACGGCAAGTGGGAGCTCAAGCGCACCTCGTGGTACGAGCTGCACGCACTCGACGGCGGCACCCCCTCACCTCAGACCGAGGAGGGCATCGACCGCGTGGCGTGGTGCAATGCCGCCGAGGCGGAGCTTCATCTGCGCGACTCCTTCCCGACGATTCGCTGCGTGGCCCGCGCCATGATGGGGTAGTGCACCGGCCCGGTGCGCTGCTGCCGGCACGTTGCTGCCGGCGCCCGGTACCCCGACTGTCCGGGTACCCTAATTGCCCGCCGCCGCGGCGTCAGACTTCAACATACAACGAGCGGTCCGCTCTCGACGGGGAACGGACCGCTCGTTTTGTGATGACTTCTGCGGCAGCCTCCTCGTTGAGGCCGATGCCGCGGCCGGGGCGGGGCTCAGAACTGCGGCGCGCTGTTCATGGCGCGGGCGATGCCCTCGGCAATCTGGTCGATGGCACCCTGCAGCTTCGAGCCAATCATCATTCGCATCATCATGTTGAGCTCGATGTGGAGCACCAGACGCATGCGGGTGTCGTTCTCGGCGACCGGATGCAGCTGAATCCAGAAGGCGAAGTCCATCGGCACGCCGCCGTCGTCGCCCACAATCTTCACTTTTTTCGGCGCCTCGCGCTCGGCCATGCGGAGCTTCACGGTGAAGCCCTTGGCCTTGAACGAACAGGTGTCTTCGGTGGCCTGCCACTCCTCGACCCGGTCGGCCAGGGCGGGGGTGAGGTTGTCGAAGCGGCTGATGACGGCGTAAATCTGCTCCGCGGGGCGGAGAATCTGATGCTGTTTGGAGATGTATTCCTGCATGGATAGGTGTGTGTTGTAAGGTTCTGTTTTGCTCGTTTGCGGGCCGAATGGTTTCGTCTGCGGCCCGAATCGGCGGCAAATATACGAAAAGGCGGCTGCAGCGCCAAGCGAGAATGTACTTTTTCGGAGCGTATTCCGCCTTCTACCTCGGGGACGGCCGTTGCCGCCTGCCACGTGGCTGCACCACGCCGTCGGGAAGGCATTGCTCCGGCGGAGGGGCGGCAAGCGAAACAGAGCGGCGGACCCCATTGCGGGGCCCGCCGTCATGGGGTGCAGGGTGCATGCGGCACAGCAAGGTGCGCCGCGCTGAGCGAAAGCCGGAGCTGTGGAGGTCGGGGCTGCCGCTCCGACGTCAGTCGATTTCGAAGGTGCGGCTCTGGTCGTCGTCGACCGTGATGCGCACGTTCATCGTATCTTCGGGCAGCAGCGACTCGATTTTCTCGGGCCACTCCACCAGACAGAGGTCCCCCGAATAGAAGTACTCCTCGTAGCCGAAGTCGTAGGCTTCGCGGATGTCGTTGATGCGGTAGAAGTCGAAGTGGAAGATGCGCTTGCCCGAGGGAACCGAGTACTGGTTGATGATGGCGAAGGTGGGGCTGGTCACCGTATCCTCCGAACCCAGGCGGGCGACGATTTCGCGGATGAGGGTGGTCTTGCCGGCACCCATGCCGCCGCGGAAGGCGACCACGCGGCGGCGTCCGAGCATCTCGATGACGGCGTCGGCTACCTCGCCCAGGTCCTCCTGCGAGGTGATGTGAATGGTTTTCATCATTATCTTTTGCGTATGTGTTGTCTGTTGTTAATATGTTGCCGGCCTGTTGCGTTTGCCGGTTTCCGGTCCGTGGCGCACCCCTCCGTACGCCTCTTCCGGCCTCCGTGCCGGCTCGGGCCTCCCGTTTCCGGTTCCCGGCCTTGTTTCCGGCTCCCGCTTCCGGCCGGGCGTCTACAGCTTGGGCCTCAGCACGATGTAGGGGACAATCATCTCCTCCATCGAGATGCCGCCGTGCTGGAACGTGTTGCGGTAGTAGCGGATGTGGCGGTTGGCGTCGTTGTTGTAGACCAAAAAGTCGCTGTTGTAGGCGAAGATGTAGCTCGAGGTGAGGTTGCTCGACGGCAGCTGGATATCCTCCGGGCGCTGCACCTCGTATACCTCGCGCGAGTTGTAGGCCAGATTGCGCCCCGTCTTGTAGCGCAGGTTGGCCGACGTTTCGCGGTCGCCCGTCACCTTCACTGGATTGTCGACGCGGATGGTGCCGTGGTCCGAGGTGATGATGACCGTGTGCCGGCGCTCGGCCAGCAGCTTGAGCATGGTGAAGATGTCCGAGTGCTCGAACCACGAACGGGTGAGCGAACGGAATGCCGCCTCATCCTCGGTCAGCTCGCGGATGATGTCCGTCTCGGTGCGGGCGTGCGAGAGGATGTCGAGGAAGTTGTAGACGATGACCGAAAAGTCGGCGTCGTAGACCTTCTGGATGTTGTCCACCAGCTTGCGCCCCTGCTCGGGACGGACCAGCTTGTCGAACGACAGCTTCCAGTTCTTGCCGTTGCGCGTCATCAGCCGGCGCAGGAACTCCTCCTCGTACTGGTTCTTGCCCCCCTCCTCGTTGTCGTTGAGCCACTTGTCGGGCATCAGCTTGTCGATGGCGAGTGGCATCAGGCCGGCGAAAATCGCATTGCGCGCATACTGGGTCGCCGTGGGGAGAATCGCGCAGTAGAAGTCGTCGAGCACCACGTCGTAGTAGCCGCGCAGCAGCGACGAAATCGACCGCCACTGGTCGTAGCGGAAGTTGTCGATGAGCATCAGCGTCGTCTTGGGATGCTCGTCCACCACGGGGAAGATGTTCGTGCGCATGAGCATGTGCGACATGACGGGCGACTGCTCGTCGCGGCGGTTAATCCAGTTGTAGTAGTTGCGGCGGACGAACTTCGAGAACTCCTGGTTGGCTTCGCTCTTCTGGTAGGTGAGCACCTCCCTGATGCTCTGGTCACTCGACTCCGAGAGCTCGATTTCCCAGGTGGTCAGCTTGCGGTAGAGCGAGCACCAGTCGGCGAACGAGTCGGCCATCTGCAGCTGCGAGGAGATGCGGCCGAACTCGGAACGGTAGTCGGCCGTCGTCTGTTCGGTGACCAGCTGCTGCGAGTGGACGTTCTTCTTGATGGAGAGGAGCACCTGGTTGGGGTTGACCGGCTTGATGAGGTAGTCGGCGATTTTCGAGCCGATGGCCTTGTTCATGATGTTCTCCTCCTCGCTCTTGGTAACCATGATGATGGGCGTGGTAGGGCGCACCTCCTTGATTTTGGGAAGCGTCTCGAGTCCCGTCATGCCGGGCATCATCTCGTCCAGGATGATGAGGTCGTAGGAGCCTTCGGCAGCCATGTCGATGGCGTCGTAACCGTTGTTGCAGGTGTCGACCTCGTAGCCTTTCTGCTTGAGAAAGAGCACGTGGGGCTTGAGCAGCTCCACTTCGTCGTCGACCCAGAGTATCTTGACCATAGTTCGTTCGGTTAGGGATTACAAAAATAGCGATATTTACCATATTAACGCAAAAACCGCGCTATTTATTGAGTCCCCGTCCGGAGAAAGGGGCCTTGTGCCTTCCGGGCGGTGTTCGGGCGCTGCGGGGGATTGTCCGGCCGCCGGGATGGCCGTGCAGACGGCGGCTTTCCTTTCGGTGCTCAAATTTCCTTTCGATATCTTTTCTCGGCGGCGTGCTGTCTTTTTCGATGCGTGCGCATGGAGGGCGTTCCACCGGAGCGGGCGAACGACCGGACGGAGCGGGTTGCGGCCAAGGATGGCGCCAATCTGCCTGGTAGCGCAGCAATGAGTTGTGAAATAGAAGGTTGCATGCCGATGCGGACTCTTCCCGAAAGGCGCGAGTGATGTCGTTTCCGGCAGCGGTCATTTTTTTGCCCGATATTTGCTATTCCGCTGTCTTGCTGGCATCTGGCTGCCGAAACGAAAAAAATGAAAAAAAACGGCGGTTTGTTGGCAGATACATAAATTAAATGTATATTTGCAGTCTGAAAACCTGTAAGGGACTTAATTTTAATATCATAAGAAATATGACCAAGGCAGATATCGTAAGCGAAATCGCTAAGAGCACCGGCGTTGAGAAGGTGCAGGTACAGGCAATCGTCGAGGCTTTCATGGAGAGCATCAAGACTTCGCTGACCAATAATAATAATGTATACCTGCGCGGTTTCGGCAGCTTCATCGTCAAGAAGCGCGCAACGAAGGTGGCCCGCAACATCTCGAAGAACACCACCATCACCATTCCCGAGCACAACATTCCTGCTTTCAAGCCCGCAAAGAGCTTCGCAGCGAAGGTGAAATAACAAATTAATCCAAGAACCTCTTAAATTTTAAGCACTATGCCGAACGGAAAGAAGCATAAGCGTCACAAGATGGCCACGCACAAGCGTAAGAAGCGTCTGCGCAAGAACCGCCACAAGAAAAAGTAGGGTAGCACCTTTGTGCTAAACGATAGATAAAGCTAAAGGGGCCCCGGGCTCTTTTAGCTTTACCTGTTTTTTCTGCTGAGGCATCTCCCCGTGCGGGAGGTGTAATCCGAAAGAGCCGTTGCGGTTCGGCTCGCAATGAAACCGCACGCGGAGCCCTTCCGTCGATTCCACCATTGCTGTACGGGCTCCCGACGTCTTTGGAGTCCGCCGCCGCTCCATGCACCAAGCGCGGCCCCATACCCATTTCACCCACAGCGTCCGGCACCCGGGCGCGAATACGATATACATGAACAAGGAACTAATCGTTAACGTTAACCCGACGGAGATATCCATTGCCCTGTGCGAGGACAAGGTGCTGGTCGAGCTCAACAAGGAGCAGTGCCAGACGGGCTTCGCCGTAGGCGACATCTATCTGGGACGGGTGCGTAAAATCATGCCGGGTCTCAACGCGGCATTCGTCAACATAGGGCACGAAAAGGATGCCTTCATCCACTACCTCGACCTGGGAACGCAGTTCCCCTCGCTCCAGAAGATGGTCGAATCGCAGCAGCCCGGCAAGCGGGGGCTGCGCACCGAGACGATGAAACTCGAGCCGGCGCTCGACAAGAACGGCAAAATCTCGAGCTATCTGCAGGTCGGACAGAGCATCATGGTCCAGGTGGCCAAGGAGGCCATCTCGACCAAGGGTCCGCGTCTGACGTCGGACATCTCGCTGGCTGGCCGCAACGTGGTGCTGGTCCCCTTCTCGTCGAAGGTCTTCCTCTCGCAGAAAATCCGCTCGGCCGACGAAAAGAAGCGCCTGAAGCGGATTGCCGCCGCCGTGCTGCCCAAGAACTTCGGCGTCATCATCCGTACGGCGGCCATGGAGGCCAAGGATGAGGACATCGAACACGACATCCAGACGCAGATTGACCGCTGGCGCAAGACCGTGGCGGCCATCCGCAAGAATGCGGAGTCGGTTCCGGCCCAGCTCATGAGCGAGATGAGCCGAGCCAACACGATTATCCGCGATTCGCTTAACGACTCCTTCTCGCAGATTGCCGTCGACGACGAGGCGATGTACAACGAGATTCGCAACTACATCAAGCTCATCGACCCCTCGATGGTGAAAATCGTCAAGCTCTACAAGGGCAACGTGCCGATTTTCGACAACTTCGACATCTCGAAGCAAATCAAGTCGCTCTTTGCCAAGTATGTCTCGCTGCGGCGCGGCGCCTACCTCATCATCGAGCATACGGAGGCGATGAACGTCATCGACGTCAACTCGGGCAACCGTACCAAGGCCGAGGACAACCAGGAACAGACGGCCATGGATGTCAATCTGGCGGCCGCCAAGGAGATTGCCCGCCAGCTGCGCCTGCGCGACCTGGGCGGCATCGTCATCATCGACTTCATCGACCTGCACAAGGCGCAGAACCGCCAGGCGCTCTACGACGAGATGGTCAAGCTCATGGCCACCGACAAGGCCAAGCATACGGTGCTGCCGCTCACCAAGTTCGGACTGATGCAAATCACGCGTCAGCGTGTGCGTCCGGTAGCCGTCGAGAGCGTCTCGGACGTCTGCCCCACCTGCAACGGTACGGGCAAAATCGAGCCCACGGTGCTGCTGGACAAGAAAATCGAGAATCAGATTTCGTTCCTCACGCTCGACCGCGGCCACAAGTACATCAAGCTGGTGGTGAGCCCCTACGTGGCCTCCTACCTGCGCAAGGGACTCTGGTCGCTGCGCCGCCGCTGGGAGTGGAAATACAAGGCGCGCATCCGCGTGGTCGAGGACCAGAGCATCGGCATCATCGAGGTCCACTACCACGACCGCAAGGACAACGACCTGATTAACATCAACAAGTGAGCCGACCGAAGCGACCGTCAGGCCGGGCGCCAAAAACCGTCGGGCCGGGCACCGAAATCGGAATTGTCTAACCCATAACCGTTCGGAATGCTTCCGAGTCAGCAACTGGCGCAATTTGTCGCCGATTCAAAACAGCTCGAGGCCCTGTGCCGCGAGCTCGGACGCCGGGGCGCCACCGTCCACCTGAAGGAGCTGGTCGGCGGGGCGCTCTCGTTCTATGCCGCCGCGGCCATCGCCCGCTGCGGGGGGCTCCACATCTTCGTGGCCGAGGACCGCGACGCGGCGGCCTACCTGCTCAACGACTTCTACAACCTGCTCGACGAGTCGCGCATCTGTTTCTTCCCCTCCTCCTACAAGCGCTCCATCGCCTACGGCGGCGAGGATGCCCAGGGGGTGGTGCAGCGTACGGCCGCTCTGGCGGCCCTCCGTGCGCACGACGACGGATATACGGTGGTGTGCACCTATCCCGAGGCGCTGGCCGAGCGGGTGGCCGACGCCGAGACGCTCCGCCGCGATACGATTCGCGTGGCGGTGGGTGACCGCACCTCGCCCGAGGTGCTGGTCGACGCCCTGGTCGACGCCGGATTCGAGAAGGTCGACTTCGTCTACGAGCCGGGCCAGTACTCGCTGCGCGGCGGCATCGTCGACGTCTTCTCCTTTGCCGAGAGCAAACCCTACCGCGTGGACTTCTTCGGCGACGAGGTCGACTCGATTCGCCGCTTCGAAATCTCGAGCCAGCTCTCCTCCGACAAGCTCGACCATATCGAGATTCTGCCCGACCTCACGGCTGCGGCCTCCCCGTCGGAGCGCGTCTCGCTGGCCCGCTTTGCGGGTGAGGAGGCCACCTTCTGGTTCTTCGACGCCGATTTCGTGCTGCGCCGCATCAACGACCTGCGCCGCAAGGTGGTGGCCGACCTCGACGACCCGAAGCGCATCGACTCGCTGCTGACTAGCCGCAACGGCCTGCTGTCGGACATCGGCGGCGGCCGCATCTTCATGCTGCGCGACAACCTGAAGGAGCGCCCGGCCGATGCCGAGGTGCTCTTCTCGACGGCGCCGCAACCCGCCTTCAACAAGAACTTCGCCCTGCTGGCCGACGACATGATTCGCAACGGCCTGCGCGGCTACGAGACCTACATCCTCTCGGAGAACCGCGCCCAGATGGAGCGCCTGAGCAACATCTTTCACCAGATTGGCCGCGGGCAGGTGGTCGTGCGCCCTCTGGCGCTGACGCTTCACGAGGGCTTCGTCGACAACGACCTGAAGCTCTGCCTCTACACCGACCACCAGATTTTCGACCGCTACCAGCGCTACCGCATCAACGGCGAAATCAAGCGCGACGAGCAGATGACCATCGCCGAGCTCAACCAGCTGCGCCCGGGCGACTACGTGGTGCACATCGACCACGGCGTGGGGCGCTTCGACGGACTGGTGAAAATCACCGAGAACGGCAAGACGCACGAGGCCATCAAGCTGGTCTACAAGGATGGCGACGTGCTCTTCGTCAACGTCCACTCGCTCCACCGCATCTCGCGCTACAAGTCGGGCGACGGCGAGCCGCCCAAGGTCTACAAGCTGGGGACCGGCGCCTGGCAGAAGCTCAAGAATGCGGCCAAGAAGGCCGTCAAGGATATCTCGCGCGAGCTCATCGCGCTGTATGCCAAGCGCAAGGCCTCGAAGGGCTTCGCCTTCTCGCCCGACAGCTACCTCCAGCACGAGCTCGAGGCGTCGTTCCGCTGGGAGGATACCCCCGACCAGCAGGCCGCCACGGCTGCCGTCAAGCGGGACATGGAGTCCGACCAGCCGATGGACCGCCTCGTCTGCGGCGACGTGGGCTTCGGCAAGACCGAGGTGGCCATCCGCGCCGCCTTCAAGGCGGCGACCGACGGCAAGCAGGTGGCCGTGCTGGTGCCGACGACCATCCTCGCGCTGCAGCACTACCGCTCCTTTTCGGAGCGTCTGCGCGACTTCCCGGTGCGCATCGAGTACCTCAACCGGACCAAGACGGCCAAGGAGGTGGCCCAAATCCGCGAGGAGCTCGCCGCCGGCCGCATCGACATCCTTATCGGCACGCACAAGATGCTCGGCAAGCAGATTCGCTTCAAGGACCTCGGCCTGCTGATTATCGACGAGGAGCAGAAGTTCGGCGTGGCGGCCAAGGAGAAGCTCACGCAGATGAGCGTTTCGGTCGACACGCTGACGCTCACGGCCACCCCCATTCCGCGTACGCTGCAGTTCTCGCTCATGGGGTCGCGCGACCTGTCGGTCATCTCGACGCCGCCGCCCAACCGCCAGCCGATTGTCACCGAGACGCATGTCTTCTCGGAGGAGATTGTGCGCGACGCCATCGAGGCCGAACTCGCCCGCGGCGGCCAGGTCTACTTCGTCCACAACCGTGTGGAGGACCTGCCGACGCTGCAGGGGCTCATCACGCGCCTCTGCCCCAAGGCCCGTGTCGGCGTGGGCCACGGCAAGATGCCGGCCGAGCAGCTCGAAAAGCTCATCATGGACTTCATCTACGGGGAGTTCGACGTGCTGCTGTCGACCTCCATCGTCGAGAACGGCATCGACATCCCCAACGCCAACACCATCATCGTCAACAACGCGCAGCACTTCGGCCTGAGCGACCTGCACCAGCTGCGCGGCCGCGTGGGGCGCAGCAACCGCAAGGCCTACTGCTACCTGCTCACCCCGGCCGAGGAGCTTCTGACGCCCGACGCGCGGCGCCGCCTCAGAGCCATCGAGGAGTTCTCGGACCTGGGTTCGGGCTTCAACATCGCCATGCAGGACCTCGACATCCGCGGTGCGGGCAACCTGCTGGGGGCCGAGCAGAGCGGCTTCATCGCCGACATCGGCTTCGAAACCTACCAGAAAATCATGAACGAGGCCATCGCCGAGCTGCGAGCCGAGGGGCTGCAGGTTCCGGCGCTGAGCGAGGCCGAGCAGAAGGTCGTCGGACGGATGGGCTTCATCGACGACGCCCACATCGAAATCGATGTCGAGGCGGGGCTCCCCGACACCTACGTCAGCCAGCAGGCCGAGCGTCTGAAGCTCTACCGCGAACTCGATTCGACGAAGGACGAGGCGGAGCTCGAGGCCTTCGAGAGCCGTCTGGTCGACCGCTTCGGTCCGCTGCCCCACGCCGCGCGCGAGCTGCTCAATGTCGTGCGGCTGCGCTGGGAGGCCATCCGCCTGGGTATGGAGCGTGTCAAGGTGAAGAACGGACTGATGATTGTGCAGTTCGTCGGCGAGGAGAATTCGCCCTTCTACAAGAGCGACGTCTTCATGGAGCTGCTTCGCCGTGTGACCCAGCAACCGGCCCGATTTGTACTCAAGCAGCACAATAATCGGCTGGCGATGACCGTTAGAAATGTCAAAGACGTCGAGGAGGCGTGGAAAACCCTGCAGCAGCTGTGAATCTGATTGTCGACATAGGGAACACGCTCACCAAGACGGCCCTCTTCGATGCGGAGGGCTTCGAGACGGAGGCACCCGTGGTGGAGTTCTCGGCCGGGTGGGTCGACGCTCTGCTGCAGCGCCGGCCGCAGATTGAGCGGGCCATCGTCGCCTCGACGCGGGGCGAGGAGGTGCGCCGCCGCACCGTCGAACTGCTTCGGCGGCGCATCGGCCGCGTGGTGGAGTTCACGCCCGAGGTGCCCGTGCCGCTGGGCAACGACTACGCCACACCCCGTACGCTGGGCAGCGACCGGCTGGCCGCCGCCGTAGCCGCCAACGGGCTCTATCCGGGCCGCAACGTGCTGATTGTCGATTTCGGCACGGCGGTCACCATCGATTTGGTGACGGCCGACAACACCTATCGCGGCGGAAACATCGCTCCGGGCATGCAGATGCGCTTCCGTGCGCTGCACGACTGTACGGCCAGTCTGCCCCTGTGCGGGGCGTGCGACGAGCCGGTGCTGCTCGGACGCTCGACCGTCGAGGCCATCCAGGCGGGGGTGCTCCAGGGCATGCTTTTCGAAATCGAGGGCTACATCGCCCGCCTGCAGGGCCGCTGCGCGGACCTCTGCGTGATTTTTACGGGTGGCGACGCGAAATACTTTGCGAAACGGATTAAAAATACGATATTTGCAGACTGTAATTTGGTCTTTCGCGGATTGAACAGAATTTTAGAGTACAATGCAAGTGAAGAAAACCCTATTCTGCCTGGCCGTTGCGGCGTCAGCCCTCATCCCGGCAAGCCTTTCGGCCCAGACGAGCAGCATTAACGCCTTCTCTCCCTATACAATGTACGGAATCGGCGAGCTCAACACGCAGGGAACGCTGCCGACCCGTTCGATGGGTGGTGTGGGTGTCGCCATGCGGAATTCGGGGGTTATGAATCTGCTCAATCCCGCCTCCTACAGCGTGACGCCGCAGAAGAGCGTCCTCTTCGACTTCGGAGTCGAGGGGCAGAACTACTACAACGCGCAGACGGCCGAAGGGGCCACCAAGCGCACGGCCTACAATACGTTCAACTTCCACGACATCGCCTTCCAGCTCCCGCTGGCCAAGAAGCTCGGCCTGGGCTTCAGCCTGACGCCCTACAGCTCGGTGGGCTACCGCGTGAAGTACAACCAGACCTACGGCGGTCCCGAGGATGACCCCATCTGGGGCAACGTGGGCCGCATCCAGTACCAGTACCAGGGCGAGGGCGACGTGACGGAGGTCAAGCTGGGCGTGGGCTGGGAGGTGGTCAAGAACCTCTCGGTGGGCATCGCCGTCCAGTACTACTGGGGCGATATCGACCGCACGTTCGTCATGACGCCGCAGGCCATCACGGGCGACGGCAACTTCTCGTCGACCGTCGGCACGGACAACTACAGCATCTCGTCGTTCAAGGGGCAGCTCGGCGTGCAGTGGAACGCCATCATCGACCGCAAGCGGCTGCTCACGGTGGGCGCCACCTACGACTTCGGCGGCGACCTCAACCCCACGGTGACCAAGAGCATCTATGTGGGCGACCTCTACAATACCACCATCAAGGGCGATACGACCCACCTGGCGCTGGTGCTGCCGCGTCAGCTGGCCGTGGGCGTCTACTACCAGACCTCGAAGTGGGCCATGGGCGTCGACTACGTCTATCAGAACTGGGGCGGCCGCAACGGCAATGTCGAGCATACGGGCGTGACCCCCGAGACGGCGCCCGACGGAAGCACCGTGATGAGGTCGTACGAGGTGGCCTATACCGATACGCATACCGTCAAGCTGGGCGTGGAGTACACCCCCAACCGCTACGACATCCGCAACTTCTTCAAGCGGTGGGCCTATCGGCTGGGCCTGCGTTACGGTACCTACCACCAGACCTTCGGCGGACAGCGCCTCGACCAGATGGCCGTGACGTTCGGCATGGGCGTTCCGGTCAAGTACCGCGCCTTCTCGTCGATTGACGTGGGCGTGGAGTACGGCATGCGCGGTTTCAACGTCGCGGAGCGTCTGGGTCTCGTGCGCCAGCAGTACATCAAGTTCTCCATCGGATTCACCCTCTTCGCCGGCGCCGAGAACAACGAATACTGGTTCCTCCGTCCGAAGTATGATTAACCTCTGAAAATTTGTATTTCTGTCGGTTTCGTCGTATTTTTGCACATCCGCAGCGCGGCACAGCCCCCTCCTCCGGTAACACACGCAACAACAATAAAACAAATACTCATTGACCCATGAAACACGTCAAAATCTTGCTCGCCGCTGCAGCCTGCCTGGTTGCTTCGGCTTCCATGGCACAGGACCTCAACGCACCCCAGTATGCCAAGTGGGGCTCGACGCTTGAGGAGAAGCAGCAGAACATCCTCAACAGCAACTTCCTGAAGGAGTCGTGCGACAACCGCGACTACGATGCAGCCGCCCGTTACCTCAACGCCCTGATTAAGAGCTGCCCCGAGGCTTCGTCGGCCATCTACCAGCGCGGCGCCATTGTCTACAAGAACAAAATCAACCGTGCGAAGAGCCTCGCTGAGAAGAACGCCTACGTTGACTCGTTGATGCTCATGTACGACCTGCGCGCCAAGTACTTCGGCGACAACCCGAAGCAGGGTACCGCCTACATCCTCGACCGCAAGGCCCGCGAGTATGTCATCTACCGTCCCTCCGACCGTGCCGGTATCCGCAAGCTCTTCCGCGAGGCCATCGATGCCGGCGGCGAGAACGTTGACCCGGAGACCGTAGCCCTCTACTTCGGCAACCTCTGCGAGGATTACAAGACCACCGACGAGGTGACCCCCGACGAGGTGATTTCGGAGTACGACCGTCTGACGCCCATCTTCGAGAACAACCCCGATGCCATCGAGAGCAAGAATCAGTTTGACGCCGCCTTCGGTCTGAGCGGTGCCGCCAGCTGCGACAACCTCGAGGAGCTCTTCCGCAAGAAGCTCGAGGCCAACCCCGACGACGAGGCAACCCTTGCACAGGCCGTATCGCTCATGTCGCGTGCCAACTGCGACGGAGAGTTCTTCTTCACGACGGCCGAGAAGTATTACAACGCTCACCCCACCTCGGAGACGGCGCTCTCCCTGGCACAGGGCTTCCAGGCCAAGGGTGAGTATGACAAGGCCATCAAGTATCTGAACGAGGCGCTTGCCACCGAGACCGACAACATCGAGCGTGAGAAGCTGCTCGTCCGCATCAGCCTCGTGGACCTCGTGGCCGCCAACTATTCGGGTGCCGCAGCCGCCGCACGTCAGCTGCGTGAGCTCAACCCCGAGAACGGTCTTTCGTACTTCGTGCTGGCTCAGTGCTATGCCGCTTCGGCCGCTGCATGTGACGGCATCGCCGGACAGGCAACCTTCTGGGCTGCTTACGACACGATGTCGCAGGCCGTGAACCTGCTGCAGGACAGCCCCGAGTATCTGGAGAATGCCAAGACGGCCCTTGCGTCCTACCGCAACCACTTCCCCACCTCGGAGGAGTGCTTCTTCAACGAGCTGCAGCCCGGTGCCCGCTACACCGTAACGTGCGGTACGGCAGCCGGTGTGGTTACGACCGTTCGTACGCGCTAAACGCTCCGGATGGGAACCATTCTCATGAAGTATCTCAAGGTAGCACTTTCCCTTGCGGGAAGTGCTATCTTGCTATTCTCCTGCGGGGAGTCCGGGCAGCAGACGGATGAGGCGGCCAACGAGGCGATGATGACCGAGTACAGCGAGAACCTCTTGATTGTCATGTCGCAGAACGGCCGCAAGTCCTATGTCTTCACCACTCCGCTCGTCGAGGGCTACACGCTCGGCGCGGAACCCTACCGCGAGTTCCGCAAGGGTGTGAAAATCACCACCTACAAGGATGATTCGCTCTCGTCGGTCGACGCCGTGCTGACGGCCAACTACGCCATCTACTACGAAAACCGCGAACTGTGGGAGGCGAAGGGCAACGTGGTGGTCGAGAAGTCGGACGGCAAGACGCTCTATACGCAGCAGCTCTTCTGGAATGCCCGTACGGGGAAAATCTACTCGAATGTCGACTCGAAAATCGTCCAGAACGGAGGCCGCGACGTCTTCATCGGCGAGGGCTTCGAGTCGGACGAGCAGTTCCGAGACTGGCGGTTCCGCCGGATGAAGGGGCAGATGGAGGTCGATGCCACACCCCGCCAGCCGGCCGACTCCACGGAACGGGCCGAGCGGGACAGCGTGCGTGCCGAGCGCCGTGCAGCTGCAGCTACTCCGCAGTCGCAGACGCGTCCGGGTCCCGCTCCACGCGTCCGTTACTCTTCGCCGCGCTCCTCGCAACCCGCGCGCAAGGAGGTGTCGGCTCCCGCGCCCGTCGCCTCGCAGTCGGTGCCGAGTCTGCAGGGTGCCGCAGAGAGCGCCCGTAACTCCTCCGGGGAGCGTTCCACGCTGAAGACTGAACGCCTTGAGCTGGCGGCTCCCTCCAAGCTGTCGACGTCCGATGGGGAGCAGAAGTAGCGCCGAAAAGTAAAGTCACGCATAGATAGAATAACACCTAAAAAGTGTAGCCACCGATGTTGTCTTCCGTCATACTGATTGCCGTCATGCTGCTGCTGTCGGCCTTCTTTTCGGGCATGGAGATTGCCTTCACGAGCAAGAACCGCCTCAAGCTGGAAATCGACCGCAAGCAGAGCCGGATGTTCGACTTCATCGCCGACATCTTCGCCCGCCACCCGGGGCAGTACATCACCACCATTCTGGTGGGCAACAACATTGCGCTGGTCGTCTACTCGCTCTACATGTCGTTGCTGCTGCGCGGCATCTTCCACCTGCTGGGGTGGGAGCGGATTGCCCAGGAGGGGTCGGTGGCCATCGAAACGGCCGTCTCGACCGTGATTATCATCTTCGTGGCGGAGTTCCTCCCCAAGTCCGTATTCCGCAACAGCCCCAACTTCTACTACCGCTCGCTGGCTCCGGTCATCTACTTCTTCTACATCGTGCTCTATCCCATCGCGCGGCTGACGACCCTCATCTCGCAGGGCATCCTCTTCCTGGCGGGCCGCCGGCTCAAGCGCCAGGTGGCCGAGCCGAAGTTCGACCGCGAGGACCTCGCCGCGCTGCTCGATACGGCCGGCACGGAGCAGGGACCCGAGCCCGACCAGGAGCTGAAACTCTTCCAGAATGCGCTCGACTTCGCCGACCTGCGCGTGCGTGACTGCATGGTCCCGCGGGTTGATATCGAGGCCGTGGACCTGGACGACACCACCCTCGAACAGCTCACCGAGCGTTTCGTCGAGACGAAGTATTCGCGCATCTTCGTCTGGCGCAAGAGCATCGACAACATCGTGGGTTATGTCAACTCTAAGAGCCTCTTCACGGCGCCCAAGAGCATCGAGAGCGTCATGATGGAGGTGAGCTTCGTGCCGGAGACCATGCCGCTGCAGTCCGTGCTCGAGAACTTCATCAAGCACCGCAGCAACGTGGCCGTCGTTATCGACGAGTTCGGCGGCACGGCGGGCATCATCTCGCTCGAGGATGTGCTCGAGCAGATTTTCGGCGAAATCGAGGACGAGCACGACGTGCCCGACCTGATTGAGAAGCAGGTTGGCGAGCAGGAGTGGGTCTTCTCGTGCCGTCTGGAGGTGAAGTACCTCAACGAAAAGTACGACCTGGGCATCGAGGAGAGCCGCGAGTACGACACGCTGGCCGGATTCATCCTCTTCCACAACGAAGGCATCCCTTCGCCCGGAGAGACCGTATCGGCGGGCAACCTTCAGGTGAAGATTCTCCGCACGACCCGTTCGCGCATCGAACTGGCGCGGGTCCGCAAGCTCTGAGCTTCCGGGGCCCGGGTCGGTCGGAGCCTGTCCGAGGGGCAGGAAATGGAGAAGCGCGTCCGGCGAGGGTCGTGAGAGCTTCTGAGGCATGAGGTCCGCATGCAGATGTGTCGGGCGATATGCCCGAAAGAGGCGGATGGAAGATGCTCCGAAGAGCGTGCGCAGTGAATCGTACGCAATCGCGGGCAGTCGGAATGGAGAGGCAGAATGGACAAGCGGAATGATTCCCGCACGGCAGTTGATGACCGAGGGGATTTTTCCGCTTTTTTATGGCATATTTACGAGAATATTTATTATCTTTGGCCCGAATTCGGAACGCCTTCTGCCGCTCCGCCTCGGCGGGGCTGTCGCAGCCCGACGACGCGGAAGGTTAGCACCAAGCAAACAAATATTTAACGTTTTCATATGGCAAGTTTAAACACCTTACGGACCAAGTTCGGCATCGTGCTTTCGATTATCATCGCACTCGCCCTCTTGGCATTCATCCTGTCGCTGAAGACCGAGATGGGCTTCTCGGGCAATGACCCCCGCGTGGGCGTCATCGACGGCGAGAAAATCAACTATTCGGAGTATTACGAGACCTACGAGCGCGTGCGTTCGCAGAGCGGCACCGTCGATTCCGACGAGCAGCAGTCGGCCATGCTGGCCAACGCAGCCTGGCAGCAGCTCTTCTCGAAGTATGTGCTCGACCCGGGCTTCGAGCGCCTCGGCCTTCGCGTGACGGAGCCCGAGCGTATGGCCATGGTGAGCGGCGAGCAGCCCTCGCAGGCCTTCTTCAACGCCTTCGCCGACCCCCGTACGGGCAGCTACAACGTGGCGGCCGTAAGTCAGTTCCTTGCCCAGGCCGAGACCAACTCCCAGGCGCAGGCCGCATGGCAGGCGCTCAACGAGCAGGCGCGTCTCGAGCGTCTCTTCCAGAAGTATATGGGTTTGGTTCGCGGCGGCACCTATGTGAACGCTCTGGAGGTGGCCAACGGCGTTGCTTCGGCGAACAACACCTTCTCGGGTCGTTGGGCCGGCAAGAAGTACGCTTCGATGCCCGATTCGCTCTTCACGGTCAGCTCGTCGGAGATGAACGAATACTACAAGAGCCACAAGCAGATGTTCAAGCAGCAGCCTTCGCGCACACTCTCCTACGTCATCTTCGAGGTGAACCCCACCGATGACGACATGCTCGCGCTGGAGAAGCAGGCCAAGGAGGTGGGTGCCCAGCTGGCAGCCTCCGACGAGGTGCGCACCTTCGTACGCAGCAACCGCAACGGCCGCATCGCCGAGAACTACGTTTCGGCAGCCCAGCTTACCGACGACGAGGCCGAGGCGCTGACTGCCGGCAAGCAGTACGGTCCCGTGCTGAAGAACAACGAGTGGACGATGGCCCGCGTGCTCGACGTCAAGACGGCGCCCGATTCGCTGGGCATCAAGCACATCGTGCTTCCCTATACCGAGGAGTCGCTGGCCGACAGCCTCATGGGCGTGCTGCGCGGCGGTGCCGACTTTGCCGAGCTGGCTTCGCGCTACTCGGTTTATGACGCTACGGCTGCCAACGGCGGCGAGGTGGGCGTGCTTCCCTTCTCGGCCTTCACGGGCGAGTTTGCCGAGGCTCTGGCCGGCGCCAAGAGCGGTGACATCGTGAAGATTGCCTCGGGCGACGCCATCCAGATTATGCAGGTCTACCGTGCCGACAAACCCTCGAAGCACTACCAGATTGCCTCCATTACCTATCCCGTCGAGGCTTCGACGGCTACCCGCACCCAGGTGCACAACGCCGCCGGCACCTTCTCGGTCAACGCCAAGGAGTCCTTCGCCGATGCCGCCACGACGGCAGCCGTGACGCCGCGCGTGGCTACCCTCGTGCAGGGCGACCGTACGATTCGCGGTCTGGAGGATTCGCGCGAGGTTGCCCGCTGGGCCTATGGCGCCAAGGTGGGTGACATCTCCGAGATTTTCACCGTGGACAACGACTATGTGATTGCCACGCTGACGGCCATCGACGACGACGAGTATGCCTCGCCCGAGAAGGTCGCCTCGCAGATTCGCATGCAGCTGCTCCGCGACAAGAAGTATGACGCCATCGTCAAGGAGCTCTCGGGTGCGACGCTCGATGAGCAGGCTGCAAGCCTCGGCTCGGAGGTTGCCCCCTTCGAGAACGTCAGCTACGCTTCGTTCTACATCAATGGCCCCGGCATCGAGCCCCGTCTGGTAGGTGCCATCGCTTCGACCACCGAGAAGGGGGTTGTTTCGGCTCCCGTCAAGGGTATGTCGGGCGTCTATGTCTTCGTGGTGGACAACATCGCCACCGAGGAGAAGCAGACGGCCGAGGGTGAGAAGGTGCGTGCACAAGCCGTGGCCGAGAACATGGCCCAGCAGATGGCTCTTCCCGCCATCCAGCAGATGGCTGAAATTCAGGACCTGCGCGGCAAGTACTTCTAACGGCGCGGCCCAACATCCGATTGAGAAGAGCCGGACCTCGAGGTCCGGCTCTTTCTTTTTCCCGTTTTTTTGCCTATCTTTCGGAGACGAAATGCTCCCGCAGAGCGATTCACGAAAAACATCATACGGATATGAACAACTTCATCTATTACAATCCTACGCGCCTGGTCTTCGGCAAGGGGACCATTGCCCGGCTGTCGAAACTCATTCCCGCAGGCAAGCGCATTCTGGTCACCTTCGGCGGCGGCAGCGTCCGCAAGAACGGTGTATACGACCAGGTTACGAAGGCCCTCGAGGGGCACGAATGGTTCGAGTTCTGGGGCATTGAGCCCAATCCTTCGGTCGAGACGGTCCGCGAGGCGGTAGCTCTGGGCCGCGAGAAGCAGGTCGACTTCCTGCTGGCCGTGGGCGGCGGCTCGGTCATCGACGGCACGAAACTCATCGCTGCGGGCCTCTGCTACGAGGGTGACCCGTGGGAGATTGTCCTCAAGGGTCAGGCCTCGGCGCAGCTCCCCTTCGCAACGGTGCTTACGCTGCCCGCCACGGGCTCCGAGATGAACAGCGGAGCGGTTATCTCGCGCCACGAAACGCGTGAAAAGAGAGCCTTCTACGGCACCTATCCGCAGTTCTCGATTCTCGACCCCGAGGTGACCTACTCGCTGCCCAAGCGTCAGATTGCCTGCGGTCTGGCCGATACGTTCGTGCATGTGCTCGAGCAGTACCTCACCACGACGGGCCAGTCGCGCGTGATGGACCGCTGGGCCGAGGGTATCCTCCACACGGTGGTCGAGGTGGCTCCCCGTGCCCTGAGCGGCGAACATGATTATGATACCATGTCGGACTACATGCTCTCGGCAACGCTGGCGCTCAACGACATGATTCGCATGGGCGTGACGCAGGACTGGGCGACCCACATGATTGGCCACGAGCTGACGGCGCTCCACGGCCTGACGCACGGCGCCACGCTGGCGATTGTTGCCTGCGGTACGATGCGCGTGCTGCGCGACCAGAAGCACGGCAAGCTGCTTCAGTTCGGCGAGCGCATCTGGGGCATTGCCGACGGCACGGAGGAGGAGCGCATCGACCGGACGATTGCCCGCACCGAGGAGTTCTTCCGCTCGCTGGGGCTCTCGACCCGCCTCTCGCAGGAGGGTATCGGTGAGGCGACAATTGCCGAGATTGAGCGCCGCTTCAATGCCGAAGGTGTTGCCTATGGCGAGGCCGGCAACGTGACGGGAGCCGTTGCACGCCGGATTCTCGAGGCCTGTCTCTAAGGGAAAATTGGCCGAACCGACCGAACCGGCCGCACAGGCTGAACCGACTAACCGCTCCCGACTCAACCGGGCTGGTCAGCCGATTCTGCCGAATCGAGCCGAGCCGGCAGGGTCGGTCGGGTTTTCCGGGACGGGCACATCACCGCTTCGGATATCAACGCAGCGAAGCCGGGTCCATCAATGGACCCGGCTTCGCCTTTTTTTGCGGGGCATTCCGTGCCGGCAACGGTTGGGCAATTGCCTTGGCAGGGTAGTCGGTTTTGCCCCGATGGGGCATTCGTTTTACCTTGGTAGGGTAGTGCTTTACCCCGGTGGGGCAGTCGCCTTTGCCTGGGTAGGGTAGTGCTTTTACTCCGATGGGGCAGTCGCTTTTGCCTCGGAGGGGCAGTCGCCCCTTTTCCCTCCGAGGAGCGGGGCCGGGACAAAAAAATACCCGCCGGATGCATCCGGCGGGTATTTCGTACATGCGTCGCTTCGGTTACTCGGCGAGCAGAATCTCAAGCATCTTGATGGCTGCCGTGGCAATCGGCGTACCGGGGCCGAAGATGGCGGCGGCACCGTCGCGATAGAGCTCGTCGTAATCCTGGTGAGGAATAACGCCTCCCACAATCACGATGATATCCTCGCGGCCCAGCTTCTTGAGCTCGGCAATCAGCTGCGGAACCAGCGTGAGGTGACCTGCGGCCAGCGACGATACGCCCACTACGTGAACGTCGTTCTCGACGGCCTGCTTGGCGGCCTCCTCCGGAGTCTGGAAGAGCGGACCCATGTCGACGTCGAAGCCGATGTCGGCATAACCCGTGGCAACCACCTTGGCACCACGGTCGTGACCGTCCTGACCCATCTTGGCAATCATGATGCGCGGCTGACGGCCCTCCTTCTTGGCGAACTCGGCGCACAGCTCCTTGGCGCGCTCGAAAGACTTGTCGTTTTTCACTTCTGAAGAGTATACACCCGAGATGGAACGAATAACTGCCTTGTAGCGGCCTACGACTACCTCGCAGGCATCGGAAATCTCACCCAGCGTAGCGCGCACCTTGGCTGCCTCGACGGCCAGCTCGAGCAGGTTGCCCTTCTTGGTCTTCACGCACTCGGTGATGGCGGCCAGAGCCTTCTTCACGGCCTCGTTGTCGCGCGTTGCGCGCAGCTCCTTCAGACGCTTGATCTGGCTCTCGCGTACGGCGGTGTTGTCGACGGCCAGGATGTCAATCGGGGCCTCCTTCTCAAGCCGGTACTCGTTCACGCCGATAATCTTCTCGGCACCCGAGTCGATGTGTGCCTGCTTGCGTGCGGCAGCCTCCTCGATACGCATCTTCGGAATACCGGTCTCGATGGCCTTGGCCATACCGCCCAGCTTCTCGACCTCCTGGATGTGCTCCCAGGCCTTGTGTGCAATCTCGTTGGTGAGGGTCTCGACATAGTACGAACCGGCCCACGGGTCGATTTCGCGGCAGATGCTGGTCTCCTCCTGGATGTAAATCTGGGTGTTGCGGGCGATACGTGCCGAGAAGTCGGTCGGCAGCGCGATGGCCTCGTCCAATGCGTTGGTGTGCAGCGACTGGGTGTGGCCCAGAGCGGCGCCCATGGCCTCGATGGCCGTACGTGCAACGTTGTTGAAGGGGTCCTGCTCCGTAAGCGACCAGCCCGAGGTCTGCGAGTGGGTACGCAGTGCCAGCGACTTGGGGTTCTTCGGGTCGAACTGCTTGACAATCTTGGCCCACAGCATACGTGCGGCACGCATCTTGGCAATCTCCATGAAGTGGTTCATGCCGATGGCCCAGAAGAACGACAGACGCGGTGCGAAGGCGTCAATCGACATGCCGGCGTTGATACCTGCGCGCAGGTACTCCAGACCGTCGGCCAGCGTGTAGGCCAGCTCGATGTCGGCCGTTGCGCCTGCCTCCTGCATGTGGTAACCCGAAATCGAAATCGAGTTGAACTTGGGCATGTTCTTCGAGGTGTACTCGAAGATGTCGGCGATGATGCGCATCGAGAACTCGGGCGGGTAGATATAGGTGTTGCGCACCATGAACTCCTTGAGGATGTCGTTCTGAATCGTACCCGAAAGCTGGTCGAGCGTGCAGCCCTGCTCCAGACCGGTGACGATGTAGAAGGCCAGAATGGGCAGCACGGCGCCGTTCATGGTCATCGAAACCGACATCTTGTCGAGCGGAATGCCGTTGAAGAGCACCTTCATGTCCTCGACCGAGCAAATCGACACACCGGCCTTGCCCACGTCACCAACCACACGCGGATGGTCGGCGTCGTAGCCGCGGTGCGTAGCCAGGTCGAAAGCCACCGACAGACCCTTCTGACCGGCCGCCAGGTTGCGGCGATAGAAGGCGTTGGACTCCTCGGCGGTCGAGAAACCGGCATACTGGCGGATGGTCCACGGACGCATCACGTACATCGTCGAGTAGGGACCGCGCAGGAAGGGGGCGATACCTGCCGCATAGTTCAGGTGCTCCATGCCTTCGAGGTCTTCGGCCGTATAGGTTCCCTTGACGGGAATGCGCTCGGCCGTCAGCCACGGCTCCACCTGTCCGCAGCCCTTCGAGGCGCAGCAGCTCTTCTGCTGACCGCCTTCGTATTTTAATTCTGAAAATTTAGCTCTCATGATTAGATTCCCATCTCTTTAAGGTAGAACTTCAGTGTCTCGAGCACGTTCGACTTCACGTTGATGAAGTTGGTGATGCCCTGTGCCTCGAGTTCGGGCGTGCAGGCGGGTGCACCGGCCACAACGAGGATGGCCTTGCCGCCGAGCAGCTCCTTGACCTTCGGAGCGACCGTTGCGTAGTCGTCGTCCGATGCGCAGACAACGACGATTTCGGCCTTCGATGCGAGTGCGGCCTCGACGCCCTCCTCAACCGACTTGAAGAAGGTGTTGTCGATGACGCGGATGCCGGCGCAGGCGAAGAAGTTGCACGAGAACTGGGCGCGTGCACGGGCCATTGCCAGACTGCCGCAGGTGAGCATGAATGCCTTGGGCTCCTTGCCGCTGCGGTCCACGTGCAGACGCATGGCCTCGAATGCCATGGCGCCGCGGTAGGGCTTCAGCGTGTTGCCCTCGCTTTCGGGACGCGTTACGCACTCCTGCTTAATCTCCTCGCCGGCCTTCTCCGTGAAGTTGGGGTACTGGTTGGCGCCCAGCAGAATCTGACGGCGCGTGGCGATGTTCTTGTCCTTGGCTGCAGCCGAAGCCTTGACGCGCTCTACGATGAAGCCCGACTTGTAGGCCTCCGTGTAGCCGCCCTTCTCCTCAATCTCGAGGAAGAGCTTCCAGGCCTCGTTGGCAATCGACTGGGTGAGGTTCTCGATGTAGTACGAACCGCCGGCCGGGTCAACCACCTGGTCGAAGTGAGCCTCGTGCTTGAGCAGCAGCTCGACGTTGCGGGCGATGCGCTTCGAGAATTCGGTCGGAGCCTCGAACGATGCGTCGAACGGCGTCACCTCCAGCGAGTGGATGCCGGCGATGGAGGCCGACATGGCCTCGGTCGTGCCGCGGAGCATGTTCACATAGGGGTCGTATACGGTCTGGTTCCAGGTCGAGGTTACGGCGTGGGTGTACATCTTGCAGGCGCAATCCTTCTCGGGGTTGTATGCCTTGACGATGTTGGCCCAGAGCATGCGGGCGGCGCGGAACTTGGCCATCTCCATGAAGTAGTTCGAGGTGACGGCCATCGAGAAGCGGAGCTTGCGGGCAGCCTCGTCGACGCTCAGACCGGCGTCCATCAGACGCACCAGATAGTCGTGACCGGCCGAGAGCGTGAAGGCGAGCTCCTCGACGATGGTCGAGCCGGCGTTGCTGAAGATATGGCCCGAGACGGTTACCACGCGGATGTGCTTGTACTCCTTGGTCTTCTTGACCAGCTCGGCGATGCGTGCGAAGCACTTGGCACCGTTCTCCGAGCAGAAGTCACCCTTCGAGGTGAGGCCCTTGACCAGCGGGTCGATGCAGAAGTTGGCGTGTACATCCTCCTTGGCGATGCCCTCCTTCTCGACCTTTGCGAGGAAGAGTTCGGCTACGGCAGCGGGATGCTCGCCGCAGAAGGTCAGCTCGATGGCCGGGATGTGGATACCGGCCAGCAGCGTGTCGAGGTCGGCGGCGGAGAAGTTCTCCGAAGCGATGCAGAGTCCGAGTGCATCGACGCCTGCGTTGAGGAGCTTGAGCGCCTCTTCGTTGGCAGCCTTGGGGCACTCCACGCGGATGGTCTGGTGTACATGCCAGTGGTTGTTCGCGCGCGTGCCTCTTACATAAGGGAACTCTCCGGGCTGGGAGCCCAGGACCCGGAGACCTTCGAGATTTTCGGCCCGGTAGTAGGGACGGACATTGAATCCCTCGCCGGTTCTCCATACGAGTTTGCGCTCGTAGTCAGCACCTTTCAGGTCGGCCTTAATCACCTCTTCCCACTTCTCGGTCGGGACCGGAGGGAATTCGGTGAACAGCTTTTCACGTTGGGTATTTGCCATAACTATTAGAGATTAGTATAAGTGTTGTCCAAAATTGCACGTAAAGGTATAAAATATTCGGGAGAATGAAGCAAAAAATCGTTAGGAAAATAACAATACCCCGGATGCAGTTTTTAGGCCTGCCGGTGACTTGTTCGGTTATTTAGGATAAAATTAGTATGATATAGGAATAAAATCGAGAAAAATCAAAAACAGGAGATTTTGCGTATGTGCGATGAAAAATGATGCTGTTTTCCGGAAAATGGCTCTGAAAAACGGGGTGTCTGCCTGAAAACAGGGTCTGTTTTTCGGAAAATCGCGAAAAAATGAGGTGCTTTTCGAAAAAATGCGATTTTTGCAAAACAACGACAGCGTTTATTTTTTTACCTTTGCACTCGAAAGATAAAACGACAATTCATCCCCCATCCAGATTATGTCTCAACTCAGATTCAAGATGGTCGATGCGGCAATCAACCACACGGCCGTTGAAGTGAAGGCTCCCGAGGGACGTCCTTCGGATTATTTCGGAGAGAAGGTATTCGGACGCGCTGCCATGCGCAAGTACCTTGACAAGAAGACCTACGCAGCGCTGCTCGATACGATGGAGAACGGTACGCCGCTCACGCGCGACGTGGCCGACAGCATCGCCGCCGGCATGCGTCAGTGGGCGCTTGAGCATGGTGCCGACCACTATACGCACTGGTTCCAGCCGCTGACGGGCGGTACGGCCGAGAAGCACGATGCCTTCGCCGAGCCCGACGGAATGGGCGGCGTGCTGGAGGAGTTCTCGGGCAAGCTGCTCGTACAGCAGGAGCCCGACGCCTCGTCGTTCCCCAACGGCGGCATCCGCAACACCTTCGAGGCGCGCGGCTATTCGGCGTGGGACCCCTCGTCGCCGGCCTTCATCGTCGACACGACGCTCTGCATCCCGACCGTCTTCATCGCCTATACGGGCGAGGCGCTCGACTACAAGGTGCCCCTGCTGCGGGCCCTTTCGGCGGTTGATGCCGCTGCCACGGAGGTCTGCCACTACTTCGACAAGAATGTTTCGAAGGTCTTCTCCTATCTGGGCTGGGAGCAGGAGTATTTCCTCGTTGACGAGAGTCTCTGGGCCGCACGTCCCGACCTGATGCTCACGGGGCGTACGCTCATGGGTCACGAGTCGGCCAAGAACCAGCAGCTGGAGGACCACTATTTCGGTGCGATTCCGACGCGTGTGATGGCCTTCATGAAGGACCTCGAGTATGAGTGCCTGAAGCTGGGCATTCCGGTCAAGACGCGCCACAACGAGGTGGCTCCCAATCAGTTCGAGCTGGCTCCGGTCTACGAGGAGGTCAACCTTGCCAACGACCACAACCAGCTGCTGATGACCATCATGGACAAGATTGCGCGCCGCCACCAGTTCCGCGTGCTGCTCCACGAGAAGCCCTTCAAGGGCATCAACGGCTCGGGCAAGCACAACAACTGGTCGCTGGGCACCGATACGGGCGTCAATCTGCTCGGTCCGGGCAAGACGGCCGGTGAGAACCTGCAGTTCATCACCTTCCTGGTCAATGCCATCTCGGCGGTCTACAAGCACAACGGTCTGCTCAAGGCCTCCATCATGAGCGCCACCAACGCCCATCGTCTGGGCGCCAACGAGGCACCCCCGGCCATCATCTCGACCTTCCTCGGTTCGCAGGTCTCGGCCGTGCTGGACAAGCTGGCAGCCTCGAGCGGCGACGATGCGATTCGCTTCGACGCGAAGAGCGTCTTCAAGATGAGCGGCATCTCGCACATCCCGACTCTGCTGCTCGACAATACGGACCGCAACCGCACCTCGCCCTTCGCCTTCACGGGCAACCGCTTCGAGTTCCGCGCCGTGGGTTCGTCGGACAACTGCGCCGAGGCGATGATTGTGCTCAATACAGCGATGGCCAACGAGCTGACGGAGTTCAAGCGCAACGTCGACGCCCAGATTGAGGCCGGCGTGAAGAAGGAGAAGGCCATCTACGAGGTGCTCAAGCAGATGATTAAGGCCTGCCAGGCGATTCGCTTCGACGGCAACGGCTATTCGGACGAGTGGAAGGCCGAGGCGGCCCGCCGCGGTCTGGACTGCGAGACCTCCACGCCGCTCATCTTCGACCGCTATCTGGACCAGGCGTCGCTCGACATGTTCGCTGCAACGGGCGTCTTCTCGAAGGTCGAGCTCGAGGCCCGCACCGAGGTGAAGTGGGAGACCTATACCAAGAAGATTCAGATTGAGGGCCGCGTACTGGGTGACCTGGCGATGAACCACATCGTGCCGACGGCTTCGCGCTACGAGGCGATGCTGCTCGACAAGGTCTATAAGATGGCGCAGATTCCGGGGCTCAACGCTGCGGCCGACATCGAACTCATCAAGAAAATACAGGGCCACACGGCTGAAATCCAGCGCCTGACGGGCGAGATGATTGAGGCGCGCAAGCACGCCAACCCCATCGAGGACCAGCGTGCCAAGGCCATCGCCTACCACGATACGGTGGCGGTCTTCTTCGACCAGATTCGCTACCATATCGACAAGCTGGAGGAGATTGTCGACGACCAGATTTGGCCCCTGCCGAAATACCGCGAGCTGCTCTTCATGCGTTAGCGGTACATTGGAGAAGTTAGGTTTTTGAGCGAAGCGGGGAGGCTGCGGCCTCCCCGCTTCCGTTTTACGACCCGCCTTTGCACGGTGCCGCCCCTTTTGCGGTCTGCGTCCTGGTTGTTGTCTTGCTGCGCCTCCGCTCGCGGGTCGGCGGGCGGAGGGGGGGCCGGCTGCGGTGTGTGGAGGTGAGGGTGCGGTCGCGCCGGGTGTTCGTTTTCGGGCCAAAGATGTTGCGGCCGGCCGTTGCATCGGGGCGGATTCGAATAAAAGTATTATCTTTGTAACAGGCGCCTGCCGAGGGGTTGTTTCCGGTGATATGCGGGGCGGCGCGCAAATCCTTTCGAACCATGAAGCCACTCTTTTCGGAACGCGAAGTGCGTGCCGTGGCGATTTTTCTGCCGCTGGCCGGACTGGTCATCCTCGGCCTGCTGCTGGCCCGCCCACGGACGACGCAGCAGGATGCCGACCTGCTTGAACGGGAGTTCGAGGAGCGGGTCGACTCGGCCCGTCTGCGCCCGTTCGACCCCAACCGGGCCGACTACGACGAGCTGCGCAGCCTCGGGCTCTCGAAGTACGAGGCGGTGAGCCTGCTCAAGTACCGCGCTTCGGGCAAGATTTTCCGCATTCCCGAGGATGTGGCCCTCTGCTATGGCTTCTCGGATTCGCTCTACCGCCGTCTGGCGCCCTACATCCGCATCGGCCGCAAGTACGCCCTCGCGCCCCGCTCGTACAGCCGCGAGCGGATTGTGCCGCAGCCGATTGCTCCCGAGCCCTTCCTGGTCGACACGGTAAGCGCCGCCTATCTGCAGGCCATCGGGGCCCTGTCGCGGCGTCAGGCCCAGGTCTTCATCCGCTGGCGCGATGCGAGCGGCATCCGCGACATGGAGGAGCTGCGCGCCTGCTACGTCATCTCGGATTCGGTGGCCGACGCCCTGGAGCCCTACGTCCTCTTTGCGGAGCGGCGCCCCTCGCCCTTCGAGGAGCCCGTCGAGCTCAACAGCGCCGATTCGGCTGCGCTGCGGAGCGTCGTCGGCATCGGCGAGAAGACCGTGACGGCCATCATGCGCTACCGCGAACGGCTGGGCGGCTTCGTGCGGGTCGAGCAACTGGCCGAGGTGCCGGGCGTTACGGAGCGCAATTACGAGCGAATTTTGAAACAAATTCGCTGCGATAGCTTTCAAATTCGAAAAATTGATATTAACTTTGCAGCCCCGAACGAGTTGGGACGCCATCCCTACATGGCACCCCGCACGTTGCGGAAACTGCTCAAGGCAAGACAATTGAAAGGAGGTTGGAGTACCCTCGAAGAGTTGGTAAAGGACGACATATTGACCCGGGAGGAGGCAGCGCGGCTGGCTCCCTACCTGCAATTCGGGGTGCGGAAGACGGAACTGAAAGATGATTCGACGTCGTTCGGAGGTGAGGTTCCTCCGGGCTACTTCCAATGAAAAGACAACCTCAATTTTAATTTTTGCAAACTTAAATACAACACATACCATGATTATCATGCCGGTAAAAGAGGGCGAGAACATCGAGCGCGCCCTGAAGAAGTTCAAGCGTAAATACGAGCGTACGGGTGTCCTGAAGGAGCTCCGTCGTCGCCAGTACTTCACGAAGCCTTCGGTGGCCAAGCGTGAGGCGATGCAGCGCGCCATTTACGTGGAGCACACCTACCGCAACGAGGAGTAGGCGCTTCGCTTCCGAAAAAAGAGCCCCGACGGTTTCCGTCGGGGCTCTTTCGTGTCGGGAGTGAAGCGTGGGCCCTGTCTGTCGGAACTTTTTCGTGTCGGTTTGGAGACGTTCCGCACGCTCCGGACGTCGGGGCTATTTTGTGTCGGTCGGATGTCCCCATACGCTCCGGACGTCGGGGCTTTTTTATGCCGGTGTGTGAAGCATGTCCGCGCGCTTCGGTTCGGGCGGGCCGGTGCCCGGACGTCGGGCAGGGTGGCCTTCGCCGTATTCACTCTATCCTGTCCGTTCTCCGTCTCCGTTTCCGTTTCCCGTCTCCGGTTCCTGCCGGGTTGCCCTGCCGGTCGGAATCATCCCTCCGGGCAGGGTTTCGAAGTGTAAGCTGCCGGCGGTTGTCGGGTGGGTGAAATGCCGGAATCGGGCCATAATAGGGTAGTGGTGACCGAAAACGGGTGTACGGCCGTTCGTGTTTTTTTTAGGAATAATACCCCTGCTGAACCGTTTTTGTACGGATAAAATGATGAAAAAAGGGGCTGAGTTGACTTTCTTTGTGAGAAAATGATGACAAAATGAATAAACGTACGGCCGGAAGTAGGATATTTTGAAAAATAAGGTTATCTTTATTTTTACTTGTGAGAATGATTTGTGGGGTGAGAAACGTCCGTTCATATTCGGAAAAGGCTCACAAATCGCTTCCGCTGCCCGGTCCAGTCCGGTCGACGGTCGTGATACGGCGTTTTTTGCGATTGGGACGGTATTCCGCCCTTTTTTCGTATCACGGTGTCGGCAAGCAAACTTTTTAACTAATAACTTAAACTGTTCGTTACATGAAGTTTTTTGGACTCACGATTGCGGCGGCTGTCGCCACAATGACGGCTCAGGGTGTGTCGGCCCAGGAGCTCAACAAAAAGGTAGCCTCGGACGAGTACGTGCGTAACTCGGTCTGCCTGATGATGATGGAGGATGCCTCCGTGCCCCAGAAGGATGTGCTCCGCGAGGCGTTCCTCAATGCGGAGTGGAACCCCAAGTACAACGACCAGAACATCGAGACGTCGCTGCGCGTCATCGACCCGACGGCCTATACGCTCACTGCCGACGACGAGGCGGCCTTCAACCTCGCCTGCACCCCCACGGAGCAGTATCTCAACATCCTCGAGACGGGTGGTACGGCTCCCAAGCAGACCTACTACAACGAGACGATGAACCAGATTCTGCGTCAGCTGATGGCGACCCAGACGCAGACCGTCGATACGGTCATCAAGCTCAACGTGGCGCGTCTGGCCAACAAGTACCTGCTTGAGAACCACGTGGCCAAGCGTCTGGCCGACGGCTGGTTCCTCGGTCCCGACGGCCAGTACACCGACTCCACCGTGCTCGAGCGCGGCATGCTGAACGTCTCGGCCGATGAGTCGGAGGTGGCCGCTGCGACCGAGGCCGGTTCGCACTACCTGATGCGTCAGATTGACCTCTCGGAGCTGGTGGGCAACACCTTCGTGGTGGTGACGCGCTTCGGCTACAAGGCCAAGGATGCGCTGGTGGCCGACATCATGCTGCCGATGTACGCCGCCGCCGAGTTCGATTCGTCGGGCTACGGCAAGATGGCGCTCAAGGTGGCCGAGATGGGCGTGAAGGCCGGTCTGGGTGCCGGATACTACGTAACGGTTGACTCCTACCTCTTCCGTCTGCGCTGGAACGATGCCATCGCCGAGCGCTTCAACGAGCTGTGGGACAACGAGACCGGCGCCTTCAACATGGATGCCTACAACGCTTCGGACCTCTTCTCGCTGCAGTTCATCGGCAACGAGCGCGCATGGGCCAAGACCAAGGCCGGCGTCTTCACCGACAAGAGCGAGGATGAGCTGATTCGTCTGGCTGCCGCCGACGCCGTGGACGGCGTGCTGGCCAAGTTCGAGCGCAAGTACGACGAGTTCAAGACCAAGACCCCGCTCATCGTGCACGAGACCACCGACAAGAAGGGTCGTCCGACCCGCACCTATGCAGCCCGCATCGGTACGCGTGACGGTCTGGAGGGCGGCGAGGTATTCGAAGTGCTCGAGAAGAAGATTGTCATGAAGGACTCCGTCGAGCGCGTCTCCTACGTCAAGAAGGGCGAGCTGACCGTCGACAAGAAGAACGTTTGGGATAACTCCTACAGCACCGAGGTGGGTGCTCCGTCGGAGGAGGCCAAGACGGGCGAGACGCTGCTGGTGGGCAAGAGCAAGGATGCCTACTACGAGGGTCTGCTGCTGCGCATGAAGACCAAGAAGAAGTAGTGTGCCGCATGGACGTTGCATGAACCTGTTACCTTTTTATATTGTACTGCAATGAAAAGATTAGTTTTCATATTGATGCTTGTCCTTCTGCCCGCGATGCTCTTCGCGGGTCAGAAGAACAAGACCAAGAAGGCCAATGCGGAGACTGCCGCATGGCGCTATGAAATCCAGAACGAGGCGGTGGGTGCCGACAATACGGTGCTGGTCCGCGTCTGGAGCTATTCGAAGAGTGTTGACGTGGCCCGCAAGCAGGCGCTCAAGAATGCCGTTCACGGCCTGATTTTCAAGGGGGCGGCGGCCAACAACGACCGCTCGAAGCGTGCCCGCGCACTCAAGCCGCTGGTAAGCGACCCGAACGCCGAACAGACCTATGCCGCGTTCTTCGATAGCTTCTTCGCCGACGGGGGTGACTATGCCCGCTACGTATCGGTTGCCAACAGCTCGGGAGCCGGCAACGTGGTGAAGATGGGCAAGGAGTACAAGGTGGCCGTCTACGTGACGGTGCAGTACTCCGAGCTGCGCAACCGCCTCGAAAGCGAAGGAATTATCAAGAGCCTGGATTCCATCTTCTAACCTGTAAACCGTTGTGGATATGAAACGAGTGATTTTGTCGTGTGCCCTGCTCCTGGCCGCCGTGCTGGGCTATGCGCAGGGTGCCAAGAAGCCGACGATTATGGTCGTGCCGAGCGATGTGTGGTGCATCCAGAACGGCTACTACACCACCTTCGACAACCAGGGGACCGAAGAGAAGGTGCCCGACTACACGAAGGCAATCCAGGGCGATGCCGACCTGCTGCTGGTGACCAGCAAGCTGGGTGAACTGATGGCCGAGCGGGGCTTCCCGCTGCGGAGCATGGAGGCCATGCTCAAGCGGCTGAAGACCGAAGAGGCCGAGGAGTCGCTCACCATGTCGAAGGAGACGGGTGCCGAACTGGCCGAGTCGCCGCTCGACAAGCTCAAGCGGGTGGCCCGCGCCGACATCTGGATGCAGGTGACGTGGACCGTCAACCGCATCGGACGCGATGTCTCGGTGACCTTCAACCTTCAGGGTCTCGATGCCTACACCGATAAGCAGGTCGCCGCCGGCTCGGGTACGAGCGCTCCGGAGCCTGCCGCCTGGATGGAGCTCCCCGTGACGCTGTCGGAGGCCGTGAACGCCAATCTGGAGGACTTCTGCAATCAGCTGATGGCGCACTTCCAGGATATGGAGACCAAGGGACGTGAAATCGCCCTGACGTGCCGTTGCTGGAGCGACAGCGAATATGACTTCGAGAGCGAGGTGGGCGGCGACGAGCTGGGCTTCCTCATCGAGGACTGGGTGGCTGCCAATACGGTCGAGGGTCGTTTCACGACGGCCGACGCCTCGGAGAGCCGCATGTACTTCGAGCAGGTGCGCATCCCGCTCTTCAACGAGAACGGCCGCGCGCTCGACGCCCGCTCGTGGGCCAACGGCCTGCGCCGCGAGCTGCGCGAGAAGTACGGCATCGAGTCGAAGCTCACGATTCGCGGTCTGGGACAGGCAATCCTGACCATCGGAGGCAAATAATGATGTAGCATGAACTGCGCGGCAGACCCGACGGCGGACCCCGTGTCCGCTGCCGGGCCTTCGCCGCATAAAAACTCAAACAGCATGATGAAGAGATTTTTCGGGGTCGTGGCGGCGTTGTTCCTCTCCGCAGCGTCGTTCGCACAGACGGACCTGGTGGCCGTGACGCCCTACGTTTGCGATGAACTGGAGCTGCCCGCCGGCGTGAAGAATACGCTCCAGCAGCGGATGCTGCAGCTGGCGACGCAGAATGGATACGGCTCGCTCTCGGGCGAGTTCGTCCTGACGCCCAACGTGCTCGTACTCGACAAGAAGACGACGGCCACGGCTCCGGCGCAGTTCATCGTCGATTTGGAGATTTCGGTCTACGTGGTCGCCGTGGCCGAGCAGACCATCATCGCCGAGACGGCCGTGCCGGTGCGCGGCATCGGAGCCTCGGAGTCGAAGGCCTACATCAGCGCCATCAACCGGCTCTCGCCCCGTACGCCCGCCATGCGCAACTTCATGAACAGCTGCCGCGAGCGGATTGTCGACTACTACGCGCAGCGGGTCCCCGTGCTGATTGCAAAGGCGCAGTCGCTGGCCGACCGCGAGCAGTACGTTGAGGCCGTAGCGGTGCTCGACGCCATTCCCGAGAGCGTGCCCGAGTACGCCTCGGTGGCAAGCCTCAAGGTCGAGCTGGCCACGCAGCTGCTCGACCGCGTGGCCGAGACGGCCATGCAGCGCGCCAAGGTCGAGATGGTCAAGGGCAACTACGCCGAGGCGATGGATGCCCTGGTGGCGGTCAACCCCGCCAGCAACAAGGCCAAGGAGGCCTATGCGATGATTGACCAGGTGGCTGCGAAGATGAGCGAGGCCGAGCGCGCCGCACGCGAAGCGGAGTTGGCCCGTCTGGAGCAGGAGCGCGAAGCCTCGCAGCGGGCGTTCGACAACCAGATGATGCTCGAGAAGATGCGTCTCGAGGCGTCGTCCAAGGCCGCCGAGTCGGCCCGCAGCGCTGCGGCCGAGGTGTCGCTCTCGGGCATCAACGCCTGGCTGTTCGGCAAACTGAAGTAATCACCCGATAAAACGAAGAATACCCATGGCACAATGTCCCCGATGCAAGGAGGAGATGCCTCTGCTTTCGAAAGTATGCCCCGTCTGCGGATACGTGATGAACGACGGCGATGATTCGCCGACGGCCGAGGAGCTGGTCAACAGGCTCGAAGAGCTGCTGCTGCGCAGCAAGAACATGCCCAAACCCTCGTTTGCCGCCAGCCTGCGCAACATGCTCTTCGTGCTGTTCCTGGTGCTGGCCCTCTACTTCGTCGTGCTGGCCCTCATCAGCGAGGCGGGCCTCTTCTGGCTGCTGGGCATCGCATGCGGCGTGGTGGCGCTCTACCTGCTCGTGCGCAAGCTCACGAAGCGTACGACCAGCGCCGGTGCGTTCGAGCGTCTAAAGAACGAATATGAATACCAGGAGCGCCTTGCGCGCCGCAGCTTCGGCAAGAACATCGAGGTCTCGCGGCTCATCAAGGAGATAACCTCCGAAATCAACGCCGTCGAGGCGGAGCACCTCGCAGCCCGTCGGCGCAGCCGCACGCTGTGGCTGGTTTTCGCCGTGGTGGTCATCGTGGTGGCTGCCGGCGGCATTTTCTCGACTGACCTCGCCTCGCGCGACGAGGCTCCGGCAACGGAGCAGAGCCTTCCGGGCGGAGAGAGCTCCGGGGAGGCGGCCGCCGAGGGTGAGGCAGCTCCGTGGAAGGCGCGTGTGGCCGCCTTCGCCGCTTCGTCCGACAACAGCGAGTACGGCGACAATGCCGCCCGACTCTCCGTGCTGGACGAAATCCTCAAGTACAACGCCTTCGACGCCGCCGAGGAGTTCTTCTTCACCTATTGCCAGGGGAAGATGGGCGACCTGGAGTGCGCCCGGAAGGTTGTAGGTAGTTATCTTGCCGCCGACCGGAAGGCCGACGCGGCCGCATTTGCCGGCCGGGTTGCGCTGCGTTATGCGTCGGATACGGCCAAACTGAAAAAAATGGTAGAATAAGATGGGACTTTTCAGCAAAAACAAGGCGGAAGGCGGCATCCTGGATGTCATCCGCTGCGACGAACCCGATTATCTGGTGTGGAAATGGTCGCCCGCAGGGGTGCCGAGCCGCCGCGAGAATGCCATCCGGTGGGGCAGTACGCTCCGCGTCAAGCAGGGCGAGGTGGCGGTCTTCGTCTATCGCCAGAACGACGGCAAGGAGATGGACTACTTCGAAGGTCCGCTCGACACGACGCTCAAGACGGCCAACTTCCCCGTGCTTTCGGGCATCCTGGGGTCGGTGTTTGGAGGGGAGACCCCCTTCCAGGCCGAAATCTACTTCATCAACCTGGCGGGCAACGTCCGTCTGCCCTTCTTCGTCCCGCAGTTCGACGTCTCGGACCCCCGGTTCCTGGACTACGCCGTGCCGGTGACGGTCAAGGGGCAGCTGCTCTTCAACATTACGGACTACAAGTCGTTCATCTCGCTGCACCGCATGATGCAGTTCGACATGGATGACTTCGCCGAGGAGGTGCGTGCTTCGGTAGTGCGCTATACCAAGTCGGTGGTGACCAATGCTCCGTCGAAGGGGCAGATTCCCCTGCTGCAGATTGAGCGCCACATCGACGAGGTGACGACGCTTGTCGAGGAGCGGCTGCGGTCGGTGCTTGCCGACGACTTCGGGGTGAACCTCAAGCGTCTGGACCTCTCGGAAATCGCTCTGGACAAGGATTCGGAGGGCTATGCCGACCTCTATGAGGTGACCACGGCGCAGATGACCGAGCTGACCCGGGCCCGCACGGAGGATACCGTCGAGCGCCTGCGCATGGGCCGCGAAGTGGAGTTCAAGCGCCAGAATCTGGGCGCTGAGACCGACTACTTCGCCGCACACCGGCTCAACCAGCAGACCGAGGTGGCCAAGATTGCGGCCGAGAGCCTCGGCGAGATGGGCGGCGGCATGGGCGGCGGCGACGGACTCAACCCTGCCGGCATGATGGCCGGGATGATGCTGGGCGGCGCCGTGGGCAGCAACATGGCCGGCATGATGAACGGCATGATGGGCGGCATGCAGGGTACGATGGCGCCTCAGACGTCGCAGACTCCGCCGCCCCTGACCACGACGATGTACTACGTTGCGGTGAACGGCCAGCAGACGGGGCCCTATGCGCTTGAAGTCATCCGCCAAATGATTGCCGACGGCCGCATCGTGCGCGAGACGCTCGTCTGGAAGCAGGGCATGCCCGCCTGGGAGCAGGCCGGCGCGGTGACCGAACTGGCCCCCTGCTTCGTCCCGGTGCCGCCGGTGCCTCCCGTACCGCCGGTTCCCCCCGTTGTTCCACCTCAAAAGTAGCAAGTCATGAAATTCAGACCCATTCCCGCAGTCATCGCACTGCTGCTCGGCGGCCTGGTATGCTACGGCTATCTGGCCTGTGGCGTCGAGACGGTGATGACGGTCATCGCCACCGTAGTGGCGCTGCTCTTCCTGGTGTCGGTGCTGGGCATCGGTTTCACGACCGGCCCCAACCGGACGGTGCTCTTCTCGACCGTCTCGAGCATCCTGCTGCTCGTCACCTTCCTGCTCAACATCCTCTTTGCGTGGCTCCACGTGGCGCTTCCCGTGGTGATTATCGTCAATGCGCTGGCCGTCATCGGGTGGCTCTTCGCACTCTATGCGGCCCTTTCCGGCAACGTAAAAAATCAAAAGTCATGAAACGGCTCCTGACGCTTCTGCTGCTCCTGGCTGTGGCGCTTCCCGCCTCGGCACAGAAGGAGAAGGTGGTTGAACGCAGCGCCAAGAAGGCGCCCGCGTGGCTGGGCATCTCGTGCCCCGACTACTTCACCGTCTCGGCGACGGCCCCGACGCTCGACCAGGCCCAGAAGCAGTGCCTGACGGATATCCGCCAGCACATCATCACCTCGATTGCCTCGAACATCACCTCCGAGGAGAAGCTCTACCAGGAGCAGACGGCCCGCAACGGCGTGGTCTCGCTGCTCAACAGCTACGCCTCCGAGGTGGGAACCACCGGGGCCTTGATGCCCTATCTGTGCGACATCTCCCTCTCGCGGGCGCTCGGCGTCTACTGGGAGCGGCGCTTCGTCAAGCAGGAGAAGAGCTACTACTACATCTACCACGTGCAGTATCCCTTCACCGATGCCGACCGCAGCGCGGCCATTGCCGCCTTCCGGGCCCTCGACAACGAGCATCTGGAGCGTCTTGAGCAGCTCGAGGAGCAGTTCGAGACCTTCACCGACCTGAGCTTCCTCGACCAGACGGCCGCGGCGCTCAATCCGCTCATCGACTACTTCTTCGATACGGACCGCCGCAACCGGGCCGTCAACCTGCAGCAGCGCTGTCGCCAGGCGTGCGGCGAGGTTGCCATCGTGCCCGACAGCGCCTCGCTGGGGTGCTACTGCTATCACTTGGCGCTGCACGGCCGCCGCGTGACGTCGGACCGTCAGCCGCGCCTGGAGAGCGACTATGCCACCAACCTGCGCGTCGTGTCGCTCGACGGGGGCTATGCGCTGCTCTACGACGAGGCGGGCATCGAGGGTGAGGAGAATTTCATCACGATGACCTACACCTTCGGCGGACGGCGGCTGCAGCACCGCGTGGTCTTCGACCCCACGGAGGGCAAGCTGGCCGTACGTCCCTTCGGTACGGTCGAAATCGACGCGCTCGGCCCCGGAGCCGATAGCGTGGCCACGTGGCGCATCTCGGTGCCGCTGCGGTCGAACAACGATACGCGCTTCGAGGTGCGTCACGTCGACATCCGCGTGCCGGAGTTCGGTGCTGCGGCCCAGGGCTCGCTTGCGGGCTACGCCTTCGAGGGCAAGGGGGTCCATACGCTGCGCTTCACGGCCTCCGTGCCGCAGGTGACTCCCGCGCGCCGGAGCGTGCTGCTCAACGGTACGCTCAGCATCGTCGGAGCCGACGGCCGTCAGACCGACGTGCGCTTCAATCTTCCCTACAGACTCAATTTCACTAACCGCTAAATTCTTTTGAAGATGAAAAAAATGATGCTTATGGTTGGTGCGCTGGCGATGCTGGCCGCCACGACCTCTTGCTCGTCGTCGTCCAAGGCGCCGCGCAAGCCGCAGACCGACATGGTGGAGCAGGTGCTCCCGCTCAGTGGTCCCGAGTACCGCAGCGATGCCGACTACTATCGTGCCGTGCAGAGCGGTGTAAGCCCCGAGCAGTCGATGGCCAAGAAGATTGCCATGCAGAATGCCCGTCAGGAGATTGCCGCCGCCGTGCAGACCGACATCGCAACCGTGATGGAGAACTACGCCAAGTCGCAGAAACTTCCCAGCCAGACCGCCCGCAGCTACGAGGAGCGCGTTACGGAGCTCACCTACGCCATTGTCAAGCAGTCGGTGTCGGGCATGACGCTCGTCGATGAGAAACTCTTCAAGGAGGCCAACGGCGACTATCGTCACTATGTATGCATGCAGCTGAGCAAGAGCGACATGAAGCAGCACGTGCTCGACGAGATGCAGAAGGACGAGAAGCTGATGTCGGACTTCGAGTTCGACCAGTTCAAGAAGCTCTACGAGCAGAAGCTCTCGGAGTATTCGCAGCAGTAGTCCTCCGCTTTGCTCACGCGGTGTCCGGCTCCGGAGTACGGGGCGGACGCCGCTTTTTGTCTCTTAAAAAACGAAGTCCATGAACCGACCCATACGTGCGGCGCTCGTCGCCGCGATAGCGACCCTGACCGTTGCTGCGGCCTCCGCCCAGGATGTGCGCAGCAGTTACAAGGAGTTCATCCGTCAGCGCCAGCAGGCCTATCAGGAGTACATCGATTCGCGCAATGCCGAGTATATCCGCTACATGCGCGAGCGGTGGACCGCTGCCGAGGAGCGGCCGGCCGTTGAGGCCGAGTCGCAGCCGGCGCCTCCGATTCCCGCGACGCCGCCCGACGAGGAACCGCCTGCACCGCGCGCCGTGCCCGTTGCCGAGGTGGTCGAGCCCGTGGCTCCGGCTCCTGAGCCGGTCGTCGAACCCGACATTCCCGCAGCGGTCGGGCCGGCAGCGGGGGAGGGGAACCTCATCCCCGACACCGATGCGGCGCTGCAGGGTGGCTCCGCGCCGACCATCCGCCCCGATGTGCCTGCTGACCCCGCTGCGGGGAGAGGCGGCGCGCCGCAGCTTCGACCCGACGGAGGCAACATCCTCGCGGGAGGGGAGTCGGGGCAGCTCCCGACGCTTCGTCCCGAGGGCGGGAACGTCGGCGGAGACAACCACTCGTCGGTGTTGGGTTCCGATGCTCCGGCAGCTCCCGTGAAGCCGGCCGTACCCGACGCCGGCCCGGCTGCTCCCGTTCGTCCGGCAGCTCCCGTGACCGCGCCTTCGGCCCCGGCACAACCGGCCCTTCCGAGTGCTTCCGCCGTGACGCCCGCCGCACCGGCAGTGCCTGCCGCCGATGAGGTTGCAGCCGACCGTGGCGGTGCGATGCGCGGCGGGTCGAAGCTCAAGGGGCCGCAGCAGCGCTTCACCTTCGTCGGTACGGAGTATGCCGTGCCCGCCGTGCAGGGGTCGAAGCCCCGCCTGCGCGACGTCTCTGAGGGCTCCGTGGCAACGCTCTGGGAGTCCTTCTCGGCGCCGGCCTACCGTACGGTGACGGAGGAGTGCCTCCGTCTGCGCGACCAGTTGCGCCTCGACGACTGGGGCTACCTCAAGATGCTGGAGTTCCTCGCCTCGGCCTGGTACGACGGTGCAGCCAACGAGGCGGTGCTGCTCCAGACCTTCCTCATGGCGCAGTCGGGCTACAAAGTGCGCATCGCCCGCACGGGACAGCGCCTCGTGCTGCTCGTCCCCGCCTCGGGCATGCTCTATGGCTATCGTTACCTCGAGCTTGGCGGCGAGAAGTTCTTCGTCGTGGGCAACCTGCCCGCATCGGGCGGCTACTATGTCTTCAACCGCGCCTTCCCGGGCGAGCGGCTCCTTGCGCTGCGTCCGTCGGTTCCGGCGCTTCCCGAACGGAAGGTTGCTCCGCGCCACCTCGTCTCGAAGCGCTATCCCGAACTTCAGGCCGACGTGGTGGTCGACCGCAGTCTGATTGACTACTACAACCTCTTCCCCTGCTGCGACGTTGCGGTCTACCAAATCCCCTCGGTGGGCGCCACCGTGCGTCAGAGCCTCTATCCCGCCCTGCAGCAGGCTCTCTCGGGCCGAAGCGAGACCGAGGCGGCCGACATGCTGCTCAACTTCGTGCAGACGGCATTCCCCTACGCCACCGATGACGAGCAGTTCGGCTACGAACGTCCGCTCTTTGCCGAGGAGACGCTCTTCTATCCGGCCTGCGACTGCGAGGACCGCGCCGTGCTCTATTCGCTGCTCGTGCGCGAGCTGCTGGGGCTCGACGTCGTGCTGCTCGAGTATCCGGGCCACGTGGCTGCGGCGGTCTGCTTCAAGGGGGAGGCTCCGGGCGACTACGTCGTCGTGCGCGGCAAGCGCTATACGGTCTGCGACCCGACCTACATCGGCGCCGGTATCGGCCGTACGATGCCCGGCATGGACAATGCAAGCGTCGAGGTGCTCATGCGCTGACGCCCTTCTCGGCCCCGGACGGGGCGTGTGTGTACACTTTGGGAGCGAAGACCCTGCGGGGTCTTCGCTCCCTTTTTATATAGGTCGTACCGGTCGGATGTCAGAACGTTGTCGTCTGTTTTTGTGGAAAACTAAATTTTTTAGTTGAATAACTATAAAAAATAGTTGCTCGACGGAAAAATTTTGCTACCTTTGTTGTGCGGGGAATGCAGGAGGAGAACACCCCGCTGATTGCCATGGAGAAACTGACCCATAAGGAGGAGGAGCTGATGCGCTATTTCTGGGCGCACGGCCCGTTGTTCGTGCGCGAGGTGGTGGCGCTCTGCCCCGAACCGCGCCCCCATTTCAATACCGTCTCGACGATTGTTCGTACGCTCGAAGCGAAGGGCTACCTCTCGCACAAGGCCTTCGGGGCGACCTACCAGTACTTCCCGGTGGTGAGCGAGGAGGAGTTTTCGCGGCAGACGCTCGGTGGCGTCATCCGCAAGTACTTCGAGAACTCCTATCTGGGCGCCGTCTCGGCGCTGGTCGAGGAGGAGAAGATTTCGGTCGAGGAGCTGCGCGGGCTCATCGACCGCATCGAACGTGAAAACAGCCGGTAGCCATGTACGACCTGATGCTATACAGCCTGAAGACGGGCGCCTGTCTGGCAGTCTTCTACCTCTTCTACAAACTGCTGCTCAGCCGCGAGACCTTCCATCGCTTCAACCGCGTCGTGCTGCTTGAGATGCTTGTGCTCTCGTTCGTGCTGCCTTGCTGCGTGGTGACCCTCTACCGCGACCTGCCCGCGCCCGAGCCGTTTGTCCTGCCGGTAGTGACACAGCCCGCATTGCCCGTTGAGGCGGTGGCCGCTGCGAAACCCTTTCCGTGGCGGGAGCTTCTGGCGATGCTCTTTGCGGCGGGCGTCGTGGCCATGCTGCTGTGGGTTGTCGTATCGCTCGTGCGGGTGTGGAGCATTGTTCACGGCGGGCGGAGCGAGCGTCTTCCAGGCGGCATGGTGCTGGTGCGCCGTCCCGAGAGGGGTTCCCCCTTCAGCTGGGGACGCTATATCGTCGTCTCGGAACAGGACGACGACGCCCTGCTCCGCGATGTCCTGCTGCACGAGGAGGCCCACCTGCGGCTGCACCATTCGGTCGACTTGCTCGTGGCGGACCTTGCCGGATGTCTGCAGTGGTTCAACCCTGCGATGTGGCTCCTGCGCCGCGAGTTGCGCGCCATCCACGAATACGAGGCCGACGAGGCGGTGCTCCGCAGCGGCGTCGATGCACGCGAATATCAGATGTTGTTAATAAGGAAAGCTGCTGGCAGGAGGTGGTGCTCAGTAGCCAACAGCTTCAATCACAGTAAACTTAAAAACCGTATTACCATGATGTTACGTAAGAAATCATCGCGGTGGAACTACGCCCGTGCGTTGGTTTTCCTGCCGCTTGTCGGGCTTGCGCTCGGCGCCTTTGCAGAAACCGTCTACCGCGTTCCCGTAGACAAAGGTACGCAAAATTCCGGAACTTTCCTATCCTCGGCCGTCGGAAACGGCACATCGGTTGCGGCACTGGTCGACAGCGCGTTGCGTGATGCCTCGGCCGAGGCCGGACAGTCGGCATCGGAGGGGCTCGCCGGGTCGGCACAGGCGGCGCTCAAGCAGCCCGCGGTGCGCTATTTCATCGACGGCCGCGAGGTGACGGCCTCGGCGCTCGACACGCTCAAGGTGGAGCGGATTGCCTCGGTCGATGTGGAGAAGTCGGACGACCCGGCGTCGGGTATCGTCCGGATTACCCTTCGGGGTAACTCCTCGGAAGGGACGACCGACCAATATATCTACATTCTGGACGGTCAGCGGAAGAGCTACGCTGAGCTGGACATCGACCCTTCGGAGATTGCGTCGGTGAAGGTCATCAAGGAGCGCTCCGTAATAGAGCAGTTCGACCGGCCGGAGGCCAAGGGGGTGGTCTACATCCTCACGAACGATTTTGCCCGGCAACTCGAAGGGTCGCTCCGTGCCGGGGCCGAGGGCCTCGAGGCGGGACGCGCCGGTCTTGAGGCTGCGCGTGTCGGTCTTGAGGCTGCCCGGAAGCATCTGAGCGGCGACGAGTGGAAGAAGGTGCAGCAGCAGCTGCGCGAAGCCAGCGAGCAGCTTGAGCAGGCGCAGCGCGAGTTGGACGGGCAGCAGACCGAGGCCTCGCTGGAGGCGGCCCGTCAGTATTTGAACAGCGACGAGTGGAAGGCGGTTCAGCAGCAGCTGCGCGAAGCTAGCGAGCAGCTCGAGCAGGCGCAGCGCGAGTTGGACGGGCAGCGGCTCGCCTCCTCGCCGCAGACCATCGTCATCACCGGTGACGGAACCTCCGTCTCGGCCTCGGCCTCCGGCGCCGGCTCGGTTTCCACCTCGACCTCGACTTCGACCTCCTCCTCCGGTTCGTCGGCAGCCGCTGCTGCCGCAGGGTAGGGGGTGCCGAAGGGCGAGCCGATTATCTCCGTGAAGGGAGGTTCTACGAAACCGACTTCGCAGAAGGGGGTGCTTTGGGTCATCGACGGCAAGGAGTACCGTGCCGACAAGCTGAAACCCGGCGAGCTGGATGAGTTGCTGGGCGAACCTTCGAACATCCGTTCGATGATGATTCTCAAAGATGCTTCGGCCATTCGCGAGTATGGCCGCAAGGCCCGCAATGGCGCGATTATTGTCGAGACAAACAAGAAACGGTAAGCGTCAGAATAAAAGTTCGAGTGGGGGAGCGGCCTTCGGGTCACTTCCCCTTTTTGTGCGGCGTTATCACGAGTGGCGGCATTCTTTTGCACGGGGCCTTTTCGGATGGCCGCCTCTTCGGCGGACGCAGGGGGGGATGAGGCAGGAGCCGCGCCGCCGCCGAGGGGCCAGATGCGCTACCGATGCAAAAATCCCGGGTGCGGGTGCCCGAATACGCCCCTCTTTTGGTATCTTTGCAGTAGGAAAAAATATCAGCCATGAAACGACTCCTTCTGTTGTTGTGCGTGCTGACGGCGGTGGTTGGCTGCAAGCCCGACTTCCGTCGGCGTACGGCCCGCTATGCGTCGGTCGGCGAGCTTCGCGAGCGGCGGGCCGCCGTGCTCGATACGGTCGACGGGGCGCCCCGCTGGGGCTATGTCGATGCCGAGGGGCGGCTTGTGATTCCCTGCCGCTATGCCGCTGCGGCCCCCTTCAGCGAGGGGCGTGCCGCCGTGCAGATTCCCGGCGAGCGGTGGGGCTACATCGATACCACGGGGTTGATGGTCATCGCCCCCGAGTATGCCGTGGCTTCGCCCTTTGTCGACAGTCTGGCCTGGGTCGAGCTGCCGGGCGGCCTGCGCGGCCGCATCGACCGTGAGGGGCGAGAGGTCATCGCCTGCCTCTACAGCGAAATCGGCGAGCCGGGCCTTCGGGGCTGGCGTGCAGCCGTGCGCAACGGCCGCCGCGGCTACCTCTCGGAGAGCGGCGGCGAGGTGGTGCCCTGCCTCTACGACTCCATCGGACCGGTCGGCGAACGGGGGTGGATGGCCGCTCTGCGCAACGCCCGACGCGGATATCTCGACAGCCTGGGGCGTGAGGTCATCCCCTGCCGGTACGATACGATTGCCCCCTTTACAGGCGGTTACGCCCTTGCGGCCCGCACGGTCGACCAGGGGCTGCGCTGGGGGCTGGTCGATTCGCTGGGCGGCGAGCCGGTGGCGTGCCGCTACGAGGAGCTCGGCGCTCCGAGCGACGGACGGTTGCTCTTCCGCAGCGGCGGGGGACGTTACGGATACCTCGACCTGACGGGGCGCGTGGTGCTCCCGGCCCGCTATGCCGTGGCGCGGAGCTTCAACGAGCGTGTCGCCGTGGTGAGCTACGACGGCGTGCACTTCGGGGCCATCGACCGCCTCGGCCGCGAGCTCAGCTCGTTCCGCTACGAGTCGCTCGGGGATTTTCACGACGGGCTGGCACCCTTCAACGAGAATACGCGCGGCGCGATTTTCCCCGCCATGACCCACTATTGCGGCTATGTCGACACGGAGGGGCGCGAGGTGATTTCGCCCCGCTTCGACGATGCCCGCGAGTTCAGCGAGCGGCGTGCCGCCGTCATGCGTCTGGGCATGGTGCGCGACGACTTCTACAAACCGCGCTGGGGCTACATCGCCCCGACGGGCGAGCTGATGGTTCCCTACCGTTACGACGAGGTGTGGCCCTTCAGCTGCGGACTGGGGCGCGTCTACCTCGAGGGGCGCGGCTATGGCTATGTCGACCGTTCGGGTTCGGAGGTGCTTCCCTGTCAGTTCGAGCAGGCGGAGGATTTCGTCGATTTCACGGCCCGCGTGCGGCTGGACGGCCGCGACTTCAGAATCGATACCAAGGGGCAGGAGGTGACGGCCGCAGGGCATTGACCCTCGTGTGACCTCTGAAGAGCAATGACGGAGCGGAACCGGGGCCTTCTGCGGCTGCGGTTCCGCTCCTTCGTTTGTGCGGGTTGCCAGTTTCCCTACTGGAAGCCCACGACCTCGGGCCGCTTGGGCAGATAGCGGTACTGCTCGAGCCGTGTCTGGCTCGAGATGCGGTAGTATTCGCTCTCGACCAGCCCCCGTTTGCCGAAGGCAACACCCAGCTGGAGCTGGATGGCGCTGAAAATCAGACGTTCGTTCTTGAGCCGGATGCCCAGTCCGAACGAGGTGAAGAAGTCGTTCTTGAAGATGTTGGGCGAGTAGCCGATGAGCCCCATGTCGAGAAATCCGAAGAAGGCAATGCGGAATCCGAGCGGCTGGTAGGGGGTGAAGAGCACCGTTTCGGTGTTGAGCACCATGCGGTTCGTACCCGTGATGTGCTCCTTGAGCGCTTCGAGTCCGTTTTCGCGGGTGAAGCGCACGATTTCGTAGCTGCCCGCATCGCGGTTCCACCCCTGGGTGTAGTTCAGCGAGAGGAACTGGCGGACGCGGTTGCGGCGATAGATGTAGAGGTTCGAGAACCACTGCAGGTCGACATCCACGGCGCTGTGGTGCCACGAGCCGTCTGCCAGGTCGATGTAGCTTCCCAGCGTGAAGCTGCCCATGAGGTAGCCGGCACGGGTGAAACCGCCGATTTTGTAGACCGTACCCAGATACATCTCGTCGTTGAACTCGCCCCACGAGTAGCCGCCCACCAGCTCGGCCTTGTAGCCCGTGGCCAGGTACTCGCGCGTACCGAATCCGTAGACCATGTTCGCCGTGTAGAACTTCTCGCGGTAGAGACCCGCGCCGAAGAGCATCTCCTCGCTGTTGTGGAACGCCGGATTGTAGTCGGCGCGCACCTCGGGGCGGCGGCTGAACTGCGTGAAGCCGTAACGCCCCGTGAAGTAGATGCTCGAGCGTATCGAACGGATGTAGCGCGAGCGTCCGGCCCAGATGTCGAAGGTCTTCACCTTCACCAGGTCCGAGGTGTCGCGGTCGATGAGGTAGTACTTCGACTTGACGTTCTCGTAGCTGACGCCCACCTCGTAGTCGGTCGGCCGGATGAACTCCTTGCCGAAGTTGAGCTTCAGCTCCGAGTTGTAGAAGTCGCGCCCGGCCGAGAAGCTGGCCGAGTAGAACGAGCCGAAGATGTTGGGAATCTCATACTCGACGATGTTGCCGCCGTAGGAGAAGTCCTTGCGGCTGAAGTTGGTCTTCACGCGGAGCATGTTGCCCGTACCGAAGATGTTGGCGTCGTAGAGGCCGAACATGGTGTGCCCCTCGGAATGGAGGCCGGCGTCGACGCCGATGGTCCAGCTGTCGCGCGTATGGACGATGATGTCGACGCGCGTCGAGTCGAGCGAGTCGGGGCGAATCTCCAGCTCGGCGTCCGACACGTAGCTGCGCGAGCGCAGCAGCTGCTGGTTGCGGACCAGCTGCTCGGCATCGAGCGTGTCGCCCGGTCCGAAGAGCAGGTCGCGGCGCAGCACCCGTTCGCGCGTGAGGATGTGGAGGTTGTTGCCGGTCCGTTCGAGCCAGTTGCCGTCGGGGTCGAATACCTGGTTGCGTTCGATGGTGACCGAACCGATGGTCCGTCCCTCGTAGGGGAGGAAGCGCTGGCTTTCGTCCTCGACCGCGCCGCTGCGGGTGGTGTCGATGCGGCTGCGGGTGAAGAGGAGTCCGTAGAGCATGCGGGGCACGGCCCGGCGGCTGGTTTTCGAGCGGATGCTGTCGTAGAGGCGTTCGGTCCGCTCCGAGGGGGAGGTGCGCATGCGGGCCGAGTCGGGCGTAAAGAACTCGGCGCGTGGAGGTTCCGGCCGCTTCATCTGGGGCAAAGCGGTCTGCATCGCCAGCAGTGCTGCGGCGAGGATGAATAACCTCCGGACCATGACCTCAAAGATAACGTTTTTTCGGGTGAAAAAGTATGGTGAATGGGTGCCATTTGGCTTCTTCGACGTTTTGCCCATGCCTTTTTGTGAAGCCGTAAGTCGGGGGCGGTGACGGACCTTCTTCGGTTTTTTGCCTCCGTGTTATGCCGCTCCGGTCCCGCGAGTGGCTCTGAAGAGGGCGTGATTCCCGCAATGAGCCCTCGGTTGCGGCATTTTCCGCAAGGCGGGAATGCAAAAAGCCATTTCCAATGGTGGAAATGGCTTATGAGACGGTTTGCAGTTGTTTCCGTGGCTGCGGGGCTTACGGGTCTTGCTGGTTTTCGGGGCGTGCTTTTGGCGCGACAAGGTCCTCAGTACTCCGAACTTCCACGCCTCAGGCTGCAAGAAGTCCGGCTCCTTTCCGTACCTGCTCCAACCCCTCGTCTTCTTGGTCCTCCGGTTCTCCGGTTCTCCGGTTCTTCGGCTTCCGGCTTCCGGCTCTTGCTACCTGTCCCTCGATTCTTCAGTTCTCCGGTCCTCCGGTTTCTCGGCCTTTTGCCCTTGGTTCCCGGTTCCCCGTTCTCTTGGACCCCTTGGCTCCGGCTCCTTGGCTCCGGCTCCCTTGGACCCTCTTGGCTCTCTTTGCTCCCCCGTTTAGCTCCGCACCGGCACCCGGCCGCAGACTATTTGCGGGCCTCCTTGGCTTCGATGCACTCCGTGGCGTGGGGCACCTTCATCAGGCGCTCCTTCGGAATGAGCTTGCCGGTGGTCTTGCAGATGCCGTAGGTCTTGTTCTCGATACGGACGAGCGCCATCTCGAGGTTGCGGATGAACTTCATCTGATGGGCTGCCAGACGGCCGCTCTCCTCCTTCGAGAGGGTCGTGGCGCCCTCTTCGAGCACCTTGAAGGTCGGCGACGTATCCTCCGTATCGTTGTCGGCCGTATGGGTGATGGTCGCACGCAGAAGCTCATAGTCGGCGCGCGCATTCTCCAGCTTTTTCAGGATGAGCTGCTTGAACTCTTCGAGTTCGGCGTCGCTGTATCTTGTTCTTTCGTCTGCCATGGTTGTTGCTTTTGGTTTTATGTAAAAGTAAAGAATTATTTTCAGAAAACCAAATTTTCCGGTCAATAATGAACCCTTCGTTCCGCCCTGTTTACAGCAGCGGGAGCCGCTCGCTGCGGCCCCCGCTGTACTGTGCAGTTCCGTATGCGGACCGGACGCCCCGGGGGCGCGGCCGCAGCAGCACCCTATCGGATGCGGGTTACGGCGATGCGGAGCGGCTCCTCGTCGATATCGGTTGCGACAACCACCTCGCCCTGAGGCTCGGCCGAGCTCTTCACCTCGACGGCCAGCGTCTGCGAGCCGATGTAGTCGGCGTAGCGGGCCACGGCATCGGCTACGAGCTCCTTCTGCTCGATTTCGACGCGGATTTTGTCCGTCACTTCGAATCCCGAATCCTTGCGGATGTTCTGGATGCGGTTAATCAACTCGCGTGCCACACCTTCGGCGCGCAGCTCGTCCGTAAGGGTGATGTCGAGCGCCACGGTCAGCTTGCCCTCCGATGCCACAAGCCATCCGGGCATGTCCTCCGAGGTGATTTCGAAGTCGGCGGGTGTTACGACAATCTGCAGCCCGTCGATTTCGAGCACGCTCTCGGGGGCCGACTCGATTTCGGCGATGCGCTCCTGCGAGAACTGGGCCGTGAGGGCGGCAATCTGCTTCATGTATTTGCCGTACTTCGGGCCGAGCGTCTTGAAGTTGGGCTTGATGCGCTTGGTGATGATGCCCGTCGTCTGCTCGATGAGCTCCAGCTCCTTGACGTTCACCTCGTTCAGAATCAGGTTGCGCACGGCGTCGATGTGGCGCGCCATGGCGGGGTCGAGCACCGGAATGAGAATCTTGGTCAGCGGCTGGCGCACCTTGATGGAGACCTTGCGGCGCAGGGCCAGCACCATCGACGAGACGCGCTGTGCCAGCGACATCATCTCCTCGAGCGACGAGTCGATGAGCCGCTCGTCGGCCTTCGGATAGGTCGACAGGTGAACCGACGACTCCGTATGGCGCCCGCTCACGGCGTTCAGGTCGCGGAAGATGCGGTCCATCATGAAGGGTGCGAAGGGCGCCGCGAGCATCGAGACGGTCTCCAGACAGGTGTAGAGCGTCTGGTAGGCGGCCAGCTTGTCCTCGGTCATTCCGCCGCCCCAGAAACGCTTGCGGTTCAGACGCACGTACCAGTTCGAGAGGTTCTCGCCCACGAACTCCTGGATGGCGCGGGCGGCCGGCGTCGGGTCGTAGTTCTCGAGCGACTCGGTCACGTTCTTGACCAGCGTGTTGAGCAGCGAGATAATCCAGCGGTCGATTTCCGGACGGCGCTCGACGGGCACCTCCTCCTCGCGGCCGGTGAAGCCGTCGACGTTGGCGTAGAGGGCGAAGAAGGAGTAGGTGTTGTAGAGCGTGCCGAAGAACTTGCGGCGCACCTCGTCCACGCCGTCGCGGTCGAACTTGAGGTTGTCCCACGGCTGCGAGTTCGAAATCATGTACCACCGCGTGGCGTCGGGGCCGTAGGTAGAGAGGATGTCGAAGGGGTCGACGGCATTGCCCAGACGTTTCGACATCTTGTTGCCGTTCTTGTCGAGCACCAGACCGTTCGAGATGATGTTGCGGAAGGCCACCGAGTCGAAGAGCATCGTGGCGATGGCGTGCAGCGTGAAGAACCAGCCGCGCGTCTGGTCGACACCCTCGGCGATGAAGTCGGCCGGGTAGACCGTGCGGAAGTAGTCGCCTCCGTGTTCGAAGGGGTAGTGCAGCTGGGCATAGGGCATGGCACCCGAGTCGAACCATACGTCGATGAGGTCCGGTTCGCGGCGCATCGGCTCGCCCTTCGACGAGACGAGCACAATTGAATCGACGTAGGGACGGTGCAGGTCGATGTTTTGGGTCGAGTAGTTCTCGGCCGACATGTCGCCCACCTTGAAGTGGGGGAAGGGGTTCTCCTTCATCACGCCGGCGGCAATCGAACGCTCGATTTCCTGCATGAGCTCCTCAATCGAACCGATGCACTTCATCTCGGAGCGGTCCTCGGTGGCCCAGATGGGCAGCGGCGTGCCCCAGAAGCGCGAACGCGAGAGGTTCCAGTCGTTGAGGTTCTCGAGCCACTTGCCGAAACGGCCCGTGCCGGTCGACTCGGGCTTCCAGCGGATGGTGCGGTTGAGCTCAATCATGCGCTCCTTGGCGGCCGTCGAGCGGATGAACCACGAGTCGAGCGGGTAGTAGAGCACCGGCTTGTCCGTGCGCCAGCAGTGGGGGTAGTTGTGGACATGCTTCTCGATTTTGAAGGCCTTGCCCGCCGTCTTGAGCCGCATGCAGATGTAGATGTCCAGCGACTCGGCCGCCTGGGCAGCCTTCTCGTCGTATCTGCCGTCGACGGTGAACTGCGGGTCGTAGGCGTTCTTGACCCAGCGGCCCTCGTACTCGCGGTAGGCCTCCACGTCGACGCACTTGCGGACGAACTGCTCGTCCAGCTCGTCGAGCAGGAAGAACTTGCCCGTGAGGTCGACCATCGGGCGGGTCTCACCCTTGCGCGTGAGCATGAAGAGCGACGGAATGCCTGCTGCGCGGGCCACGTTGGCGTCGTCGGCACCGAACGTCGGGGCGATGTGGACGATACCCGTACCGTCTTCGGTGGTTACGTAGTCACCCGGAATCACGCGGAAGGCCTTGGCCGAGGCGTCGTGCCAGGTGCCCTGCTCGTCCACCTCGATGGGCTTCACCCACGGGAGCAGCTGCTCGTACTCCATGCCGACCAGCTCCGGACCCTTGTACTTGCCCACCACCTCGAAGGGGACGAGCTTGTCGCCCGGCTTGTAGGCGTCGAGCGCCAGCCCCTCGGCCTTGCGGTTGAAGTGGGCGTAGAGCAGCGCCTTGGCCAGCACGACGGTCTGCTTCTCACCGGTATAGGGGTTGTAGGTGCGCACGGCCACGTAGTCGATTTTCGGACCCACGCAGAGGGCCGTGTTCGAGGGCAGCGTCCAGGGTGTGGTGGTCCATGCCAGGAAGTAGGGCGTGCCCCAGCCCGTCATCTCGGGTTTGGGGTTGCGGATGCGGAACTGCGCCACGACGGTGGTATCCTTCACGTCACGGTAGCAGCCCGGCTGGTTCAGCTCGTGGGTCGAGAGGCCCGTTCCGGCGGCCGGCGAGTAGGGCTGGATGGTGTAGCCCTTGTAGAGCAGCCCCTTCTCGTAGAGCTGCTTCAGAAGCCACCACAGCGACTCGATGTACTTGTTGTCGTAGGTGATGTAGGGGTCGTCCATGTTGACCCAGTAGCCCATCTGGCGGGTGAGCTTCTCCCACACGCCCTTGAACTCCATCACCGCCTCGCGGCAGGTGCGGTTGTACTCCTCGATGGAAATCTTCTTGCCGATGTCCTCCTTGGTGATGCCGAGCTTCTTCTCGACGCCCAGCTCGACGGGGAGTCCGTGGGTGTCCCAGCCCGCCTTGCGGTGGACCAGATAGCCCTGCTGGGTCTTATAGCGGCAGAATACGTCCTTGATGGTACGGGCCATGACGTGGTGGATGCCGGGCATGCCGTTGGCCGAGGGGGGACCCTCGTAGAAGACGAAGGTCGGATGTCCCTCACGCGTGGAGATGCTTTTGTGGAAGGTGTCGTCGGAGTCCCACTCCGCGAGCACGTCGGCGGCCAGACCCGCCAGGTCGAGGCCTTTATACTCCTTGAATTTCATATGGCGTGTTTATGATTGTCGTTGAAACACGCAAAGATAGGAAAAAGAATCGGAAAACGGGGCCTCCGGGGCTCGAAATCGTACTTCGCGGGGCCGAAACGTCGCCTTCGGGGGCGTCCCGTGCATGATTGGGGTGTCGGACGGCAGGTGCGGAGCGGGCAGGTGCATGCGCCGCTGTTTCCGTCTCTGGCTTTGTTTCCGCCCCTGCTCCCGCCTCTGTTCTTTCTCTGTTTCCGCCCCTGCTCTTCCTGCCCCTCGGATTATTTGCCCTGGGTGCGGATGACGCGGGCAGGGTTGCCCACGGCCACCGAATCGTCGGGAATGTCGCGCGTGACCACGGCGCCGGCGCCGATGATGACCCGGTTGCCGATGCGGACGCCCGGGCAGACAATCACCCCGCCGCCCAGCCAGCAGTCGTCGCCGATTTCAATCGGACGTCCGGCCTCCAGCCCCGCCGCGCGCTGCTGTACATCGAAGGGGTGGTGCGCCGTGAGCAGCTGCACCTTGGGGCCGATGAGCGTGCGGCACCCGATGCGGACGGAGGCCAGGTCGAGGATGACGCAGTCGAAGTTGAGAAACGTCCCACGGCCCAGCGAGATGTTGTAGCCGTAGTCGCAGTAGAAGGGGGCGCGGATGAAGCCCTCGGAGCCTGGTGCGAGCAGCTCGCGCAGCGTGGTGCGGTAGGCCTCGTCGTCGGCCGTCAGTTCGACGTTGAGGCGGCGCAGCAGGCGCTCCGTGCGCCGGCGTTCGACGGTGAGCTCCTCGTCGGGCGACGAGAACCACTCGCCGGCAAGCATCTTCTCCTTTTCGGTCATGGTCTTCCGCGGGTGTTTGGGTCAGTCGAACGACTGCATCTCGATGAGCTTGGCATAGATGCCGTTGCGGGCCATCAGCTCGGCGTGGGTCCCCTCCTCGGCGATGCGGCCGTGTTCGACGACGATAATCTTGTCGGCGTTGTGGATGGTGCTCAGCCGGTGGGCGATGACCACCGACGTACGGCCTACGAGCAGGTTGTTCAGCGCATCCTGCACCAGCTTCTCGCTCTCGGTGTCGAGGGCCGAGGTGGCCTCGTCGAGAATCAGAATCTCGGGGTTCTTCAGCACGGCGCGGGCAATCGAGAGGCGCTGGCGCTGTCCGCCCGAGAGTTTCGAGCCGCGGTCACCGATGTTGGTGGCATAGCCTTCGGGCGCCTCGCGGATGAAGCTGTCGGCGTTGGCCACCTTGGCCGCCGCGACAATCTCCTCGTGCGTGGCGCCGGGGCTGCCCATGGCGATGTTGTTCTCGATGGTGTCGTTGAAGAGAATCGTATCCTGCGCCACGACGCTCATGTGGGCGCGCAGACTCTCCTGGTCGTAGTCGCGCAGCGAGATGCCGTCGATGAGAATCTCGCCCGCCGTGGGGTCGTAGAAGCGGGGGATAAGTTCGCTGAGCGTCGATTTGCCGCCGCCCGAGGGGCCCACGAGGGCTACGGTCTGGCCGCGGCGAATCTCGAACGATACGCCGTCGATAACCTCGCGGCTGCCGTCGTAGGAGAAGTGCACGTTGCGGAACTCGATTTTGTCGCGCAGCCCCTTCATCTGGATGGCGTCGGGCTTGTCCTCGACCTCGCTGCGGGCGTCGAGCAGCGTGAAGATGCGCTCGCCGGCGGCGATACCCTGGTTGATGGTGGCGAACTGGTCGATGAAGGTGCGGACCGGCCGCGTAATCTGCGAGAACATGGCCAGGAAGGCGACGAAGCCTCCCGCATCGAGCGAGCCGCGCACCACGAGCATGCCGCCGAAGATGAGGATGACGCCGGCGGCCGAGATGCCCAGGAATTCGCTCATGGGCGATGCCAGCTGCTGGCGGCGCACCATCGAGAGCAGCAGCCGCGAGAAATCGGCGTTGATGGCGTGGAACTTCTCCTTGATGTATTCGGTGGCGTTGTAGCTCTTGATGACCTTGATGCCCGAGAGCGACTCGTCGAGCGTGCTCACCATGTCGCCCATGCGCTTCTGGCTGGTCTTGGCCGGGTGGCGCAGCTTCTTGACAATCCGCCCGATGAGCAGCGCCACGACGGGCAGGAAGAGAATCGAGAAGAGAGCCAGCTCCCACGAGATGAGAATCATCGCCACCAGATAGCCGATGATGAGCAGCGGCTCGCGGAAGGCCACCTGCAGCGTGTTGGTGATGCAGAACTGCACGACCGAGACGTCGTTGGTGATTTTCGAGATGACGTCGCCCTTGCGCTGGTCGCTGAAGAAGCCCACGTGCATGTTCATCACGTTGTCGAATACCTCGTTGCGGATGCGCTGCAGCGTGCGGGTGCGCATGTTTTCGATGGTCCACGAGCTCAGATAGCGGAACGTGTTGCTCAGCAGGCTGGTGACTATCACCGTGAGGGCCAGCAGCACGAGGATGCGGAAGACGCTGAAGTCGGTGCCGAAGAGCTTCGTGTAGAGGTAGCCGATGAGCTGGGCGAAGGTCTCCTGGTTGATGCCCAGATGGTGGGGCAGTTCGTAGACGGGCTGGAATTCGTATTCGGGGTCGAACAGCGTCGTGAGAATCGGGATAATCAGGACGAAGTTGATGGTGTTGAACAGGGCGTAGAATGCGGCATAGAAGAAGTAGGGGATGGCATATTTCTCGATGGGCTTGGCGAAGCCCAGCAGCCGCAGGTAGGTCTTGAACATCGGGCGATGGGATTATGTTTTTCTAAACGTCTACAAAGATAGGAAGAATAATGTGATTTTCGGAATTCCGGCACATGTTTCCCGATTTTATTCTACTTTTGTGGAGTAAAAAAACGAAAAAAACATGCAACACTTTCATGAAATTTCGCCCCTGGACATCACCGACAACTTCATCCGCGCCATCGGACAGGAGTGGATGCTCATCACGGCGGGTGATGCCTCGCGGTGCAACACGATGACCGCCAGCTGGGGCTTCGTGGGTCAGATATGGGGCCATCCGGCCGCCATGGTCGTCATCCGTCCGACGCGCTACACGCGTCAGTTCGTCGAGGCGAACGAGCGGCTGACGCTCTCGTTCTTCGACGAGCGCTACCGCGATGCGCTGCGTTACTGCGGCAGCCATTCGGGGCGCGAGGGGGACAAGTTCGCCGCTTCGGGACTCACCGTCGTGCGGACCGATGCCGGAACGCCGGCCGTGGGCGAGGCGCGTCTGGTGCTGGAGTGCCGCAAGATGTATGTCGGGCGGTTCGAGGCCGAGGGCTTCCTGCAGAAGGAGCTGCTCGAGCGCATGTATCCCGACCACGACCTGCACTACTGCTACATCGTCCAGATTGAGCACGCCTTCGTGCGCGACGGGGAGTAACCCTCAGGTCCGGCGGGGCAATGAAAACCGGAGAGCCCGGGAGGTGAGTCGTAACGGCTCCTCCCGGGCTCTCCGATTCTTGTGCAGCAGGGCCTGGCCTGCTCCTCTGCCTCTTCCTTCTTCTCCGGGGACTCCGCCTTCTCCGTTCCGCCGGGTCTCTTCATTTCCGGAAAATTTCCCCGCTTTACCCGGCAGCCTCCTCCCTCCGGACTTGGGTTGCCCGGCCGTTCGTTGCAAGGTCCCTTCCGGAGCAGGGACCTCTCTTCGAAACTGCACGGTGGATGCAGAACTCCGCCCGACGAGGGCGGCCGTCAGGCGCCGGGCGTGTAGCCCGTATCCTCGAGCAGACGGAGCCGGTCGTTGGCCGCCGCGACGGCCAGCTGGTCGCAGCGGTTGTTCTCGACCGTCTCGGCATGCCCCTTCACCCAGACGAAGCGGACATGGTGGCGGCGGTAGATGCGCAGGAAGCGCATCCAGAGGTCGGGGTTCTTCTTGCCGGCGAAGCCCTTGCGCTCCCAGCCGAAGACCCACCCCTTGGTCACGGCGTCGACCACGTATTTCGAGTCGGAGTAGAGCGTCACGTCGGAGCCCTCGAAGCGGAGCGTCTCGAGCGCCACGCAGACCGCCATGAGCTCCATGCGGTTGTTCGTCGTCAGACGGTAGCCCTGCGAGAGCTCCTTGCGGAAGCGGCCGGCGAGCATCACCACGCCGTAGCCTCCCGGCCCCGGGTTGCCCAGCGCCGAACCGTCGGTATAGATTGTGATTTCCAAAGTCGTGCGGTTGTCTTTTGCTGTTTCGTCGTCTGTCTGTCCAGACAGTCTGTTCTTCGGCCCCGTCTGCCCGTCCGTTGTCTGTCCGGTTGTCTGTCGGACCTTCAGTCCTTCTGTCTTTCAGCCCTTCTGTTTGTCCGTCCGGTTGAGCCCTGTCGCCCCCCCCCATGCGGCCAGCCTTTCGCTGTCCCGGGCAAACCAATGCTCCCCGTCCCTTCGGGGGCGAGGAGCATCCGGTTCTGCGGGCCCGCAGGCGGCATCGGCTGTCGCCCGTTGGTGGGGACCCTATTTCGTCAGTGCGGCGAGCTGTTCGCGCAGCGCGACGATTTTCGCCTCGGCGTCGGCCTGCTTGGCCCGCTCGTTGGCCACCACCTTCTCGGGGGCCGACTGCACGAAGCGCTCGTTCGAGAGCTTCTTCATCACCGAGGCGAGGAAGCCTTCGTAGTATTCGAGGTCATGCTGCAGCTTCGCACGCTCGGCCTCCACGTCGATGCGCCCCTCCATCGGGACGAAGTAGCGCGTCGTCTTGACGATGAATGCCGCGGCCGTGTCGTCCTTCTCGGTGACGCACTTCACCTCGCTCAGGTTGAGCATCTTGACCAGCACCGGAGCATACTCTGCGGGGTAGTTCTCGTCGGCCATCACCTCGAGTCGCAGCGCCTCCTTCTGGGGAATGTTCCGCTGCTTGCGGATGTTGCGGACGGCCGTGATGACCTCCTGCACCAGCTCGAAGCGCGCCAGCAACTGCTCGTCCGCCGCCTCGCCGGCTGCGGGCTGCTGTGCCAGCATGATAGTCTCATCCTCGCGGCGCGGTGCGAGGTGCTGCCAGAGCTCCTCGGTGACGAAGGGCATGAAGGGGTGGAGCAGGCGGAGCAGTTCGTCGAAGAACTCCTTCGTGCGGGCGAGCGTCTCGGCGTCGATGGGACACTGGTAGGCGGGCTTCACCAGCTCGAGGTACCAGCCGCTGAAGTCGTCCCAGAAGAGCTTGTAGAGCCGCTTGAAGGCCTCCGAGATGCGGTAGCTGCGGAAGTCGGCCTCCAGCTCGGTGATGTTGCGGCGCATGATGTTGCGGAACCACTCGACGGCAGCGGCGTTCACCTCGTTCTGTGCGAGCTTCTCGTCGACCTGCCAGCCGTTGACCAGCCGGTATGCGTTCCAGATTTTGTTGCCGAAGTTGCGGCCCTGCTCGCAGAGCGCCTCGTCGAACATCACGTCGTTGCCGGCCGACGAGGACATGAGCATCGCCACACGCATGCCGTCGGCGCCGTACTGCGCGATGAGGTCCAGCGGGTCGGGCGAGTTGCCGAGCTGCTTGGACATCTTGCGGCCGATTTTGTCGCGCACGATGCCCGTGAAGTAGACGTTGCCGAAGGGCTTCTCGTGGCGGTATTCATACCCCGCCATAATCATGCGGGCCACCCAGAAGAAGATGATGTCGGGGCCCGTCACCAGGTCGTTGGTGGGGTAGTAGTATTCGATTTCGGGGTTGTGCGGGTGCAGGATGCCGTCGAAGACCGAGATGGGCCAGAGCCACGACGAGAACCACGTGTCGAGCACGTCGTCGTCCTGGCGCAGGTCGCTGGCCTGGAGCGTGGCGTCGCCCGTCTTGGCGCGGGCCTTTTCGAGGGCCTCCTCGGCCGTCTCGGCCACCACGTAGCCTCCCTTCGGAAGGTAGTAGGCCGGGATGCGCTGACCCCACCACAGCTGGCGCGAGATGCACCAGTCCTTGATGTTCTCCATCCAGTGGCGGTAGGTGTTCTTGTACTTCTCGGGAACGAAGCGGATGGCATCCTCCATGACGGCCTTCGTCGCCGGCTCCGCGAGCTCCTGCATCGAGAGGAACCACTGCATCGAGAGCTTGGGCTCGATGGCCACGCCCGTGCGCTCCGAGTAGCCGACGTTGTTTGTATAGTCCTCGGTCTTCTCGAGCAGCCCGGCCGCGTCGAGGTCCGTCTCAATCTGGCGGCGCACGTCGAAGCGGTCCTGACCCACGTACATGCCCACCTTGTCGTTCACCGTGCCGTCGTCGTTGAAGATGTCAATCGTCTCGAGGTTGTACTTCTCGCCCAGCATGTAGTCGTTCACGTCGTGGGCCGGGGTGACCTTCAGCGCGCCGGTTCCGAACTCGATGTCGACATACTCGTCGCGGATGACCGGAATCGAGCGGCCGACCAGCGGCACGATGACGCGTGCGTCGGACGGCAGCGAGGCGTAGCGCGGGTCGTTGGGGTTGACGCAGAGCGCAGTATCGCCCAGAATGGTCTCGGGACGCGTCGTGGCCACGACGATGTACTGCTCCGTGCCCTCAATCTTGTAGCGCAGGTAGTAGAGCTTGCCGTGCGACTCCTTGAAGACCACCTCCTCGTCCGAGAGGGCCGTCTTGGCTGCGGGGTCCCAGTTGACCATCCGCACGCCGCGGTAGATTTTGCCCTTTTCGTAGAGGTCGCAGAAGACGTGGATGACGCTGCGCGTGCGCACCTCGTCCATCGTGAAGCAGGTGCGCTCCCAGTCGCACGAGGCGCCCAGCTTGCGCAGCTGGCGGAGAATCATGCCGCCGTACTTCTCCTTCCACTCCCAGGCGTAGCGGAGGAACTCCTCGCGCGTGAGCTGCGACTTTTCAATCCCCTTTTCGTGGAGCATCGCCACCACCTTGGCCTCGGTGGCAATCGAGGCGTGGTCCATGCCCGGCACCCAGCAGGCGTTGCGGCCCGTCATGCGGGCGCGGCGGATGAGCACGTCCTGCAGCGTGTTGTTGAGCATGTGGCCCATGTGGAGCATGCCCGTGACGTTGGGGGGCGGGATGACGATGGTATAGGGTTGCCGCTTGTCGGGTTCCGAGTGGAAGAAGCGGTGCTGAATCCAGAAGTCGTACCATTTGGCCTCGATATCCTGAGGCGCGTATTTGTCTGCGAGCTGCATGATTCGGTTTTTTACGTGATTTGGACTGCAAAGTTATTAACAATCTGCCAAAGATAAAATAAAATTTCTGAAAAATCGTTACCTTTGCAACCATATATATTTTGTAGGAGAACCATGAACGAAAAAGATAAGAAGATTGAAGCCGTCGAAATCGACGACGTGAACGTTTTGCCCGAGGTACTCGACGGCAAGCATCGGGTCATTCCCATCGTGACGGGTGGCGACGAACCGGTGGAGGAGACCGAAATCCCCGACGTGATTCCGATTCTCACGCTGCGTTCGTCGGTGCTCTTCCCGGGGGCCATCACCCCCATTACGGTCGGGCGCGACAAGAGCATTTCGCTGGTGCGCGCGGTCAATGCCGAGAACGGCATCCTGGGCGCCGTGCTCCAGCGCGAGAGCGAGGTGGAAGACCCCTCGCCCGACGACATGTACAAGGTGGGCACCGCTGCGCGCATCATCAAGATTCTGGAGATGCCCAACGGCAACCTGACGGTGATTCTCAACGGACTGGAGAAGATTGAAATCGGCGAGTACGTCTCGACGGAGCCCTACTTCAAGGCGCGCGTGACGGCGCTGCGCGACACGATGCCCGACGTGCGGAGCATCGAGTTCGAGGCGCTGGTCGACTCGATTCGCGACGTGGCGCTGGGCATCATCAACATCTCGCCCAACATGCCCAAGGAGGCGGCCTTCGCCATCAAGAACATCGACTCGAAGCGGGGCATCATCAACTTCATATGCACCAATCTGGAGCTTTCGGACGAGGACCGTCAGTCGCTGCTCGAGGCTCCGGGTCTGCTGGCGCGTGCCCGCAAGCTGCTCGAGATTCTGATTCGCGAACAGCAGCTGGCCGAGCTCAAGAACGAAATCCAGGAGCGCGTCAAGCAGGAAATCGACAAGCAGCAGCGCGACTACTACCTCCAGCAGCAGATGCGCACCATCCAGGACGAACTGGGCGACGGCGCCGATGCCGACATCGAGCGCATGCGCGAGGAGGCCAAGAAGAAGAACTGGCCCAAGGAGGTGGGCGAAACCTTCGAGAAGGAGCTGCAGAAGGTCGAGCGGCTGAACCCCGCCGTGGCGGAGTACTCGGTCCAGATGACCTACCTCCAGCTGCTTCTGGAGCTGCCGTGGAACGACGTGACGAAGGACAACCTCGACCTGAAGTGCGCCCGCGAACAGCTCGACCACGACCACTTCGGACTCGAGGAGGTCAAGGAGCGCATCCTCGAGCATCTGGCCGTCATCAAGCTCAAGGGCGACCTCAAGTCGCCGATTCTCTGCCTCTACGGCCCTCCGGGAGTGGGCAAGACCTCGCTGGGCAAGTCGGTGGCGGCGGCGCTGGGACGCAAGTTCGGGCGCATCTCGCTGGGCGGCCTGCACGACGAGTCGGAGATTCGCGGACACCGCCGCACCTACATCGGTGCCATGCCGGGCCGCATCATCCAGACCATCAAGCGGTGCGGTTCGTCGAATCCGGTCATCATTCTCGACGAGGTTGACAAGGTGACGGTTTCGAACCACGGCGACCCCTCGAGCGCCCTGCTGGAGGTGCTCGACCCCGAGCAGAACACCACCTTCCACGACAACTACATCGACATGGAGTACGACCTGTCGAAGGTACTCTTTATCGCCACGGCCAACAACGTGGGCAACATCGCCCCGGCGCTGCGTGACCGTATGGAGATGATTAACATCCCGGGCTACCTGCTCGAGGAGAAGGTCCGCATTGCGCTGGACCACCTGCTGCCCAAGCAGTGCAAGGCGCACGGCATTCCCGACGGAGAGCTGACGCTGACGCCCGAGGTGGTCGAGCAGCTCATCTCGGGCTACACGCGCGAGGCGGGCGTCCGTTCGCTCGACAAGCATCTGGCCAAGCTGGCCCGTGCCCGTGCCAAGCAGATTGCCTTCGACGAGCCCTATGAGGCGGCCATGTCGGCTGCCGAGGTGGAGCGGATTCTCGGCATGCCCAAGTTCCTCCGTGAAGAGTACGAGGTGGGCGGCATGACGGGCGTCGTGACGGGCCTTGCCTGGACCGAGGTGGGGGGCGACATCCTCTACATCGAGTCGTGCCTGACCCCCGGCAAGGGGCGCATCAGTCTGACGGGCAATCTGGGCGATGTGATGAAGGAGTCGGCCACCATCGCCCACGAGTGGGTAATGGCCCACTACGCCGAGCTGGGCATCGACCCCAAGCTCTTCGAGACGAACGACATCAACATCCACGTCCCCGAGGGGGCCATCCCCAAGGACGGACCATCGGCCGGCATCACGATGGTCACCTCGATTGTCTCGACCTACACGGGCCGCAAGGTGAAGGAGCGGATTGCCATGACGGGCGAAACGACCCTGCGCGGCCGCGTGATGCCCGTGGGCGGCGTCAAGGAGAAGATTCTGGCTGCCAAGCGCGCCGGCATCACCGACCTGATTCTCTCGGAGGAGAACCGCAAGGACATCGCCGAAATCAAGCCCGAGTACATCGAGGGGCTGACGTTCCACTACGTGCGGACGAACGACGACGTGCTGCGTCTGGCGCTCGAGCCGGCCGACCCGGCTGCGGCTCCGGTCGCGCAGGCGGCCCCGTCCGCCAAGGAAGCGGAGCGATAGCCGCCGCGGTTCCGGAAGGCTGAGTGCAATCCGGGAGCATGAGCACAAGTTGCGGGACCGGCCGGAGGAGAGGCGCCGACGCGACGCTCCTTCTCGCCGACAGGTTCCGATGAGTTAACCCAATAGAGAACGATGAAGTTTCTTGCAATCATTCCGGCGCGCTATGCGTCGACGCGCTTTCCCGGCAAGCCGCTGGCGGTGCTGGGGGGCAAGCCCGTCATCCGGCGGGTCTACGAACAGGTGACCGATGCGATGGACGACGCCGTGGTGGCAACCGACGACGAGCGGATTTTCGAAGCCGTGCGTGCGTTCGGCGGGCGGGTCGAGATGACCTCGCCGAACCACCGGAGCGGCACGGACCGCTGCCGCGAGGCCTTTGACCGTATCTGCGCGCGCGAAGGGGCCTCCTACGACGTGGTGGTCAACGTGCAGGGCGACGAGCCCTTCATCCAGCGCTCGCAGCTCGAGGCCGTCAAGCGCTGCTTCGACCGCCCGGGTACCGACATTGCCACGCTGGTGAAGCCCTTCACCGAGGCGGACGGCCTTGCGGCGCTCGAGAACCCCAATTCGCCCAAGGTGGTACTCGACCGCGAGTCGAACGCCCTCTACTTTTCGCGTTCGGTGATTCCCTACCTGCGGGGCGTTCCGCGCGAGGAGTGGCTCTCGAAGCACACCTTCTACAAGCACATCGGGCTCTACGCCTTCCGGGCCGAGGTGTTGCGCGCCGTGACGGCGCTGCCGCAGTCGGTGCTCGAACTGGCCGAATCGCTCGAGCAGCTGCGCTGGCTCGAAAACGGATATAAAATCGGTGTGGGCATCAGCGACGTGGAGACCATCGGCATCGACACGCCCGAAGATTTGGCGCGCGCCGAGGAGTTCCTGGCCCGGATTGACCGGAGGTAGCGGTCGCTGTCGTTCCCCGGCGGCTTGATTCCGGAGTGTCAATTTCGGAATGGGGTTTCCGGACGGGATTTGTTCCGCGGCATGGTCCCGATTTGTAGCAAATTGGAGGCGTCTCTTCTCCATAAGGGAGTGGAGACGCCTTTTTTTGTGCCCGGACCGGACGGGATTGTACGGAATTGGACCGAACCGAACCGAACCGGACCGAACTGGGCTGGGCTGGGCGGATGCCGTCTTGTGGCCTTATCGGCAGGGCCGTCGGAACGGTCCTTTTGCTGCACGCTTCGCCGTGCCTTCGCCGTGCCTCCGCCGTGCCCCCGCCGTGCTCCCGCCGTGCCTCCGCCCGGCGCGCCTCGACTGCTGCGGTGCCTCCTGCTTCGCAGGCGGGTCGGATGCGGCGCGGCAGCACGCTGCGGGTAAAATTACATGCGGAGCGGGGTGAATAAATTTGCCGGATTCGGCTTTTTGCGTTATATTTGTTCCTATGGAAACCAAATTCATCGCTGGTCCCTGCGTGATTGAATCGGCCGAACTGCTCGACGCGGTAGCCGAACGCCTCGTTGCCATCAACCGGGCGCTGGGGACCGACATCATCTTCAAGGCCTCATTTGACAAGGCCAACCGCACCTCCCTTTCGTCGTTTCGCGGCCCCGGCCTGGAGAAGGGGCTGCAGATGCTCGCCGACGTGCGTGCGAAGTGGGGCCTGCGCCTGCTGACCGACATCCACGAGGCGTGGCAGGCGGCTCCCGTGGGCGAGGTGGTCGACGTGATTCAGATTCCGGCCTTCCTCTGCCGCCAGACCGACCTGCTGGTCGCCGCCGCGCGCACGGGCCGGATTGTCAACATCAAGAAGGCGCAGTTCCTCTCGGGTGCCGACATGCGCTACCCCTACGAGAAGGCTTTCGAGTCGGGCGCCCGCGAAATCTGGCTCACGGAGCGGGGCAACATCTACGGCTACAACAACCTGGTGGTCGACTTCCGCAACATCGCCGACATGCTGCACATTGCGCGCACGGTGGTCATGGACTGCACGCACTCGGTGCAGCGCCCCGGAGCGGCGGGCGGCAAGACGGGCGGGAACCGTGAGTTCGTCCCCGCCATGGCGCTGGCGGCCAAGGCCTTCGGTGCCAACGGCTACTTCTTCGAGGTGCATCCAGACCCCGACCGGGCCAAGAGCGACGGCCCCAACATGCTGCCGCTCGGCGAACTGGAGAACGTAATTAAATCTTTGCTGTAAACATGACGGACAACAACAAGTCCCAGATTCTGGAGGTGGCCCGCCGGGCCCTGCATACCGAAATGCTGGCACTCGGCCACCTCGAACAGTCGCTGGGCGACAGCTTCGTGCAGGCCGTGGAGGCGATTCTCGCCAGCCGGGGCAAATGCATCGTGACGGGTATGGGCAAATCGGGCCTCGTGGGGCGCAAAATCGCCGCCACGCTCGCCTCGACCGGTACGCCGAGCTTCTTCCTCCACCCCGGAGAGGCCTTCCACGGCGATTTGGGCATGATTTCGAAGGAGGACATCATTCTGGCGCTCTCCTATTCGGGCGAGACGGACGAAATCCTCAAGATTGTCCCCTTCATCCACACCAACGGCAATACGCTCATCTCGATGACGGGCAACGCCGAATCGACGCTGGCCAAGAATTCGGACATTCACCTCGACGTGCGGGTCGAGGAGGAGGCCTGCATCCTCCACCTGGCCCCCACCACCTCGACCACGGCCCAGATAGCCATGGGTGACGCGTTGGCCGTCTCGCTGATGAAGCTGCGCGGCTTCACGAGCATCGACTTCGCGCGGCTGCATCCGGGCGGAAGCCTTGGCCGTCGCCTGCTGATGACCGTCGGCAACGTGATGCGTTCGCACGACCTGCCCATCGTGGGGCCCGACTGCTCGGCCACCGAGATGATTCACACCATCAGCAAGGGCGGTTTGGGACTCATCATCATCTGCGAGGGCGACCGCGTTGAGGGCATCGTGACCGACGGCGACGTGCGCCGCACGATGGAGCGCCGCCGGGCCGACTTCTTCAACATCCGCGCGGCGGACATCGCCACGCCCAACCCCAAGAGCATCTGCGCCGATGCGAAGCTCATCGAGGCAGAGAAGATGATGACGCGCAACAAGATTACCTCGCTGCTGGTCAACGACGAGGCCGGCAAGCTGGTGGGCGTCATCCAGATTTACGACATCAAGCTCTGACGGCGGTCAAACGCGCCGCAACGCCTTGCAGGCGACCTTCGGATTGTGCACCCGAAGGCCGCCTGCATTGCGGAGAGCCCGGACGGGGCCGACCCATCGACCTTTTCAGCACGCTTCCGGCCGCTCCTTGAGTCGGCTCCGCCAAACCCCGAAAACCGTAACCGCAACACCATGAAAAGAGTCATTTCCCTTTTGCTTCCACTGGCGGCGGCACTGCTCCTTGCCGCCTGCTCTTCGGATACCACGCTCCGCTCGCCCGACGGGCGCTATGAACTCCGCTTTGCGCTCGATGCCCGCGGGGGCATGAGCTACACGCTGCTTGCCGACGGTGAGGAGCTGTTGCTTCCCTCGGCCCTCGGCTTCGGGAGCCGCGAGGCAGTGCTCGATTCGGGCTTCCGCATCCGCGGCGTCGAGCGCCGCACCATCGACGAGCAGTGGAGCCAGCCCTGGGGCGAGAACAAGCAGATGCGCAACCACTGCAACGAGATGGCCGTCCGCCTGTCGAACGACACCGGCACGCGGCTCACGATGCGCTTCCGCCTCTTCGACGACGGCGTCGGCTTCCGCTACGAATACGAAGTCCCCGACGCCGATTCGCTCACCATCACCGACGAGCGGACCGAGTTCCGCTTTGCCGCCGACGGCGACTCGTGGACCATCCCGGCCAACTTCGAGACCTACGAACTGCTCTACCGCCATCTGCCGCTCAGCGAACTGACCGATGCCAATACGCCGGCCACCTTCCACGTGGGGCGGCACTACGGCAGCATCCACGAGGCGGCGCTCTACGACTTCCCCGAGATGACGCTGCTGCGCACCTCGCCGCTCTGCTTCAAGTCGGAGCTGGCGCCTCTTCCCGACGGCACGAAGGCCCGCACGGCGGGCAGCTTCACGACGGCGTGGCGTACGGTGCAGCTGGCCGACGAGGCGGTGGGGCTGATTAATTCGGGGCTGATTCTCAACCTGAACGAACCCTGCAAAATCGAGGACACGAGCTGGATTCGTCCGATGAAGTACGTCGGCGTCTGGTGGGGCATGCACCTCGGGGTCGAGAGCTGGACGATGGACGAACGCCACGGCGCCACGACCGAGAATGCCAAGCGCTACATCGACTTCGCCGCGGCGAACAACATCCAGGGGGTGCTGTTCGAGGGGTGGAACGAAGGCTGGGAGAGCTGGGGCGGCCGCCAGTCGTTCGACTTCACGCGGCCCTATGCCGACTTCGACATGGATGAGGTGGCGCGCTATGCCGCCGAGCGGGGCATCGAAATCATCGGCCACCACGAGACGGGCGGCAACATCCCCAACTACGAACGGCAGCTCGAGCAGGCGATGGCCTGGTATACGGACCACGGGGTGCATAACCTCAAGACGGGCTACGCCGGCGGTTTCCCCGACGGCTACTTCCACCACAGCCAGTACGGCGTGCGCCACTACCAGCAGGTGGTCGAGACGGCGGCGCGCTACCGCATGACGGTCAACGCCCACGAGCCCATCAAGGATTGCGGCATTCGCCGTACGTGGCCCAACATGATGTCGCGCGAAGGGGCCCGCGGCATGGAGTGGAACGCCTGGAGCGACGGCAATCCCCCTTCGCATACGGTGATGCTTCCCTTCACGCGCCTGCTGGGTGGCCCGATGGACTACACGCCCGGCACGTTCGACATCCTCTTCGAAAATACGCGCAACTCGCCCCGCCGCCGCAAGTGGAACGACCTGGACCAGGGGACGAGCCGCGTCAATACGACCCTCGCCAAGCAGATTGCCAACTGGGTGATTCTCTATTCGCCCGTGCAGATGGCCTCCGACATGATTGAGCACTACGAGGGGCACCCCGCCTTCCAGTTCTTCCGCGATTTTGACGCCGACTGCGACTGGTCGCGTGCTCTGGCCGGCGAACCGGGCGAGTTCGTGGCGGTGGTGCGCCGTGCGGGCGACCGCTACTTCCTCGGTGCTGCGACCAACGAGCAGGCGCGGACGCTGACCCTTCCGCTCGATTTCCTCGAGGCGGGTCGCCGCTACCGCGCCACCATCTACGCCGATGGTGCCGATGCCGACTGGCAGAGCAACCCCACGTCGTACACTATCTCGGAGCGTGAGGTGACGGCAGCCGACTCGCTCGAGGTGCGCATGGCGCCGGGCGGCGGTCAGGCCGTAACCCTTATCCCGATGTAGTCGGGAGATTTGCCTTTGCGTCGTATCGGCCGGCTGCGATGACCCGGCTGCGATGTCCAGTTGCGATACCTTCCGGGTGGCTGAATGAAGAGGTCCCCGCTGCTGCATCTTTGCGCAGCAGCGGGGACCTCTCAATATATACGAGCGAGGGGACGGACTAATCCTCCTCGTCGAGTGTGAAGAGCTCCTCGACCCGCTTTCGGAACTGGCGGGCGAGTTTGAGGGCCAGCAGCGTCGAGGGGATGAACTTCCCGCTCTCGATGGCATTCACCGTCTGGCGGCTTACGCCCACTGCATCGGCCAGCTGTTGTTGGGTCATGCGCACCTCGGCGCGTGCCACACGGATGCTATTCTTCATGTCGGCCCTCCTGTCTGAACCTCCACAGCAGCAGCTGCTCGATGATGAGAAAGAGTACGGGCAGCAGGCAGAGGTTGAAAATCATGAAGTAGAGAAATTCGAAGTCGTAGAGCACGAGGGCGGTTATCAGCGTGAGGCCGAAGGTTGCGTAGAGCGCCCCCAGCAGCGCGTTGAGGCGGATGCGGGCGATGCACTCGTCCTCGATGCGCTCGCGCGAACGTGTGATGAAGAGCACTCCGAGCAGAATGCCGAACAGTACGATGTTGTTGCACAGATGGTCGAGCAACTCTCCCCGCACAACCGCTTCGGGCAGCAGGTACGAAGGGACGCCGTTGAATCCGTCGATTGCCATCAGCAGCCCGAAGAGGGCCGTCGGGATGAAAAGCACCCATCCGATTCTCTTGAACCAATGGGGCAGCAGAAGTGTTTTGTCCATGGTTGTCCTTTTTTGTCGGTGTCGGCAGACCGGCGGAGGTGCGCACTGCTCCCGTCTGTCGTCACAAATGTAGAGTTTATTTTACATTTTGGCAAGTATACGCGACGAAAAAAATTGCTCGTCGGATGAAAAAAACTCTTTCGCGGAGCAATACTCCGCAATGGGAGGCGGGGCGGAGGCTGTAGCCGTTAGAGCCGGGCAATCAGTTCGTCGACCTGCTGTTCGCCGGTGGCCCAGCTGGTGACGAAGCGGACGACGGACTCCTCCTTGCCGCGGGCACCCCACAGCTCGAAGGTCGCGTATTGGCTCAGACGGTCGATTTCGCTGTTGGGCAGCACGAAGAAGAGCTGGTTGGTCGGCGAGTCGATGTAGGGGCGATACCCCTTCCGGAGCAGCGCCTCCCTGAGGCGTCGGGCCGTCGTGATGGCCTGCCGCGCGATACGCAGATAGAGTCCGTCGGTGAAGAGCGTCTCGAACTGGAGGCCCAGCAGCCGCCCCTTGGCCAGCAGGGCGCCGTGCTGCTTGACGAGGGTGAAGAAGTGGGGCAGCAGTCCCGGGTGGGCTACGACCGCCTCGCCGAAGAGCAGGCCGGTCTTCGTGCCGCCGATGTAGAAGACGTCGCACAGCCGGGCGATGTCGTGCAGCGAGAGCGTGTTCTCCTCCGCAGCCAGGGCGTAGGAGAGTCGGGCGCCGTCCATGTAGAGCGGAATCGCGTGCCGGCGGCAGACCTCGTGCAGCGCCTCCAGTTCCGTGAGGGTGTAGAGCGTGCCGAGTTCCGTGGGGTGCGAGATGTAGAGCATCCCGGGGGCCACCATGTGCTCGCAGGTCTCGTCGCGGTAGAAGTCGTCGATGTAGCGCTCCACCTCCTCGACCCGCACCTTGCCCTCGTGTTCGGGCAGCGTGAGCACCTTGTGGCCCGCCGCCTCGATGGCACCCGCCTCGTGGACGTTGATGTGACCCGTCGTAGCGGCCAGCACCCCTTCGTGACGGCGCAGCAGGCCGTCGATGACCGTGGCGTTGGTCTGCGTGCCGCCCACCAGCAGGTAGACCTCGGCATCGGGAGCGCCGCATGCCCGGCGGATGAGTTCGCGGGCGTGGGCCGTGTGGGGGTCGAGCCCGTATCCCGGGCTCTGTTCCAGGTTGGTCTCGACCAGACGGCGCATCACCTCGGGATGGGCCCCCTCCATGTAGTCGCAATCGAAATGGAGCATCGTGCAGCGTTTTTTAATTGGATGGAATCAGCTTCGTACGTAGTGGGGCATCTTGTCGGGCAGTTCGAGCGAGAACTCGACCAGTCCGCCGATGACCCCCTTGCGGCGCCACGCGGTCTGGTAAATCAGCTTGTGTACGCCGCGCTTCTCGATGGTGTAGACGTTGCGGCCCCCCTCGGCGATGAGGCGGGCGATGATGGCGCGCGAGCGTTCGTTGTGGCAGGGGAGCATCGACCGTCCACGCACGTCGCCGTTGACGGCTATCGAGCGTTCGTTCTGGTAGAGCACGACCCCTTCGGTGTCGCAGAGCGTGACGGCGCAGTCCAGCTCGTCGCTCCACGACGGGGCGTTGAATTCGGGTTCCATGATGTTATGGGTTGTTGGTTCCTGTTTGCTTTGCACTCCGGCGCCGGGGCCGGTTTCGAGGCCGGTTTGGTGCCGGTTCTGTTCCGATGCCGGTTTCTGTTCCTGTTCAGGTGCCGGTTTTGGTGACGGGTCCGGATCGGCGCCGCCCGCAGCCTCACCGCAGCCTCTTTGCAACCTTCCCGCTGCTTCGCCTCGCCCGGCAGGCGGGCCGTGGGGGCTACTGCTGAATCTTGACCAGCTGCTCGCGGTAGGCGTTCAGAATCCGCGACTTGGAGATGAAGCCCAGATAGTGGCCCTGCTTGTCCACCACGGGCAGCATCCACGTGTGCTTGTCCTCGAACTTCTGGAGCACGCTCTGGATGGCCTCATGCTCCATGATGCGGTCGGGCGGGTCAATCATGTAGTGCGAGATGAGCGTGCCGTACTTCTCGCGCTTGAACATGTCCTCGCGCAGGTCGTCCAGCTGGACGATGCCCTGTAGCCGGCCGAAGTTGTCGATGACGGGGAAGATGTTGCGCCGCGCCGTCGAGATGATGTGGACGATGTCGCCCAGCGTGTAGTTCTCCTTGATGCGGTAGAAGTCGGTCTCCATCAACTCGTCGAGCTTCAGAAAGACGAAGACCGACTGGTCCTTGTCGTGGGTGAGCAGCTCGCCGCGCTGGCGCAGCTGCTTGGTGTAGATGGAGTCGGGGTCGAGGTAGTAGTCCACCGCGAAGGAGATGCAGGCCGTAATCATCAGCGGGATGAAGAGCCCGTAGCCGTTCGACAGCTCGGCGATGAGGAAGATGGAGGTGAGCGGCGCCTTCATCACGCCGGCCATCACGCCGGCCATGCCCACGAGCGTGAACGAGACGAGCGAGACCTGCCAGTCGAAGAGCAGGTTGCAGAGCAGTGCGAGCAGCGCCCCCGTGAAGGCGCCGACGAAGAGCGACGGGGCGAAGGTTCCGCCCACGCCGCCCGCAGCGTTGGTCGAGGCCATGGCGATGACCTTGAAGAACATCGTGGCGGCGACGAAGAGCAGCACCACCCAGTCAATGTCGCGGAAACGGTAGAAGAACGAGTTGTCGAAGAGCGCCTGCGCGTTGCCGTGCATGAGCGAGGTGAAGCCCTCGTAGCCTTCGCCGTAGAGGGGCGGGAAGATGAAAATCAGGATGCCGAGCACGGCGCCGCCCAGTATCCAGCGCTTGTACTGCCGGTCGATGCGCTTGAAGATGTTGCCCACGCGGGTGTTCATCGTGGTGAAGTACCACGCCATCAGTCCGCAGCAGACCCCCAGCAGGATGAAGAGCGGAATCTGCCACAGCTCGAAGGCGTCGGCCGGCTGCAGCGTGACGGCCAGAATGGGGTCGAAGCCCCGCAGCATGAAGGCGAAGGTGGTGGCCGTGATGGAGGCAATCAGCAGCGGAATGACCGAGCCGGCGGTGATGTCGAGCATCAGAATCTCGAGCACGAAGACCACGCCCGTGATGGGGGCCTTGAAGATGGCGGCCAGCGCCGCGCCGGCGCCGCAGCAGAGCAGCAGCGTCGTGTGCTTGTAGTTGAGGCGGGCGAGGCGTCCGACGTTCGAGCCGATGGCGGCACCCGTCAGCACGATGGGGGCCTCGGGACCCACCGAACCGCCGAATCCGATGGTCGTGGCGCCGCCGACGACCGACGTCCAGCAGTTGTGGGCGGCGATGCGCGAATTGCGGCGCGACATGGCATAGAGTACGCGCGTGACCCCTTCGGAGATGTTGTCGCGGACGATGTACTTGACGAAGAGCGACGCCAGCACGATGCCCACCACCGGGTAGACCAGGAAGAGGAAGTGGGCGCTGTCGACCGGGAACCACTGCGTCAGTCCGTTCTTGATGGCGTAGAGCAGAATCTCGAAGAGATAGGTCCCCACACCGGCCAGCGCGCCCACGATGACGGCCAGAAGCATCAGCATCTGGCGGTCGTTCAGCCGCTTGGTGAGCTTCAGGAAGAGCAGGTAGATGCGTTCCGGGCGGATTCTCTTCATGACCTTCGGTATTGTGCCATCGGGCGGCAGCTATGCGTGGTGGCTGTAGTGACGGGCCTGAGCCTCGATGAGCTCCTTGTCGTCGAAGTAGTTGATGCGCATGGCGTTGCGCACGTCGTGGAGCGTCTGGGCAGCCACCTTGCGGGCCGATTCCGAACCGGCGCGCAGCATCTCGTATACGTCGCTGATGTGCTCCTCGAAGTAGGCCCGGCGTTCGCGAATCGGCTCGAGCGTCTCGTTGAGTATTGCGATGAGGAACTTCTTGACCTTCACGTCGCCCAGGCCGCCGCGGCGGTAGTGGGCCTTCAGCTCGTCGAGCGACTGGTAGTCGGGCAGGTACTTGGCGAAGTGCTCCGGACAGCAGAAGGCGTCGAGGTAGGTGAAGACGGTGTTGCCCTCGACCTTGCCCGGGTCGTCGATGCGCAGATGGTCGGGGTCGGTATACATGCCCATCACCTTCTTGCGCAGCTCCTCGGCCGAATCCGAAAGGTAGATGCAGTTGCCCAGCGACTTGGACATCTTGGCCTTGCCGTCGGTGCCCGGAAGCCGCATGCAGACGGCATTCTCGGGGAGCAGAATCTCCGGCTCGACGAGCGTCGGACCGTAGACCGCATTGAACTTGTGGACGATTTCGCGCGTCTGCTCAATCATCGGCTCCTGGTCCTGTCCGGCCGGCACGGTGGTGGCGCGGAAGGCCGTGATGTCCGAGGCCTGGCTGATGGGGTAGGTGAAGAAGCCCACGGGAATGCCCTGGCGCTGCGGACCCTCCTCCTCGGCGTTGGCATCCGAGAAGCCGCGGAGCTGGATTTCGGCCTTCACCGTCGGGTTGCGCTGCAGACGGGCCACGGTGACCAGGTTCATGTAGTAGAAGGCCAGCTCGCACAGCTCGGGAATCTGCGACTGGATGAAGATGGTGGTGCGCTCGGGGTCGAGGCCGCACGAGAGGTAGTCGAGCGCCACCTCGATGATGTTCTGGCGCACCTTTTCGGGGTTGTCGGCGTTGTCGGTGAGCGCCTGCGCGTCGGCAATCATGACGAAGACGCGCTCGTATTCGCCCGAATTCTGCAGCTCGACGCGGCGGCGCAGCGAGCCTACGTAGTGTCCCAAGTGAAGTTTTCCGGTGGGGCGGTCCCCCGTGAGTATGATTTTTCCCATATCTGTTGTTTTCCGGCGGGTGTGGTGTTTCGTTCTTCCTTACTGAAGGGGTTGTTGCGGAGCGTCCTGCCGCGGGTGTGCACACGGCGCACTCCGCACGTTCCCCGTCACCCGCATCCGGGGGCGGCGCTCGCTGCCGCGGCGGCTCACGGTGAAGCCGTTCGCGTCATTTGTGCGGCGTTTCCTTCGGCAGGTACGGCCGCTTTTACGGGCAAAAATACGAAAATCCCGATGTGGGGCGCAAAAATTTGTGGAATATAGATTTTTTTTATATTTTCGTCTTCGCAAATAGAACCCCATTATGACAATCATTCAGCTCGAATACCTGTTGGCCGTGGCCAACTGCGGCAGCTTTTCGCTGGCGGCGGAGCACTGTTTCGTCACGCAGCCCTCGTTGAGCATGCAGGTCAAGTCGCTCGAGGAGGAGCTGGGCGTGGTGCTGCTCGACCGTTCGAAGAAACCCGTCATCCCGACCGAGGCGGGCGAGGTGGTGCTCGAACGGGCCCGCGAGACGCTGCGCGCCTACAACAACATCAAGGAGTCGGTGGCCGAGCTGAAGGGCGAGACGGCCGGGCGGCTGCGGCTGGGTGTCATCCCGACCATCGCCCCCTACCTGCTCCACAAGTTCATCCCCTCGTTCGTGCATGACTATCCGAAGGTTGAACTGGAGATTTCCGAGATGATTACGGCCGACATCGTCGAGGCGCTGCGGCGCGACCGCATCGACGCGGCGCTGGTGGCCAGCGGCACCTGTGGCGAGGGCATCCTCGAGCAGGAACTCTTCAACGACCGCTTCTTCGCCTACGTCTCGCCCGAGAATCCGCTCTACGAGCGTTCGAACATCCGCATCGAGGATATCGACCTGCGCGACCTGGTGATTCTGAGCGCCGGCAACTGCATGCGCGACCAGATTATCGAGCTCTGCCAGGCCAAGCGCAACATGCCGTCGCACTTCACCTTCGAGTCGGGTTCGCTCGACACGCTGATGCGTATTGTCGACTGCACCTCCTGCCTGACGATTATTCCCGAGATGGCCATCGAGTACATTCCGGCCGACCACCGCGACCGCCTCAAGATGCTGGCCAAGGGGGCCACGTCGCGCAAAATCGCCGTGGCCGTGCGGCGCACCTACGTCAAGAGTTCGATTATCAAGGCGCTGACACAGACCATTCTGGACAACGTCAAAAAGTCGTAGCCCCGCCGCTGCGCGGGCCTTCCGGTCGGGCACGGCATCCTGCTTCGGAGCGGGTGCCGCGCCTGTTTGTGTTTGGGGGCATCGTTTTGTCCTGCAACCGGTCCGATTCGGCCCGTCTTCCGGCCCTCCGGTACAGCCTCTTCCCTCCTCCTGCCTCCGCCGAACACCCTCCGTTGCCCGATTTTGAGGCACGGATTGTGAATTTTGAATTCTTATTCCTATCTTTGCGAAGTTATAGACACCTATCATTTATTTATGGACAAACTGATTGAAACCATTGTCAGCGCAATCGAGGATAAGAAGGGCAAGAACATCGTCTCGTTGGACCTTTCGGGCTTCGACGGCGCCATCTGCTCGAAGTTCGTGGTCTGCAACGCCGACTCGACCACCCAGGTAGCGGCCATCGCCGCCGGTGTGGAGGAGAAGGTGCTCGAAAAGCTGGGCGAAAAGGTCTGGCGCGTCGAGGGACAGCAGAACGCTTTCTGGATTGCAATGGACTATGTCGACGTGGTGGTGCATATCTTCCAGACCGAGCTGCGCAGCTTCTACCGCCTGGAGGAGCTGTGGGCCGATGCGCCGATGACGCGTTATGAATACGAAGAGTAACGGAATTTTATGGCAAACGTACAGAACGGGAACAAACGCCCCAATATGAATATGCCCCGTCCCTCGTGGATGTGGATTTACGGAATCATCGCCGTGATGATTCTGGGATGGTACTTCCTCAACGGCGGAAGCGACGCTCCGCTGCCGAGCGACTGGACGGCCGTCGAAAAGATGGTCGAACAGGGCGAGGTCGAGAAAATCCAGGTGGTGAACCGCGAGGAGGCCCAGGTCTTCCTCAAGAAGGAGGCCATCGAAAAGTACCGCAACGACGCGGAGCAGCCGCTCTACCGCCACATGCCCGAGCAGGGCATTCAGCTCATCTTCACCATCGGTTCGGTGGACTCCTTCCGTGAGGATTTGAAGGAGGTCGAGCAGCGCACCGGAACGGAGATTCCGGTCGTATACGAGACCCAGCGCAACAACTGGACCAACATTCTGGTGAACGTCCTTCCGTGGGTGCTTATCATCGGCGTGTGGATTTTCCTCATGCGTTCGATGGCTCGCGGAGGCGGCGGTGCCGGCGGCGGCATCATGAACGTCGGCAAGGCCAAGGCCCAGGTCTTCGACAAGGACAACGCCAAGCGCGTGACCTTCAAGGATGTGGCCGGTCTGGCCGAGGCGAAGGTCGAAATCATGGAAATCGTCGACTTCCTCAAGAAGGCCGACAAGTACCGCGAGCTGGGCGCCAAGATTCCGAAGGGAGCCCTTCTGGTAGGCCCTCCGGGAACGGGCAAGACGCTGCTGGCCAAGGCTGTGGCCGGCGAGGCCAACGTCCCCTTCCTCTCGATTTCGGGTTCGGACTTCGTCGAGATGTTCGTCGGCGTGGGTGCTTCGCGCGTGCGTGACCTCTTCGAGCAGGCCAAGCAGAAGGCCCCCTGCATCGTCTTCATCGACGAAATCGACGCCATCGGCCGGGCGCGCGGCAAGAATGCCGGCTTCTCGGGCAACGACGAGCGCGAGAATACGCTCAACCAGCTGCTGACCGAGATGGACGGCTTCCAGACCAACACGGGCGTCATCGTGCTGGCTGCCACCAACCGGGTCGACATTCTGGACAAGGCGCTGACGCGTGCCGGACGGTTCGACCGCCAGATTGAGGTGGGGCTGCCCGACGTCAACGAGCGCAAGGAGATTTTCGACGTCCACCTGCGTCCGCTCAAGCTTGACCCGCAGCTCGACCGCTCGTTCCTGGCGCGCCAGACTCCGGGCTTCTCGGGTGCCGACATTGCCAACGTCTGCAACGAGGCGGCGCTCATTGCCGCCCGTCACAACAAGAAGTTCGTCACGCGCGAGGATTTCCTCGCCGCCATCGACCGCATCGTAGGCGGACTCGAAAAGCCCAACATGCCGATGACGCCCGAGGAGCGGCGCATCACGGCCATCCACGAGGCGGGCCACGCCGTGGTGATGTGGTCGCTGCCCGAGTGCGACCCCGTGCTCAAGGTGACCGTCGTGCCGCGCGGCCGCAGCCTCGGTGCCACCTGGTCGTCGCCCGACGAGGACCGCATCCACGTAACCGACGAGGCGCTCGAGGAGCAGCTGGCCGGCCTGCTCGGCGGCCGCATTGCCGAGGAGGTGAACTACCACACACTCGGTGTCGGTGCGCTGAGCGACCTGGAGCGTGCGACCAAGACGGCTTACGCCATGGTGACCTACTATGGCATGAGCAAGAAAATCGGCCCGTTGAGCTACTACGATTCGACAGGCACGCGCGATACCTTCACCAAACCCTTCAGCGAGCAGACGGCCCACGACATCGACATCGAGGTGCGCCGCTTCGTCGAGGAGGCCTACGCCCGTGCCCGCGCCATCATCGAGGCGAAGAACGCCCAAATCAACGCCATTGCCGACCTGCTGCTCGAGAAGGAGACCATCTACAGCGAGGACCTCGAGCAGATTCTGGGTCCCGCTGCCCAGCAGCCCCGCAACACCGCTGCGAAGGGCGGCGATGCAGCGAAGGGCGATGCTGCTGATACCCGTCCGGCCGACGGCACGGCCGCTGCCTCCGATACGGAGCAGGCCGACGCCTCCGACGCAAAGAACGGCGCGCCGGCCGCATCCGGTGCAACCGAACCTGACGAACCCAAGAGAGAGAATACCCCCGAACCCACCTCGGAACACTAACCTAAAAACGGACACGGAATGGGAGAAACGATGAAGAACCTCGTGGTGCGGACGGTGAGCGGACTGGTGCTGGCCGTCGTGATGCTCGTCTGCATCCTCTATTCGCAGTGGAGCTTTGGCGCACTGCTTCTTGTGCTGCTTGTGGGCGGCATGGTCGAATTCTACGGGCTGGCCCGCCGCCACGGCAACCAGCCGTTGGAGGTGGTCGGCATCGTGGCGGGCGTGGTGCTCTTCGGCCTGAGCTTTGCCATTACGGTCGGCGGCACGCACTCCGAACAGCTGACCGGCATCGGTGTGGTCTTTCTGCTGCTGCTCCTGCCGCTCATGTTCATTTGCGAGCTCTACCGCCGTCAGGCGAACCCGATTGCCGACATCGGTGCGACGCTCGCCGGGCTCTTCTACGTCGCCTTCCCGCTGGCGCTCATGTGCCACATCCCGACGATGTGGGGCGAGCGCCAACCGGTTCTGATGGTCTACTACCTCTTCATGATTTGGGCCAACGACGTCTTCGCCTACCTGGTGGGGATGGCCGTCGGCCGCAACCCGCTCTTCGAGCGCCTCTCGCCCAAGAAGACCTGGGAGGGTTTCTTCGGCGGACTGGTGGGCGCCGTGCTGGTCGGGGTTATCGGAAGCTGGCAGGTGGGTGGCTCCCCGGCCGCATGGATTGGCTTTGCGCTGGTGGCTGCCGTGACGGGTGTGCTGGGCGACCTGGTCGAGTCGATGTTCAAGCGGGCAGCCGGCGTGAAGGACTCGGGCAGCATCATCCCCGGCCATGGCGGACTGCTCGACCGCTTCGATGCGATGCTGCTCTCGGCGCCCTTCGTGACGGTCTACCTCTATTATGTCATGTAACAAGCGTTTTACCCTCTAATACGATTCGAAGATGAGAATCAACAAGGAAGGATACAGAATCATCTGCTTTTCGGGCGTCTTCTGCCTGCTGCTGTGGTGGCTGATTTACCATCTGCTCGTCAACCATGCCAACATCAGCGTCATGTGGCTGTGCGCCGTCCTGCTGCTGCTGTTCTGGTTTTTCATCGTGGCCTTCTTCCGTGAGCCGCGCCGCGTGCGCATCCACGATGCGGACCTGGTCTTCGCGCCGTGCGACGGCCGTGTGGTGGTGACCGAGGTGGTCTGCGAGGAGGAGCACCTCCACCGCGAGATGCTGCAGATTTCGATTTTCATGTCGATTACCAACGTCCACATGAACTGGGTTCCCGTGGGCGGTGTGGTCGAATACTTCAAATACCACCCGGGCCGCTTCCTGGTGGCGTGGCACCCCAAGTCCTCGACCGAGAACGAGCGGACGACGACCGTCGTAAGGATGGATTCGGGCCATCAGGTCCTCTTCCGTCAGATTGCGGGGCTCATCGCACGCCGCATCGTCTCCTACATGAAACCCGGTGAGCGGGTCGAGCAGAACAGCGTGGCGGGCTTCATCAAGTTCGGTTCGCGCGTCGACGTGCTCGTGCCGAAGGATAGCGAGCTGCTCGTCGAAATCGGCGACCCGGTCGTTGGTTCGCAGACGCCCATTGCCCGGCTGAAGTCCCACATTGAAATTGAATAATAAGGATTAAAGGAGCTCCGAAAGAGCAACGCACGATGGCAATTACCCCTCAGACCGTTCTTCGTTTCGTGGCCGGCGCCGCCATTACGGCAGCCGTCCTCTTTCTGGTGTGGTATTTCAGCTCCATCGTCGTCTATATCCTGGTCTCGGCCGTGCTGGCCGTCATGGGTAATCCGCTGGTGAAGCTGCTCTCGGGCATCCGTATCCGCGGCTGGCGTGTGCCGCGCTGGCTGGCGGCCTTCACAACGCTGGTGGTCATCTGGGTCGTGCTGGCGGTGCTCTGCACGCTCTTCGTGCCGCTGTTCTTCAACAAGGTGCAGCAGCTGGCAAGTCTCGACTTCACGGCCGTCATGAACTCCATCTCGGAACCCGTTTCGCGCATTCAGTACTACCTTGATGAGCTCTTTGCGCTGCCCGAGAGCACCTTCTCGCTCTCCGAAGCGCTCAGCTCGGGGCTGTGTTCGATGGTCAATTTCGGGTCGCTCAACACGCTCGTCTCGTCGCTCTTCAACGTCGTGCTCTCGTCGGTGGTGGCGATATTCTCGATTTCGTTCATCACCTTCTTCTTCCTCAAGGAGGAGGGGCTCTTCTATGCGATGGTTTCGGCGGTCTTTCCCGAACGTTACCACGAAAACATCACCCGGGCACTCGACTCGATTACGGTGCTGCTGTCCCGCTACTTCACGGGCATCCTCACGGAGAGCCTGCTGTTGATGATTGCCGTCTCGCTGGTGATGATGGCTTTCGGCATGCATACGGTCGACGCCTGCTTCATCGGACTGGTTATGGGTGTGATGAACGTCGTGCCCTATGCCGGCCCGCTCATCGGCGGGGTGATGTCAGTCTGCATCGGTGTGATGACCCCCATCGAGGGGACAACCGTCGGCCATACGGTGCTGGTGATTGTCGCCTCGCTGCTGGTGCTCAAGGGGCTCGACGACTTCGTCCTGCAGCCGACGCTCTATTCGGAGCGGGTCAAGGCGCATCCGCTCGAGGTCTTCATCGTGATTCTCATCGCCGGCTCGGTAGCCGGAATCCTCGGCATGCTGCTGGCGATTCCCTCCTATACGGTGCTGCGCGTCTTCGCCAAGGAGTTCTTCTCGCAGTTCAGCCTGGTGCGCAAACTGACCCGAAAGATATGACGGAGCCTGTGGTGATTGAAGGGACGGTGGTGCACGGCCGCCAGTTGGGGCGCAGGCTTGGCTTTCCGACCGCCAACCTTGCGGTGCCCGATGCGTTGGAGGCCCGGGACGGGGTCTACCTCTCGGAGGCCGAGGTCGACGGGCAGCTCTACGGCGCCATGTCGAACCTGGGGCGCAACCCCTCGGTCGGCGGCACGGAGCGTCGACTGGAGAGCTACCTCTTCGGATTCGAGGGCGAGCTCTACGGCCGGCAGCTGCGGATTCGGCTGCTGCGCCGGCTGCGCGAAGAGCGCAAGTTCGCATCGGTCGAAGAGCTGCAGCGCCAGATTGAGGCCGACCGCCGCGAGGCCGAAGCCTTCTTTGCCGCACGGAAGGCGGAGCGGTGAGCAGCAGGAGCAGCAGGAGCGGCAGGGTAGTGAGCGGCTGGACGAGCGGCCGGGCAGTGAGCGGCGGAGCGAGAATGGCAGGAGCGTGGGCCGCAGTTGAGAACGGCGGAGCGTCGGGTGTGGAGTCCGGTCGGTACCGCTGAAAAAAAGAGCTGTTAGCATATTCAATGCGTATTCAACATCATAAAGTATAAACCGATTAGTTATGTTTCTGGATTTGAGCATTCCCTACAAGGTGGCCGACATGTCGCTGGCCGAGTGGGGACGTAAGGAGATTGAGGTTTCGGAACACGAGATGCCCGGTCTGATGGCCGTGCGTCGCAAATACGGCCCGCTGAAGCCCCTCAAGGGGGTTCGTGTGATGGGTTCGCTGCACATGACCATCCAGACGGCGATTCTCATCGAGACGCTCGTCGAGCTGGGTGCCGACGTGCGCTGGTGCTCGTGCAACATCTTCTCTACGCAGGACCACGCCGCTGCGGCCATCGCTGCGGCCGGTGTTCCGGTCTTCGCCTGGAAGGGCGAGACGCTGCCCGAGTACTGGTGGTGCACGGCCATGGCGCTCTCGTTCCCCGGCGGCAAGGGCCCGCAGCTCGTCGTCGATGACGGCGGCGATGCGACGCTGCTGATTCACAAGGGCTTCAAGGCCGAGAACGACGCCTCGTCGCTCGACTACGAGCCTTCCTCCTACGAGGAGGAGGTCATCCTCGGCACGCTGAAGCAGATTCTCGCCGAGGACGGCGACAAATGGCATCGCACGGTGGCCGAATGGAAGGGTGTGAGCGAGGAGACCACCACCGGCGTACACCGCCTCTACCAGATGCAGGCTGCCGGCGAGCTGCTCGTGCCGGCCATCAACGTCAACGACTCCTGCACCAAGTCGAAGTTCGACAACCTCTACGGCTGCCGCGAATCGCTGGCCGACGGCATCAAGCGCGCCACCGACGTGATGATTGCCGGCAAGGTGGTCGTTGTCTGCGGCTACGGCGACGTAGGCAAGGGATGCGCCAAGTCGATGCGTTCGTACGGCGCCCGGGTGATTGTGACCGAAATCGACCCGATTTGCGCGCTGCAGGCCGCCATGGAGGGCTTCGAGGTGAAGACCGTCGAGAGCGCTCTGGCCGAAGGCAACATCTATGTGACCTGCACGGGCAACTGCGACATCATCACGCTCGAGCACATGGAGCGGATGCGGGACCAGGCCATCGTCTGCAACATCGGTCACTTCGACAACGAAATCCAGATGGCCCGTCTCGAGAAGTCCAACGCCGTGAAGACCACCATCAAGCCGCAGGTCGACATGTACACCTTCCCCGACGGACACTCGATTTTCATTCTGGCCGAGGGCCGTCTGGTAAACCTGGGCTGCGCTACGGGACACCCCTCGTTCGTCATGTCGAACTCCTTCACCAACCAGTGCCTGGCCCAGATGGAGCTCTGGCAGAAGAAGCTCGAGGTAGGGGTTTACCGCCTGCCGAAGCACCTCGACGAGGAGGTTGCCCGCCTGCACCTCGACAACCTTGGGGTCGAGCTGACGCACCTGACGCAGAAGCAGGCCGACTACATCGGCGTGCCGGTCGAGGGTCCCTACAAGGCCGACCACTACCGCTATTGACGCCAGCATCCGGCTGCGGCCGACGGCTTCCCGCGTGGGAGGCAGTTGCCGCCGGTCTGACCGTAACGAAGCGGACTTTTCCTGATGGAAAGGTCCGCTTCGTTCTTTTTTGCAGTCAGGGAGCAGAGGAGTTTGCTGCGGCGACCGGCTGCTGAGGAGCCACGAAAAACGGCAGCCCGTTGGGGCTGCCGTTGTCGTGCATGAATGCCGGAGGCATCAATAGCCGAAGATTTCCTCCTGCGAAACGGTCTTGATGGGACCGAGCGTCTTGAGGTAGTTCAGGTCGAGGTTCTTGATGTCGCCCAGAATGCCGTAGGTGTAGTGACGGTCCTTGACCCACTTCTGCTGCGTGGCCTTCACGTCGTCGAGCGTCATGTTCTGCACGCGCTCGAAAATCTGACGGTCGCGGTCCTCCGAGAGGCCGAGACGGCGCAGTGCGATGTAGGAGCTCAGCACGTCGATTCCCGTGGTGCGTTCGGTGCGCAGGCGGCTCAGCACGGCCTCCTTGGCGATGCCGAAGGCAGCCTCCGATTCGGGCATCTGGTTGATGATTTCGTCGAATGCCTCGATGGCGGTCTGCATCTTGTCGTTCTGCGTGGCGATGAAGGCGATGTAGTTGTAGCTGTCGTCGGCATATGCGGGGGTGCCCAGCCATGCCTGTGCCGTGTAGGCCAGACCGCGTGCCTCGCGCATCTCCTGGAAGCAAATCGAGTTCATGCTGCCGCCGAAGTACTCGTTGTAGAGCGTGATTTCGGGGTCGTTCTTCACATCGAAGGCCTCGCCGCGGTTCGAGTACTGCAGGTAGTAGAGCTGGTTGGCGTCGTACTGGGCCAGGATGACGCTGCTCTCATCCGTGCGCAGCGGCTTCGGGTGCGACAGTTCGAGCGGCGTGAGCTCCGCAGCAGCCTTGTGCTTCTCGGCAATGACCGTCTTCACGGCCTCCTGCTCCATGGGACCGTAGTAGAGCACCTCGTGCTGCTTGCCCATGAGCTCCTGAACCGCCGCGATGAGGCTCTTCGAGTCGAGCGACTTCAGCGCGTCGTTCGTCAGGGTCGACTTGCGGATGAACTCCTCGCCGTAGCGCATGTAACGCTGCAGGGCGCCGAAATTCTGCCCCTGGTTGAGCTTCGAGTCGGCGCGCGACTTGAGGAGGTCCTGCTTCAGGTTCTCGAGGATGGCGTCGTTGGCCACCGCTCCGGCAATCAGCCCCTCGACAATCTCCATGGCGCGGGGCATGTTCTCGCTCAGACCCGTAATCGTGATGGTGCTCTGGTTGTTGCCGGCGCCCATGTAGAAGGAGCAGGCGATGTCGTACATCTTCGAGGCAATCTGCTCGGCGCTCATCGTGTCGGTGCCCAGGTAGCTCAGATAGGTGAATGCCGGGCCCAGCGCCGGGTTGTTCTCCGTGCCCGTGTCGAAGGTGTACCGTAGCGTGAAGATGTCGTTCAGCTCGTTCTTCTTGTAGAGCACGTGGATGCCGTCACGCACGTCGAACTGCGCCATATCCTTCTGATAGTCGACGAAGACGGGCTCGATGGGCTTTACCTTCGACTGCTGGATTTCCGTGAGGAAGGCGCTCTGCTTGTCGCGGTTGGTGACAATCGGGGTGATTTTCGGAGCGGCGATTTTCTGTACGCTCTTGTCCTCGCCCTCGCGCTTGAAGACGATGGCGTAGCTCTTTTCGCCGAGGTACTTGTTGGCCCAGTCGACGACGTCCTGCTTGGTGATTTTCGACATGCGGTCGAGCTGTGCGACCTCGTCGGCCCAGTTGGTGCCGGCGATGAACGACTGCACGTACATGTCGGCGCGCGAGTCGTTGTCCTCGTAGGCCCTCATCTGGTAGAGCTTGAAGTTGTTGATGGAGGCCTCGATGAGCTTCTCGTCGAAGTCGCCCGAGCGGAGCTTGGCCACCTCCGCAAGCAGCAGGTCGCGCACCTCCTCGAGCGTCTGGCCCGCCTTGGGGCTGCCGCCCACGAGGAACGTGCTGTAGTCGGGCTGGCCCGAGTAGCCGCCGTAGGCGCCGAGCACCTTCTGCTGCTGCGTGATGTCGAGGTCAATCAGACCTGCCTGGCCGTTGTAGAGAATGGCGCTGGCAATTTGTGCCACATCGTTCGGGTCGGTCGAGCCGCCCGGCAGACGCCATCCGAGCAGCACGTTGGCTGCCTCCAGACCGTATACCTCGCGTACGACGGGCTCGGTGATGGGCTCCTCGGGCTGGAACTGCAGTTTCGGCAGCTCGGGGTTGGGCTGCATGTCGCCGAAGTACTTCTTGATGACCGAGAGCATCTGCTCGGGGTCGAAGTCACCCGAGAGGCAGATGGCCATGTTGTTGGGCACGTAGTAGGTCTTGTGGTAGTTCCGCACGTTGGTAATCGAGGGGTTCTTCAGATGCTCCTGCGTACCGAGCACGGTCTGCGTGCCGTAGGGGTGGTGGGGGAAGAGTGCCGCGTCAAGCGCCTCCCATACCTTGCGCGCATCGCGCGTGAGCGACATGTTCTTCTCCTCGTAGATGGTCTCCAGCTCGGTGTGGAAGCCGCGGATGACAGGGTTGCGGAAGCGGTCGGCCTCAATCTTCGCCCAGTTCTCAATCTCGTTCGAGGGGATGTTCTCGACGTAGACGGTCATGTCCTGCGACGTGTAGGCGTTGGTGCCCGTGGCGCCGATGGCGGCCATCAGCTTGTCGTACTCGTTGGGAATGGCGATTTTCGATGCCTCGTAGCTGATTGAGTCGATGCGGTGGTAGATGGCTGCGCGCTCCTGTTCGTCGGTGGTCTTGCGGTAGACCTCGAAGAGCTGCTCGATTTCGTCGAGCATCGGCTTCTCGGCGGCGTAGTCCGAGGTGCCGTAGTTGGGCGTGCCCTTGAACATGAGGTGCTCGAAGTAGTGCGCCAGACCGGTGGTCTCGGCGGGGTCGTTCTTACCGCCCACGCGTACGGCGATGTAGGTCTGGATGCGCGGCGTTTCGCGGTTGACGCTCATGTAGACCTTCAGTCCGTTGTCGAGCGTGTAGATGCGGGTGCCCAGCGGGTCGCCGGCCACCGATTCGTACTTGTCTCCCGAACAAGCGGCTGCCAGCATCGCTGCGATGCAGACGGCCAGGAATCTGAGTTTTTTCATCTATGGTTTGGTTTAGAAAATGGAGGCGAACCACTCCCGCACGACCGGATAGGTGTCGGCGGAGATATGCACGAACATGCCCACGGCGGCAATGAGCTTGAGCCCCGTGCCGACGATGAACGAAAGGAACGAGCCGAAGCCGACGAGGAAGACCTTTGAAATATCCTCCCGGTTGTGGCACAACTCGCCGATGACGGCACCGACGAAGGGCCCCAGCAGGATGCCCAGCGGCGGGATGAAGAAGAAGCCGACGACGGTGCCGATGGTGGCACCGATGGCGCCGGCGCGCGAGCCGCCGAAGCGGCGGGTCATGTAGGCAGGCAGAAAATAGTCGGCCACCGAGACGAAGAGCGTGACGGCGAGCCAGATGAGCAGTGCGGCGGTCGAAATCTGCGAGTAGGAGCAGAAGTAGGCGCAGACCAGCCCCGCGTAGCTGAGGATGACGCCCGGAAGCGCCGGAACAATGCACCCGGCGATGCCGATGAGTGCGAAGAGGAAGGCGAGGATGGCGAGCGTGGTGTCCATACGAATCTGCGGGCCGGGGATGGGTCCGCTGCGGACCGTCCCGTTTTCCCGTCAGCAAATATAACGATTAGAAACAAAAAAACTCCCTGACGCAGGGAGTTTTTCATTTTTCGGACCTTTTTTCTTCCGAACAGACCTTGCAGCGGCCCTTGGTCGCCTCTATTTCACCAGACGGTTGGTCTCCGTGTCGGGGAAGATGACCCAGGGGCGGAACTGTTTGGCATCCTCGAAATCCATCAGGGCGTAGGAGGCGATGATGACCACGTCGCCCACCTGGACCTTGCGTGCCGCGGCGCCGTTGAGGCAGATGCAGCCGCTGTCGCGCTCGCCCTTGATGATGTAGGTCTCGAAACGCTCGCCGTTGTTGATGTCCATGATTTGGACCTTCTCGCCCTCAATCATGTTGGCAGCCTCCAGCAGCGCTTCGTCGATGGTGATGCTGCCCACGTAGTTCAAATCCGCCTGCGTGACCTTCACGCGGTGAATCTTGGATTTGATGACTTCGATTTGGAATTTCATTATCGGATACGGATGTTATCGATTAGACGAATCTGTCCGGCCATGACGGCGATGCAGCCCTGGATGCGCGGAGCGTCGTTCCAGTCGTGTACCTCCTGCATCGTTGCGGCGTCGACCGACTGATAGTAGACCACCTTGAGCAGCGGATTGCGCTCGACTTCGGCCGTAACCCAGGCCTTCAGCTCGTCGGGCGTCATCTCGTGCGACTTCTCGACGGCGGCGCGCAGCGTGGCGTAGATGTGAGGTGCAGCGGCGCGGTGCTCCTTGTCGAGCAGCGTGTTGCGCGACGAGAGGGCCAGACCGTCCTCGCCGCGGACGATGGGGCACTCGACAATCTGCACGGGGAGTCCCAGCTGGTGGACCATCGCCTTGACGACGGCGATTTGCTGGAAGTCCTTCTCGCCGAAGTAGGCGCGCGCCGGGCGGACGATGTCGAAGAGCCGGCTGACAACCTGGGCCACGCCGTTGAAGTGACCCGGACGCGTGGCGCCCTCCATCACCTTGTCCACCGCACCGAACTCGAAGGTGCGGGTGTCGGGCTCGGGGTAAATCTCCTCGACCGAGGGCATCAGCACGAAGTCGGCGCCGGCCTGCTCCAGTACGCGGGCGTCGGCCTCGGGGGTACGGGGGTAGCGGTGCAGGTCGTTCTTGTCGTTGAACTGCGTCGGGTTGACGAAGACGCTCACCACGACGGTGGAGTTCTCCTTGCGGGCGCGCTCCACCAGCGAACGGTGGCCTGCATGCAGGGCGCCCATCGTGGGAACGAAGCCGATTCCGGCCTGTTCCCTCTTGTCCAGCTCCTCGCGGAGCTCGTTGACACGGGTAAAGATTTTCATCGCTTTGGCAACAAATTGCGGGGCAAAGGTAGAAAAGATAATCATAAGAATGAAAAAAACCGGAAAAAAACGTCGCCCGGGTGTGCTTCTTCGTTCAAAGAGGCGGCCGAAAGTTTGGAATGTCGCGGAAAAAGTCGTAACTTGGGGTGTGCAAATGTGGCCGGAGCCGGGATGCCCCCTCCATCCGTACCGTCCGGAGCCGGCCCAACCAACCCCTAACCATCAAACGACCCCGGTCGGTACGGGTCGAACCTTAAAAACCGAGAGTATGAAGAAACTCGTTGCTCTGCTCTGCGCGCTCTGCGTTGCGGGCACGCTCTCCGCTCAGGAGAAGCACATTGTCGGTATTCGCGCCGGTATGAATGTCTCCAACATGACCTTCAAGCAGGACGGCATGTCCATTTCGCCTTCGTCGCGCGTTTCGTTCCAGGTGGGCGGCTCCTATCAGTACAATTTCCTGGAGTCGATGCCCTTCTATCTGGAGACGGGCCTCTACCTCTCGCTCAAGGGAGCCGAGCAGAAAGTGGAGCGGACGACCACGACCATCCGCATGACCTACCTCGAGGTGCCCATTATGGTCAACTACCATTGGAACATTTCGGACAAGATTTCGATTATCCCGGCCGCGGGCTTCACATATTCGCTCGGACTGGGCGGCACCACCGAAGCCCAGTCGGGCGACACCTCGGTCAAGGCCGATACCTTCGGAACCGACTCCAACGTCAAGCGCTCCGAATTCGGCATGCGCTTCGGTGCGAGCGTCGAGTTCCTCGAAAACTTCTTTGCCGGAGTGGGCTACGACGTGGGCTTCAACAACCTGTCGAAGGATGCCGACATGAAGTTGCACAACGGCTGCTTCTTCGTCCTGGTGGGCTACAACTTCAAGTTCTGAGCCTGACCTTGCAACATGACCGACGCATCTTCCTGCGGGGAGATGCGTTTTTTTTGCGGGATTTTCGTATATTTGGAGTTCGAACCCGACATGCTCCGTGCCGGAGAGGCACGGAAAATGGAGCAAACACATTAATTTTATTGTATGAAAAAAAATCTACCGATTCCCGTTACCATGACATTGCTTGGCGCTGTGCTGGCTTCGTGCGGAGAGCATCCGAAGAGCGAGGCCCCCTGGGTGGTCGACCGTTTCGACGACATCAAGGTGATTCGTTACGAGGTTCCCGGCTTCGAGCAGCTGCCGCTCGAGCAGAAGGAGCTGATTTACTACCTTTCGGAGGCGGCCAAGTGCGGCCGTGACATCCTCTACGACCAGAACTTCAAGTACAACCTGGCCGTGCGCCGCACGCTGGAGACCGTCTACGAGCACTTCAAGGGCGACCGTACGACGCCCGAATGGAAGGCTCTGGAGAAGTACCTCAAGAAGGTCTGGTTCGCCAACGGCATCCACCACCACTACTCGAACGACAAGTTTGTCCCCGAATTTACGGAGGGCTACCTGCTCGACGTCATCGAGACCATCCCCGAGGAGTGCTTCGGCGAGCTGAACGCCCTGCGCGGCGAGGTCTGCAAGGCGATTTTCGACCCCTCGCTCTACGCCACGCGCCTGAATCAGGCGGCGGGCGCGGACCTGGTGGCCACCTCGTCGAACAACTACTACGAGGGGGTAACCCAGACCGAGGTCGAGCAGTTCTACGCCGCAATGGCCGACCCCAACGACCCGGAGCCCATTTCCTACGGACTCAACTCGAAGCTGGTCAAGGAGAACGGCAAGGTGTGCGAGCGGGTCTGGAAGGTGGGCGGCATGTACTCGCCGGCCATCGAGCGGATTGTCTACTGGCTCGAAAAGGCCGAGGCGGTGGCCAACGAACCCCAGAAGTCGAACATCGCCGCGCTGATATCCTACTACCGCTCGGGCGACCTGCGTGAGTTCGACCGCTTCAACATCGGCTGGGTGCGCGACACGGTGTCGAACGTCGACTTCGTCAACGGCTTCATCGAGGATTACGGTGACCCGCTGGGCCGCAAGGCTTCGTGGGAGGCGATTGTCAACTTCGTCGACTCGACGGCCAGCCACCGCACGACGGTCATCTCGGAGAACGCACAGTGGTTCGAGGACCACTCGCCCGTTGCTCCCGAGTACCGCAAGAAGCAGGTGAAGGGCGTCTCGGCCAAGGTCATCACCGTGGCGATGCTCGGCGGCGACTGCTACCCCTCGACGCCCATCGGCATCAACCTGCCCAACGCCGACTGGATTCGCAAGGAGTACGGCTCGAAGTCGGTGACCATCGACAACATTACCTATGCCTATGACATGGCGGCCCACGGCAACGGCTTCAACGAGGAGTTCGTCCTGCGCGCCGAGGACCGCGAGCGGATGGACCGCTACGGCAAGCTGGCCGACGACCTGCATACCGACCTGCACGAGTGCCTCGGCCACGGCTCGGGCCAGTTGGCTCCGGGCGTCAAGGGCGGCGAGCTGAAGAGCTACGGCTCGACGCTCGAGGAGGCGCGTGCCGACCTCTTCGGTCTCTACTACCTGGGCGACCCCAAGATGGTCGAGCTGGGACTCGTTCCCTCGTTCGACGTGGCCAAGGCGGGCTATGCCAAGTACATCCTCAACGGCATGATGACGCAGCTGGCGCGCATCGAGCCGGGTAAGAACGTCGAGGAGTCGCACATGCGCAACCGCAAGCTCATCTCGGAGTGGTGCTACGAGCAGGGGCGTGCCGACAACGTCATCGAGTGGGTCACGAAGGATGGCAAGCGCTACGTGGTGGTGAACGACTTCGAGAAGCTGCGTGAGCTCTTCGGCCGCATGCTGGGTGAGATTCAGCGTATCAAGTCCGAGGGCGACTACGAGGCGGGCCGCGAGCTGGTGGAGCGTTACGCCGTCAAGGTCGACCCCGAACTCCATCGCGAGGTGCTCGAGCGCTATTCGGCCCTCAACATTGAGCCCTACGGCGGATTCGTCAATCCGGAGTTCGAACTGGTGGAGCAGGACGGCAAGGTGGTCGACGTGAAGATTTCCTACCCGAACAACTACGTCGAGCAGATGCTCAACTACTCGAAGAACTACTCCTACCTGCCCAACATCAACTGATGCGGTCGAGGCGAAGCGGTGCGTCCTGGTGACGCCCCTCCGCAGCCTGAATTCAACGGGATGCCCCATGCGTCGGGGCGTCCCGTTTTTTTTGTTTATGGCTGCATATGGGGGCATGGGGCTGGGTACACGGCACGTTATGGCTGCGCAGTCGTTGAGGACGTCCGTTTCCCTCTGTCGTTTTCCGCGCCTGGTTTCCGCGCTTGGTTTCCGCGGCTGGTTTCCGCGGCTGGTTTCCGCCGCCGTTTCCTGCACGCTGTTTTCCGCTGCTGTTTCCTGCTGCTGTTGCCCGCGGCTGTTTTCCCGCACGTCCGTCTGTTTCGCCGCGACCGTTCCGTTTCGCCGCACGCACCGCACGGTCTCCGTGCTCCGCAGTGCTCCGTACGGCACAAAAAAAGGGCGTATCCGTCGAACGGATACGCCCGCATGGCCGTATGCGGCAGGTCGGGGATTACTCCTCGACTACCTCGAACTGGTCCTTGCCAACGCCGCAAAGCGGGCAAACCCAATCCTCGGGAATATCTTCGAATGCCGTGCCGGGGGCGATGCCACCTTCGGGGTCGCCGACTGCAGGGTCATAAATCCAATCGCATACGGTGCAACGATACTTTTTCATCTTTTTTTGATTTTTTAAAAGGTTTGTAAATAGTGGGTTTTCTGTGTGATGGTGAGAAGACCGGCCTATCTTCCGGTTCCGTTCACCTTTGCCGAATCCTCAGCTGCGGCCTCATCGTCCTCTTCGTTCTCCTCGTCATCGTCCTCGGGACGGTTGCCCGTCGGCGGGGTGAGCTCCTCGACCAGACGGTCCGCCTCGGCGCACGAGACGAAGAGCCGCTCCTCGTAGATGTCGGTAATCTCGACGAAGTTGCGCCACTCGGAGGCGTAGAGCTTCACCCGCTCGAAACGCCTCAGGTCGAGGTAGTGACCGTAGTATCCGAAGAATCCGTAGCCGCCGAAGAGGGGGATGAACCACTTCATGCGCCGGTTGTCGACCCGTCGCACCGAGGCAATCTCCTCTCGGCGCACCTCGGTGATGTCGAGCAGGCAGCGCACTTCGACCTTCTCCTCCGTGACGACAATTCGCCGCGGAATCGAGAGCGCCATCAGGGCGATGAGCGCCACGACGCACGAGGTGAACCATGCCGAGATGAACCCGCCCGCATAGAGGTGGTAGAGCAGCCATCCGAGCAGGATGAAGACGCCGATGAAGGCGGCTGCCCGGTAGTACATCGACCGGCTGAAGCGGTATGTGTAGATGTGTTCCATCTTTGGTTCGTTCCTGCGGGACGCCTCCTCTTCGTCCGTATCTCTTTTCTGTTCTGTTCTGTCGTCTCTCTGTTATCGTTCGCCGGCGCCGTCCGCCGCTTCGGCCGCATCCTCCGGCGCAGTTCCTTCCTGCTCCGCACGCTGCCGCTGCTCCTCTTCGTCGCGCATTTCGAGCAGCGCCGCGGCTACGACAAGGTCCTCGCGCGTGGTGATTTTCAGATTGGCGCGCTCCCCCTCGCAGAGGTGTATCGGACAGCCCGAGGCCTCGACCACCGAGGCGTCGTCGGTGAACTCCGGCCGGTAGCCGACCCGGTAGGCGTCGCGCAGCAGTTCGCCGCGGAAGACCTGGGGGGTCTGCACGATGCGCAGCCTGCGGCGGTCGACGATGATTGAATCATCCTCGCCCTCCACGCTGCGGAACGAGTCGACCGGCGCCACGACGGGAATCGCCGCGCCGTATTGCTCGGCCGCCTCGAACATGCGTCGGATGAGCCCGCGCGAGACGAGCGGCCGCACGCCGTCCTGTACGGCGATGAGCTCCGTCTCCGAAGGCAGCGCCTCGAGTCCCCGGAGCACCGAGTCGAAGCGCTCACGCCCGCCTGCTACCATGCGGTGCGGCGCCACGTCGAAGCGTGCCGAGAGGTTGCGCCAGTAGTCGATGTGTTCGGCCGGGAGCACGACCACGAGCGCCGCACGCGGCAGCGCCCGGGCAAATGCGTCGATGGTGTGGGCCAGCACGGGGCGATTGCCCAGGAAGAGGAACTGCTTGGGGATGCTGCTCCCCATTCGGTTCCCGCTTCCGCCCGCTACGATTATAACGCCTGTGGTCATCGTGGTAGTATGCTTCTCTGAAAATACCGTGCCGCACCGGGGTGCGTCACCCTGTTCCGTGCTCCGACTTTGCCGCAATCAGCTCTTCTTGCTTTTCGCTTTCCCTTCCGACGAGGCCTTTTTTTCAGCGGCCGGAGCCTCTAGCTGCTTCGCTACGAACCCTTCGGGAACGACCAGCGAGTCGAGCTGCACGATGCGCTCCTCGGCGGGAACGTCGCCGTTGAGCTCGGCCATGATGCGGTCGCGGACGAACTCAAAGGTCCGGCGGTTCTCCTTCGAAATGGGCTCCGAAGGCTCCTGCGGGATGGTGAGCGGGTTGATGGGCTTGCCGTTGCGCCATACGCGGTAGTCGAGGTGCGGACCCGTCGAGGCACCCGTCGAGCCCACGTAGCCGATGAGCTGGCCCTGCGTCACGTGCTTGCCCTGCGTGATGCCCTTGGCAAAGCCGCTCAGGTGGAGATAGCCGGTCATCATGTTGCCCGGATGCTTGATTTTGAGCGTGTTGCCGCCTCCGCCGCCCCAGCCTCTGAAGACTACGACGCCGTCGGCCACGGCATGTACGGGCGTACCCTTCGGGGCGGCGTAGTCGACGCCCGTGTGGGGACGGTAGACCTTGTAAATCGGGTGCTTGCGCGCATAGGTGAACTTCGAGCTGATGCGCGTATACTTGAGCGGCGCCTTGAGCATCTGCTTGCGCAGGCTGGCCCCGTCGGCCTCCCAGTATTGGAGCTTCCCGCCCTGGCGGAACGGGATGGCGTAGTACTCCTTGCCGGCATGGTTGAAGCGGGCGCCCCAGATGCGGCCGATGCCTATCGAAACCGTGTCGTCGATGAAGCGCTCGTCGTAGATGACCGTGAAGCTATCACCCTTCTGGATGCCGAAGAAGTCGACCGTCCACTGGTAGATGTCCTCCAGCTCGGCGGCCAGCGCGTAGGGGAGGTTCTTCTCCATGATGGAGCCCCAGAGCGAGGAGGTGATGACGGCGCTCTTCTTCGAGCGTCGCGTGGTGAACTCCTTTTCGCCCGTGCGGACGGCTACCGAGTCGCCCATGAACTCGAAGACCACGTAGTCCGACAGATTGCGCTCGTAGGCCAGGTAGTCCAGATGGGGCGCGTAGAGCGAATCCTCGTGGATGAAGGCCACATACTTCTGGCCGGCGCGGATGTTGCGTAAGGGGAAGGTCTTCTCGGCCACCTTGTCCAGCCGGTCGATGACGGCGGCCGAGATGCCGTAGCGGTTGAGAATCTTGCCCATGGTCTCGCCCTGGGCCACTTCGTTCTCTTCGAGGCGGTAGTCGTCGGCGATGATGCCGTATCGGATGTCGTGCAGGGGTTCGGCTTCGGCCTCCTCCTGCGAGGAGGCCGTGTTGCGGTTGCACGATGCCGCAGCCGAGAGCAGCAGCGCGCAGAGGGTGAGTCGGAATAGTTTCATAGATGTGAGCAAAGATAGTGAAAAAACGGATTCGCGCCGCATTTTATTGCCCGATTCTCGCAGGCGGCGAGTTTTGTCGGGATTTGTTTTGCGGTCCGGGGATTTATTCCTACCTTTGAAACTTGGAAGACCGTGTATCTAAACGAATTGTCCGGATGCTCAAACAGTTGCTCGCCCCCGCCTCGTGGCTCTACGGCATGGCCGTGACGTTGCGTCACCGCCTGTTCGACTGGGGTGTGCTCAAGAGCGAGAAGTTCGACATCCCGATTATCTGTATCGGCAACATCACGGTCGGCGGTACGGGCAAAACCCCAATGGCCGAGATGGTCATCGGCTACATGTCGCAGATGCACCGCGTGGCGCTGCTCTCGCGCGGCTACGGCCGCCGGACGAAGGGCTACCTCGAGGTGGAGCCTACGTCGCACTACCGCGACGTGGGCGACGAACCGCTGCAAATCAAGCGCAAGTTCCCCGAGACGCTGGTGGTGGTCTGCGAGAAGCGGGCCGACGCCATCCGGCGCATCGAGACGGAGCATCCCGAGATAGATCTCATCGTCATGGACGACGGTTTCCAGCACCGCTACGTCGAGCCGAAAATCAACATCGTGATGGTCGACGCCACGCGTCCCATCCAGCACGACCGGATGCTGCCGGCCGGTACGCTGCGCGACCTGCCTGAGGCGCTGCACCGCGCCCACTACTTCATCGTGACGAAGTGTCCCGAGAAGATGGCCCCCATCGACCGGCGCATCCTGCGCAAGGTGCTCATCCAGGTGGCCTACCAGAAGGTCTACTTCACCCGTTTCGAGAGTTTCATGCCCCAGCCGCTCTTCCCCGGTGAGGCGCTCGCGCCGTCGCCCGCTCCGGGCGGCAAGGTCATTGCACTGTCGGGGATTGGCAATCCGAAGCCCTTCGTCGCCTCGCTGCGCGAGTACTACGACGTGGTCGAGGAGGTGTCGCTCGACGACCACCATGTATATAAGGTGCGCGACATGTCGATGTTGGCCCGCATGGTGGGGCAGTGCCCCGAGGCGTCGATTGTCACCACGGAGAAGGATGCGGTCAAGATGGTGGGCAGCTCGAAGATTCCGGAGGAGGTGCGCCGGCGATTGTATTATATGCCCATAAATATTTCATTCATAGAGGATTCGGCAACGGATTTTCTGCAAAAACTCGAAGAAGATGTTAGAGGAAATTAAAAAGACGGCAGCCTTCCTGGAGCAGGCGACCGAGTCGTTCCGCCCCGAAGTGGGCATCATTCTCGGAACCGGTCTGGGCGATTTCGCCGACCAGATTGAGACGAAATACACCATCGACTACCACGACATTCCCAATTTCCCCGTCTCGACGGTCGAGGGCCACAAGGGACGGCTTATTTTCGGCCTGGTCGAGGGTCATCGCGTGGTGGCCATGCAGGGCCGCTTCCACTACTACGAGGGCTACGGCATGCAGCAGGTGACCTTCCCCGTGCGGGTGATGAAGCTGCTGGGCATTCGCTACCTCTTTGTCTCGAACGCTTCGGGAGGCATCAACACCTCGTTCCGCGTGGGCGACCTGATGGTCATCACCGACCACATCAACCTGATGCCCAACCCGCTCATCGGCCCCAACATGGCCGAACTGGGCCCCCGCTTCCCCGACATGCACAACTGCTACGACCGCGAGCTGATTGCCCGCGCGACGGCCATCGCCCAGGAGGAGCACATCAAGCTGCAGTACGGCGTCTACGTGGGCGGCACGGGTCCGACCTTCGAGACGCAGGCCGAATACCGCTACTTCAAGGCCATCGGCGGCGATGCCGCGGGCATGTCGACCGTTCCGGAGGTGATTGTGGCGCGCCACATGTCGGTTCCGGTCTTCGGCATCTCGGTCATCACCAACTGCGGCCTGTCGGACGAGGTGGGCGACCACGAGGATGTACAGCGTCAGGGCCGGCTGGCCGGAACGCGCATGGCCGTGCTCTTCAAGCGGATGATTCGTTCGCTCTGAGCATCGGCCGAGGTATGGAACACATAAGGATTCACATATGGTAAACAAGGTAATTCTGATTGGCAACGTGGGCATTGACCCCGAAGTGCGGAGCCTCGAGAACGGCACGAAGGTGGCTCGCGTGCGTCTGGCGACGACCGAGCGTCTGTTCGACCGGCAGACCAACGAAACGAAGGAGCACACCGAGTGGCACACCATTACGCTGTGGCGCGGTTTGGCCGACGTGGTGGACCGCTACGTGCGCAAGGGGACGCAGCTCTACATCGAGGGGCGTCTGCGTACGCGCGAGTGGATGGACAAGGATGGCAACAAGCGCTATACGACCGAGATTCTGGCCGATACGATGAACCTGCTGGGCCGTCGCAGCGACAACCCCGCCTCGTCCGAAGGGGCTTCGGGGTACGGAGGCTCCCAGGCGCAGAACGGCGCCTACGGCCAGCCGGCGCAGAGTGCGCAGCCCCGGCCGGCAGCCGCTCAGCCTCAGCCGCAGTCTCAGCCCGCTCAGGCGCCCGTCATGCCCGAGGAGGACCCCGACGACCTTCCCTTCTGAGGCCGCCGCAGCGGACCCTGCTGCAAGCGAGCCTGCACGACCCGAGTGTCGTGCGGGCTCGCTTCGTTTTCGGAGGAGAGGTGAGCCGCGTGACGACGAGACGGAACGGGATACAGGGTAGGGGAGCCGAGAGACGACGTGGAGGAGTAAAAAGGTGCGGGAGGGGGCCGGAGCTGAGTGCCGCTGGAGGCCCGACCGGTATGGAAAAGGGGCTCAGCGCGTTGCCCGTTCGCGGCGGAAGCGGAGCGGCGAGCAGCCGGTCTGCCGGACGAAGAACTTCCCGAAGGCCGACTGGTCGGAGAAGCCGAGCGTATCGGCAATCTCCTTGATGTCCAGGTCCGAGCAGCTCAGCAGCCGCCGGGCATCGGCGCAGAGCAGCTCCGCCAGATGGGCCTTGACCGTGTGGCCCGTTACCTGCTTCACAATCCGCGAGAGGTAGGTGGGCGAGATGTGGAGCCGCCCGGCATAGAAGGCGATGTCGTGGGCCGTGCGGTAGTTCTTGACGGCCAGACGCTTGAAGCTGCGGAAAATTTCGTTGGGTCGCTTGACGAATGCCGGGGCGTTGGCCCGGTGGCGGTAGAGCAGACCGGCCGTCTGGAGCAGGAAGAGGCTGCAGAGGTGGCGGAGGATGGCTTCGTCGTAGAGCCCGCTCCCGGCCGGATGGGCCGGAAAGAGCGATGCGGTGAGCCGCAGTGCCCCGTATTGTGTCCCGTCGAGCCGAACGACCGGCAGCCGGTCGTCGCCCAGATACCCCGAAAGCTGGTTGTAGAGGGGCTGTCCGTCGGGCAGCGTGTCGAAGTAGTCGGGGTCGATGCAGATGCACTCCAGCGTGTCGTGCGCTCCGTCGAGCCGCAGCGTCGCCGTGCGGCTGGGCGAGAGCAGCAGCAGGTCGCCCTGTTGCAGCCTCCGCTCCCCTTTGCGGGGCTTCGACCCGGCGGCGCCACCCTTGTCGCCCTTCTCCCTGTCGCCTTTGTCGGTGTCCCGGCTGTCGGCTGCGCAGAGGGGCTCTCCAGCCTTCGGGACGGCCGTGTCGGCTCCTTCGGCTATCAGCGCGCTGCCCCCCGTACAGAGGACGAAGTGAAATCCCCGCTCCAGCACCAGGCTCCTGCCCGATGTGCCTCCGCCGGAGGCCGTGCCGCAGTAGACCGGCGCGCCGGCGGTTACGGGGTGCAGAAAGTCGGGAAGCGGAATTTGCATGCGGATGGACGGAGATTTGTTCCGTAAAGGTACGATTTGTTTCGTTTTTTACCAAACTGAGTCGCATATTTGTGTCGGAATGACCGAAAACTGTGCGAACTTTGTCGCCTGAACATTCAAACGGGAATACCCATGGACCGATATCTTTTCAGGCGCTATGCCCTCTTCGTCCTGTCGCTCTTCATCAATGCGCTGGGCGTGGCCTTCATCACCAAGGCGTTGCTGGGCACCTCACCCATCACGAGCGTGAACTACGTGCTGAGCATGTTCACGCCGCTCACGATGGGGCAGTGGACCATCCTGCTCAACCTCACCTTCGTGCTGCTGGACCTCCTCTTCATGACGCGCGAGGATTTGCGCCGCGAACGCACCTCCTACCTGCTGCAGATTCCCATCTCGCTCAGCTTCGGACTCTTCATCGACTGCGCCATGTTGATGCTCTTCTGGCTCGAGCCTGTGGCTTATGCGGCCAAGCTGCTGTGGCTCATCGTCGGGTGCTTCATTCTGGCGGCGGGCATCGCGCTCGAGGTGCGGGTCAACGTGGCGATGACGGCCGGCGAATATCTGGTCCAGGTCATCTGCCGCCGCCACCACTTCGACTTCGGCTATACGAAGCTGGCCTTCGACCTGACGCTGGTGCTGCTGGCCTGCCTGCTCTCCTACCTCTTCATGTCCGATATCCGCGGTGTGCGCGAGGGTACGGTCGTGGCGGCGCTCGCCGTGGGGCCCATCGTCCACTTTTTGACCCCCTGCTTCCGGCGGCTCGACCATTGGACGGGGCTCGATGGTGCGGCGGGCCAAGGAACGGCCGCAGCTCCGGATGCCGACCATGCCGTGATAACGATTGCCCGCGAATTCGGCAGCGGCGGCCACCGCCTGGGCGAGCTGCTTGCGCGTGAGCTGCACCTGCCGCTCTACGACCGTCAGTTCATCCGTCTGGCGGCGCAGAAGAGCGGCGTTGACGAGCGCTACATCGTCGAGAACGAGCAGTCAATCCCCTCCTTCTGGCTCAAGTGCATCCTCTCGTCGGGCACACGGGCCGGACGCGGCCTCTCTACCGACGACGTGCTCTTCGTTGCCGAGAGCAAGATTGTGCAGGAGCTGGCCGCCAAGGGGCCCTGCATCATCGTCGGCCGCTGCGCCGACTTCGTGCTGCGCTCCTCGCCGCGGGTGCTCCGCATCTTCTGCTGCTGCGACCGGGCGGATGCCGTGGCCCGCTGCGTCGAGGAGTATGACCTTCCCGAATCGGAGGCCGAGGCCGAAATCGAGCGCGTCAACCGCAACCGCAGCAACCACTATGAGTTCTATACCGGGCAGCGGTGGTCCGACCCGCACCACTACGACCTGATGGTCAATACGGGGCATGTTTCGCTTGAGGCCGCTGCCGCCCTCATTCGGACGATGTACCGCGAGCGGTGCGGCAGCGCGAAGCCGAGCGGCACGAAGTAGAGCGGCGAGAAGTAACGGCTGTGTGACCGAAGCGCCGAAAACGGTACGGGCCGGAATCCCCATGATGGATTCCGGCCCGTATTGCGTTTCCTTTCGTTGGGCGTGCGTCCGCTACTCGCCGCGAAGGGTCAGCCGCGCCCGTTTGAGCCCCGGCGAGGTGGCCTCCACCGTGATTTCGCCCGGCGTGCCGTCCGAGACGATGATGGCGGTCATCATGCCCGAGAAGAGCTTCATGTGCGGCTCCTGGAACGATTCGAGCGATGTGGGGTCGCCGTTGGCTCCGGCGCGGTAGCGGCCGTTGCCCGTCACGCGGAACCGGATTTCGTTGTCGGCCGTCGGGCAGGGGTTCCCGTTGCGGTCGACGACGCTCACCGTCACGAAGATGAGGTCCTTGCCGTCGGCCGCCATCCGTTCGCGGTCGGGCGTCAGCACAATCCGGCTGGGCTTGCCCGCCGTGCGGAGCTCGCGCTCGGCCACGGGACGCCCTTCGGCGTCGTAGGCCACCACACGCAGCGTGCCGGGCTCGTAGCGCGTATCCATCCACATGAGCCGGTAGCGGCGCTGACGGGCGAAGCTGTTGAGCGAGAGCGAGTCGCCGCTGTTGTCGACCTTTACGGAGAAATCCTTGCTGCGGCGTCCCTGGCTCTTGCCGTTGATGAAGAGCTCGGCCGAGGGGTAGTTCGTGTAGACGAAGACGGGGGTCGTCTCCCCCTCGCGTCCGGGCCAGGTCCAGTGGGGCAGGATGTGGAGCGTCTCTACCTCGGGATTCCAGTGGCTGCGGTAGAGCCAGTAGCGGTCCTTCGGCAGACCCGCCAGGTCGATGATGCCGAAGAGCGACGAGTGGCTCGGCCAGTCGGAGTAGTAGGGGGTCGGCTCGCCCAGATAGTCGAAGCCCGTCCAGACGAATTCGCCCATGCAGTAGGGCAGGTCGTCGTGCTGGATGAAGTCATCCTCCGGAAGGTTCGACCAGCCGCAGTGCTCCACATCGTACGACGAGGCCTGATGGTCGTCGTAGCGGTGCATCGAACGCCGCACGACGGGGAACTTGTAGACGCCGCGCGAACTGAGCGTCGAGGCGGTCTCGCTGCCCAGAATCATCCGCTGCGGCAGCTTGGCGTAGTTCTCGGGATACTTGTGCGGGCGGTAGTTGAAGCCGGGGATGTCCATCACGGCGGCCATGTTGTTGTTCACCACCGCATCGGGGGCATCCATGCCCTGCGTCACGGGGCGTGTCGGGTCCTCGCGGTGGCAGATGCTCTGGAGCCGGAGCGTGAGCTTCGGACCCCGGTCGCCGTCCCACTGGTCGGGCACCTCGTTGCCGATGCACCACATCACCACGCTGGGGGAGTTGCGGAAGTGGCGTACCAGATTGACCAGGTCGCGTTCGACCCACTCGTCGAAGTGGAGGTGGTAGCCGTTCTCGACCTTCGGGGCCTTCCATTCGTCGAACGATTCGGCCATCACCATCATTCCCATCTCGTCGCAGGCGGCCACCAGCTCCGGGGCGGGCATGTTGTGCGAGGTGCGGATGGCGTTGCAGCCCATCTCCTTGAGCAGCCGGACCTGACGCCGGATGCCCGCCTCGTTGGCAATGCCGCCCAGCGGGCCGAGGTCGTGGTGGTTGCAGACGCCGCGGAACTTCACCGGTTGGCCGTTGAGCAGGAAGCCCCGGCCCGGTACCGCTTCGACGGTGCGGATGCCGAAGCGCGTCGTATACTCGTCGCAGAGGCGGTCACCCTCGTAGAGCCGTGTGACGGAGGTGTAGAGTGCCGGCGTTTCGGGGCTCCACAGCGCGGGGTGCTCGACGATGAACTCCTGCTCGACGGCGTGGTTGTCGTAGCGCGTGCCGTCGGTGCGCGCCGAGGCGACGACCTCTCCCGCGGCGTTGCGCAGCTCCGTTGCGAGCGTATAGTCGGCCAGCGTCCGCCCCTCGGGCAGCACCACCTCGGTCCGCTGCCGTACGCGGGCGTGGTCGCCGGCGATGACGGGCGTGGTGATTTGCGTTCCCCAGACCGGGATGTAGGCCTCGCCCGTGGTGAGCAGATGTACGTTGCGCAGCAGTCCGGCGCCGGGGTACCAGCGCGACGACTCGGGCAGATTCTCGAGCCGCACGGCCAGCAGGTTCTCCCCGTCGGGACGGAGGTAGGGGGTGATGTCGACGTGGAAGGCGTTGTAGCCGTTGGGCCAGTAGATGGCCTCGTGGCCGTTGACGTAGACTCGGGCGTGGCTCATCGCGCCGTCGAAGAGCAGCGTGCAGCGGCCCCCTTCGCGCAGTTCGGGCGTCGTGAAGCGGAGCCGGTACCACCCCGTGCCGACAAAGGGCAGGCCGCCCGTGCGGCCGGCATGCTCCATCGCCTGGGTCTGGCCGTCCTGGGCGATGGCCGTGAGCTGGAGGTCGTTGCCGACGCTGAAGGGGCCGTAGATGGCCCAGTCGTGGGGCACGGTGACCGCCTGCCACGAGGAGTCGTCGAAGTCGTTGCGGGCAAATTCGGGCGCATCTTCGCGCGTGAAGAGCCAGCCCTGTTCGAGCAGCCGTTCGGTGCGCGGCTGCGCGAGGGCGGCGAGCGGAAGCAGCGCCAGCATCAGAAGCAGTTTTTTCATGGTGGGGAAATTCTGGTTTCGGGTGAGGTTTTGGTTGAGGCTTGGGTGTTGTTTCAAACCGTGGTGCGGACGTTGAGCCGCTCCCAGAGCCATTCGGGCAGCCGCCGCCAGAAGAAGACCATCACGGCGTAGCGCCGGTCGATGACGATGCGCCGGCGGCGGTGTTCGAGCGCATGGACGATGCAGTCGGCAACCCGTCCGACGGGCATGAGCATCGGATAGTGGTTGGCCTTGTTCAGCAGCGGCGTTGCGACGAATCCCGGGCGGATGTCCGTCAGGCGGATGTTGAGCCGCTCCATGTGGCTGAGCTGGGCCAGTGCGTCGATGTAGGTGTTCTGCATCCGCTTGGTGGCCGAGTAGGCCGGCGAGCTGCCCAGCCCCCGCGTCCCGGCAATCGAGCTGATGACGGCCAGATGGCCTCCGCCGTGGGCGCGGAACCAGCCGAAGGCGGCCGTCACCATCCGCACGAAGCCCTCGCCGTTGGTGCGCAGCGTCGCTACCTCAAGCGCGGGGTCGAGTTCTATGTTGCGGTAGCCGATTCCCGAGCAGTGGAGGTAGAGCTCCATCCCTCCGAGCCGCTCGATGAGCTCCTCGAGCCGTTGAGGTGCATCGTCCGACGTGACGTCGAGCGTTTGGTACTCCACGCGGTCGGGTGCCAGTGCGTGCAGCTCCTCGAGCGGTTCGATGCGGCGGCCGGCGACGCCCACGCGCCACCCCTTGCCGATGAAGCGTTTGGCCGTCTCGAGTCCGATGCCCGAGGTGGCGCCCACGATGACGATTCGTTTCATCTCCGGTTGCATTTTTTATTTGTTGCAAGGTACGGATTTTCGGCCGATTTTCAAGCTCCCGGCCGCAAAAAGCGCGCAGCAAAATATCCCCGTCACAAGTCGTATACAAAAAAGGAGCCTCCCGTCGGTCGGAAGACTCCCTGTTTGTATTCGCGTGCAGTCGTCTGCACTCACTCTTCGTCGATGGAGCGCTGCACGCACTCGATGCCCACCTTGCGCAACAGGTTGAGCCCCTCCTCCGAGCGGTATTCGTCGCTGTATACCACCCGCTTGATGCCGGCCTGGATGATGAGCTTCGAACACTCGATGCAGGGGGCTGCCGTGATATAGAGCGTCGAGCCGTCGCAGTTGTTGGCCGACTTGGCCACCTTCGTGATGGCGTTGGCCTCGGCATGCAGCACGTAGGACTTCGTCTTGCCCGTCTCGTCCTCGCAGATGTTCTCGAAGCCCGAGGGGGTGCCGTTGTAGCCGTCCGAGATAATCATCTTGTCCTTGACGATGAGCGCCCCCACCTTGCGGCGGACGCAGTACGAATTCTCGGCCCAGATGCGGGCCATTCTCAGATAGCGCAAGTCCAGCTGGCGCTGCTTCTCTTCCTGGTATCCCATGTGGCGGTGGTTTGTCCAACGGAGGAGGCGACGTGACGGACGCTCCCGTCCCCGCCGCCTCGCTCCGTCGGTTGTTGACGTTCGTTCAGGGTCGTGCTGCTACAGCCCCTTGCCGTGGCAGTTCTTGTACTTCTTGCCGCTGCCGCAGGGGCAGGGGTCGTTGCGGCCCACCTTCTTCTCGACGTGGATGGGCATCGGCTTCTGTTTCTCGCCCTGTCCGGCCTGTGCGGCAGCCTGCATGCGCGATGCCTGCAGACGGTTCACGTCGACCTTCGCCCGCTCGCGCTGCTGTTGCTGGCGCTGTGCGGCGGCCTCCGAGGCGCTGTCGCGCACCGGAATGTAGGAGCGGTTGAGTATCGAGAGCACCTCGCGGTTGACGCGGATGAGCATCTTCGAGAAGAGGCCGAACGACTCGAACTTGTAAATCAGCAGCGGGTCCTTCTGCTCGTAGGTGGCGTTCTGCACGCTCTGGCGCAGGTCGTCCATCTCGCGCAGATGCTCGCGCCAGGCGTCGTCGATGGTGGTGAACATCACCACCTTCGAGAATACCTTGTAGATTTCCGCACCGTCCGTCTCCTTGCACTTGCGCAGGTTGACCGGGACGTTGTAGCCCAGATGGCCGTTCGTCAGCGGGAAGTAGATGTCCGAATCGAGCTGCTCCTTGCGGTCCTCGTAGATGCGTTCCATGACCGGACGCACCGTGTCGGCCACCGCCTTCGCGCGGCGGGCATAGGCAGCCTTGAGGTCCTTGACAATCGCCTCGACCAGCTCGCCGGGCTTGGCCGCCTCGTAGGCCGCCTCGTCGAGCGAGGGCTCGATGGCCACCTCGCGGATGAGCTCCATGCGGAAGTCCTCGTAGCCGATGCCGCGGTTGGTCTCCACGAAGTTCTCGGCATAGTCGTACATGATGTTGTTCAGGTCAATCTCGATGCGCTCGCCGTAGAGTGCATGGCGGCGGCGCGTGTAGATGACCTCACGCTGCGAGTTCATCACGTCGTCGTACTCGAGCAGACGCTTGCGGATGCCGAAGTTGTTCTCCTCGACCTTCTTCTGGGCGCGTTCGATGGCGCGCGTCATCATGCCGGCCTGAATCACCTCGCCCTCCTTCAGACCCATGCGGTCCATCATCGAGGCGATGCGGCCCGAACCGAACAGACGCATCAGGTCATCTTCGAGCGAGACAAAGAACTGCGACGAACCCGGGTCGCCCTGACGTCCGGCACGACCGCGCAGCTGACGGTCCACGCGACGGCTCTCGTGGCGCTCCGTGCCGATGATGGCCAGACCGCCTGCGGCCTTCACCTCGGGCGTCAGCTTGATGTCGGTACCACGACCGGCCATGTTGGTGGCGATGGTCACCTGGCCCGTACGACCGGCCTCGGCAACAACCTGTGCCTCCAGTGCGTGCTGCTTGGCGTTCAGCACGTTGTGCTTGATGCCGCGGAGCTTCAGCATGCGGCTCAGCAGCTCCGAAATCTCGACCGACGTGGTGCCGACCAGTACCGGACGGCCCTGGCCCACCAGACGGACAATCTCCTCGATGACGGCGTTGTACTTCTCGCGCTTGGTCTTGTAGACGAGGTCCTGGCGGTCGTCGCGGATGACGGGGCGGTTGGTCGGGATGACCACCACGTCGAGCTTGTAGATGCTCCAGAACTCCGAAGCCTCCGTCTCGGCCGTACCGGTCATACCGGCCAGCTTGTGGTACATGCGGAAGTAGTTCTGCAGCGTGATGGTGGCGAAGGTCTGCGTGGCGGCCTCGACCTTGACGTGCTCCTTGGCCTCGATGGCCTGGTGCAGACCGTCCGAATAGCGGCGGCCGTCGAGAATACGGCCCGTCTGCTCGTCGACAATCTTCACCTTGTTGTCCATCACCACATACTCGACATCCTTCTCGAACATGGCGTAGGCCTTCAGCAGCTGGATGACCGTATGGACGCGCTCCGACTTGATGGAGTAGTCGTTGATGACCTCGTCGCGCTTCTGCGCCTTCTCCTCGGGCGAGAGCGAACTCTTCTCGAGCTCGGCCACCTCGGCGCCGATGTCGGGCAGCACGAAGAAGCCGTCCTCGTTGAAGTATTTCGAGAGCACCTCGTGACCCTTGTCGGTGAGCTCCACCGAGTTGAGCTTCTCGTCGATGACGAAGTAGAGGTCGTCGGTGATTTCGGGCATGCGGCGGTTGTTGTCCTGCATGTAGATGTTCTCGGTCTTCTGCATCAGCGCCTTGATGCCCGTCTCCGAGAGGTACTTAATCAGCGGCTTGTACTTGGGCAGACCCTTGTGCACGCGGTAGAGCTTCACGCCGCCCTCCTCGGTCTTGCCCTCCGAGATGAGCTGCCGCGCCTCGGCCAGCAGCGAGGTGACCAGCGCGCGCTGGAGGTTGTAGAGGTGCTCGATGGCGGGGTTGTACTGCTCGAAGAGCTGGTCGTCGCCCTTGGGCACGGGGCCCGAGATGATGAGCGGCGTACGGGCGTCGTCGATGAGCACCGAGTCGACCTCGTCGACGATGGCGTAGTGGTGCTTGCGCTGCACGAGGTCCTTGGGCGACGAGGCCATGTTGTCGCGCAGGTAGTCGAAGCCGTACTCGTTGTTGGTACCGAAGGTGATGTCGGCCATGTAGGCGCGGCGGCGGGCCGGCGAGTTGGGCTGCGTGTCGTCGATGCAGGCCACCGACAGTCCGTGGAACTCGTACATCGGGCCCATCCACTCGGAGTCACGCTTGGCCAGGTAGTTGTTGACCGTCACCACGTGTACGCCCTTGCGGGCCATGGCGTTGAGGAAGACGGGGAGCGTCGCCACGAGGGTCTTGCCCTCACCCGTGGCCATCTCGGCGATTTTGCCCTTGTGGAGCACCACGCCGCCGAAGAGCTGGACGTCGTAGTGGACCATGTCCCACTTCACGTCGTTGCCGCCCGCCTGCCAGTGGGTGGCGTATATGGCCTTGTCGCCGTCGATGGTGACGAAGTCCTTCGTGGCGGCCAGCTCGCGGTCGAAGTCGTTGGCCGTCACCACGACCGTCTCGTTCTGGGCGAAGCGGCGGGCCGTATCCTTCATGATGGCGAAGGCTTCGGGGAGGATTTCGTCGAGCTTGACCTCGATTTTGTCGTCGATGCGCTTGGTCGTATCGTCAATCTCCTTCGAAATCTTCTCCTTCTCGTCGAGCGAGATTTCGGGCTTCTCCAGCTTCGCCTTCAGCTCCACGATGCGGGCTTCGTCGTCGGCGATGTAGTCGGCAATCTGCTTCATGAGCCCGGCGCTGCGGGCGCGGAGTTCGTCGTTCGAGAGGGCCTCGATAGAGGGGTAGACGGCCTTGATTTTCTCGATGTAGGGTTCGATTTGTTTGCGGTCCTTGTCGGCCTTCGAGCCGAAGACGAGTTTGATTAAACTGGCAAGTATATCCATAAGAGTTTTGTTGTTGTTTTCTGTTGCGTGTGCGGTTATGACCGTAAATCCTACAAAAGTACACATTTTTCGCGAAAAGCGCAAACCTACGGACCAAACTCTGCGAATATCTTTGCGTTTGCCCCTTCGGACGGCCGGCGGCAGCGGCTCTCGGCCGCCGGGCTGTTCCCGCCCGGTCCGCGGTCCCGGAGCGGGCCGGGAGGCCTTTCAGGACAGGATGGAAAGAGCTCTGAGAGCCCTTTGATAGTGGGGCGGAAGGGCTCCGGGGAGGCCTTGCCGGAAGAGGCTGAAAGGGCGTCGGGTAAAAATTTCGGGCCGTGGCGACCGTTTGCCGCCACCTTTTCGTATCTTTGTTCCACGATGATACGCAAGGCAAACTGCAAAATCAACCTCGGGCTCGACGTGTTGCGCCGCCGCGAGGATGGATACCACGAGCTCGAGACGGTGATGTTTCCCGTGCGCGGGCTCTTCGACGAGGTGGAGGTCCTCCCCTCGGCCTCGGCCTTCACGCTGCGGAGCGAGGGGCTGACGGTCGACTGCGACCCCGAGGAGAACATCTGCATGAAGGCCTGCCGCCTCATGCAGCGGCACTACGGCATCGCGGGTGCGGAGGTGCGCCTTAGGAAGCTGGTCCCCTTCGGGGCGGGGCTCGGCGGCGGCTCGTCCGACGGCACGGCGGTGCTGCTGGCCCTCGACGAGCTCTATGCCCTTCATCTCTCGGAGGAGGAGCTCATCGCCCGGGCCGCCGAGCTGGGGAGCGATACGGCCTTTTTCGTGCGCAATACGCCCCAGCTCTGCACGGGTCGCGGCGAGGTGATGCACCCCTTCGCGGTCGACCTTGCGGGGCTGACGCTTCTGGTGGTGAAGCCCCGGGAGGGGGTTTCGACGCGCGAGGCCTATGCCGGCATCCGTCCCCGGGTGCCCGAAACGCCCCTTGGCGAGCGGCTGCGGCTGCCCGTTGCGGAGTGGCAGGGGCGCGTGACCAACGACTTCGAGACGACGGTCTTCGCCCGCCATCCCGCCATCCGTGAGGTGAAGGAGCGGATGCTTGCCGCCGGAGCACTCTACGCTTCGATGTCGGGGAGCGGCTCGGCCGTCTTCGGGCTCTTTGAGGAGCCGGCGCCCGACTTTCCGCTGCTCGAGGGCGAGTTCCTCCACCGCGAAACGATTCGCTGAGGCGGCCGCACGCGGCAGACGGAGGCGCTGTCGAGGCTTCGTTCCGTCGCGATAAAAAAGGCGGATGACCTTCCGTGAGGGTCATCCGCCTTTTCGTTGGCTTTCGGGCGGGGTGGAATTACTGCTCCTGCTTCGGAACGGGAATCTTGTCGATGCGGCGCTGGTGGCGTCCCCCTTCGAACTCGGCCGAGAAGTAGGCGTCGAGGATGGCTACGGCCTCGTCGTTGGTGATGAAGCGGGCCGGAAGCACCACGATGTTGGCGTTGTTGTGGCGGCGGATGAGTGCCCCGATTTCGGGAGTCCAGGCCAGACCGGCGCGGATGCCCTGATGCTTGTTGAGCGTGATGGACATGCCGACGCCCGTGCCGCAGAGTGCGATGCCGAGGGGCACCTGACCCGACTCGACGGCCTCGGCCAGCGGGTGGGCGTAGTCGGGGTAGTCGACGCTCTCGGGCGAATCGGTCCCGAAGTTGAGCACTTCGTAGCCCTGGGCACCCAGGTAGCCCACCAGAAACTCCTTCATCTCGTAGCCGGCGTGGTCGCTGGCGATTCCTATTTTTTTCTCCATAATCGTGTGGTGAGTTTTTTTATCGAAGACAAATATAGCAATTATTGGCTCTCGACCGAGGGTCGGGCTCCTGTTTTTTTCGACACGTTCTCGACATGCCGCCGCTCGGCGGGGAGGCCGCCGGACGCCGGCCGACCTCCGGCTTCGTCTCCTTGTGCCCGTTATTTCCGGGTTATCAGCTCGTTGAGGAGCGCTCCCCGGCCGGGACAGCACCGCTCGAACCATGCGGCGAAGTCTTCATACGCGAGCGGATGCCTGCCGCAATATTCCCGGTAGAAGCCGGCGATGGCCTCCGTGAGCCTGTCGTATCCGATGTGTCGGGCGAGGCGGTCGAGCAGCAGCGGCCCCTTGCGGTAGACGACCGTATTGTTGTCGTTGCGGACCATCGCGATGAGCGGCTCGTCGCCGGGCGTCCCCTCGATTGCGCGGTACTCCCGCTCGCACCGCTCCAGCTGTGCGCGGTAGGCCTCCTCCCCGAAGTGGTGGCGGATGAACATCAGGGTCATGAACTCGTTGAGCGACTCCTTGATGAAGTAGGCGCCCGGCTCTCCGTCGTCGATGAGCAGCGTCCATTCGCCCAGCCAGCGGTGGCCGATTTCGTGGACCAGCGGATAGATGTCGGGGTAGGTCGAGAACTTCTCCTGCGAGGCGGAGATGAAGCCTATGTTGTAGCGGTTGCTGAAGCCCTTGCCGTCGTGGAAGAGGAAGGTCGGGAGCGAGGGGATGTTCCTCTGCGGCGCGCGGTACGTTTCGCCGTATATCCGGCCGAAGTAGTCGGTGGCGGCCTGCGTCAGCGTGAGCAGCTCGTTGCGGCGCTCCGGTGTGCACTCCATGCCGGCGAGCTGATAGATATCGATGTCCCCGCCGGCGGTTGCCTCGGCGGAGTGCGTGTAGGCCTCCGTGCGGAAGAATGCCAGCGAGAGCGACTGGGCCAGCATCCCCTTCACCGTGCAGGCATGGCGGCCCGCGTCGATGCGTCGGAGCGGATAGGAGCCGAGCAGCGAGAGCGAGTCGGGAGTGCGCACTTCGAGGGTCAGCTCCATCCGTCCGTTTGTCGGGATGGGGTAGTAGAACTCGCCGTAGCTGGTCTCCCAGAGCTCGGCGTTACCGGCCCCGTAGATGAAGAAGGCCGACAGGTTTGTGTAGTTGTAGCTCATCCTTACCGGCACGCTTTGCGCTCCGCTTCTGCGCAGAAGGAGCCGTTTGTCGGCCGCGTCGTAGCGCGCTTCGAGCCGGGGGTTGGCTCCGAATGTCAGGTGCTCGACGGAGAGCTCCGGGTCGCCGCCGAAGGCGAGGGCCACGCTGTCGGCCTCCTCAAAATCGAGCCTGAAGGAGCAGTCGACGCGCATGTTGGCCGCATCGCAGCCCCGCTTGTCGATGATGAGCGTGTAGTCGCTGATTCTCTGCGCCCGGGCCTCCGGCATGGTGCCGAGGGCTGCAGCCAGAAGCAGTGCAAATGCAAGTTTTTTCATCGTGGCCGTTCTCAGGTGTCGAACAAAGATAGGAAAAATTCCTTCGCACGGAGGGTGCTTCGGCGAAAAGTGTTAATTTTGCCGCAGCCGCCTTCGGGCCGCCGTCGCAACCCTTGCGCGGTTTTTGCCGCGTGAGCCTCCGTACCGAACCGCATGAAAACCCTGCTGGCCATACTGGGCGCCGTGTCGCTTGCGCTGGGCATCGCCGGAATCTTCCTTCCGCTGCTGCCTACCACCCCCTTTCTGCTGCTTTCGGCGGCTCTGTGGGTGCGCAGCTCGCCGCGCCTCTACGCCTGGCTGCTCGCCCATCCGCGGATGGGCCCCTACATCCGCGACTTCCGCGAACACCGCGCCATTCCCCTGCGGGCGAAGCTCCTCTCGCTCACGCTGCTCTGGCTGACCTTGGGGTTCTGCGCCCTCTTCGTCGTGGCGCCGTGCCGTTGGGCGCAGACGGGGCTCCTGCTGCTTGCCGGCGGCATCACGTGGCACATCCTCTCCTACCGGACTGCAAAAAAGAGGTGATTTTTTCGCTCAATATGTCCCGAAAGTTGGTTCGATTTGTCTGCCTCCGTGTCGCAGGTACGGAAATTTCGCTTATCTTTCGTATACCATCAAAAATTAACCCTTAGCCCTATGTATGTACAGCTCTCTCTTTGCAGGAGGCTTGTGCTTTCTGCCTCTGCGCTTCTGCTTTTTGGCTCCTGCAGCGATTCGGACGACTCCGCTGCGGAGCAGCCGCTGAGTTTCCAGGTCTCCGTCTCCGACGCGACGATGACCGGTGCCACCGTCACGGTCGACCCCTCGGGCGAAGGCACCTACTACGTGTCGGTCGACAACCGTGCCGAGGTGGATGCCCTCTGCGCCACCGACGAGGAGTATATCGCCATGAAGCTCGACTTCATCCGCGTGATGGCCGGTGTGAACAAACTCTCGGTCGAAGAGTACCTCCGACGCGAGCTCCGCAGCGGCCGCTCCGTCATTCAGGAGACTGACCTCTACTACGATACGGAGTACTGTGTCGGGGTCTTCGGCCTCGATGCCGACGGTACGGTGACCACCGGCCTGGCGCGCTCCTACTTCCGCACCGAAACCTTCGCCCCCTCGGCCGAGTGTCAGTTCATCATCCAGGAGGTTGCGTGCACCGCCTCGTCGATTGAGGTCGAGGTGGGGGCCTCGGACGCCTCGGTGCGCTACTACGCCTCGGTGATGAGCGCCGACGAGTTCTCTTCCTACGATACGGTGAACGAGGCGGTCTCCGACATCATCTTCTCGGCCGAGCTCTTCGACGACGTCGACTGGTCGGACCCCTCCTATACCCACACGGGCCGCAACCGGCTGCTCTTCGAGGGTCTTGAGGCGTCCACGGAGTATGTCGTCATCGTCTTCGGCATCAGTTCGGAGGGCGAACAGACGACCGAAGCGGCCACGGCGACCTTCTCGACCACGGCCGCATAGGCGCCGCAGCGTTTCACAACGCACCTCTCTCCGGCTTTCTCCATTTGCCGAAGGATGTACCGTCCCAACTCCTTCGGTCCAAACCCCTTCGGCCCAACCCCTTCGGCCCGGCGTACGGCTTCGCATCCGGCTCCATGAACGGAACGGCATGGAACGATGCGGAACAGAGAGGGCTGCCCGACAATTCGGGCAGCCCTCCGTTCTATTTTCGTTTCAGACCGGGCTGATTGGCTGGGAGGCTTCAGCTTCCTTCCATACCTCACCTCTATATCTCTTTACTCCTCCTCGTTTTCGTCCCGGTCCTCCCATCGTCCCGGTCCTCCCATCGTTCCGGTCCTCCCATCGTCCCGGTCCTCCCATCGCTCCGGCCCTCTCTTCGCTCCGGAGCCTCTCTCCGGCGGTATGTCGGTCGTCGTGGGCCTGCATTACATCCGTTACAACTGGGCGTCGGTCACGTCGAGCAGTTCGAGCATCGTGTACTTTACGATGAAGCGTCCCGGCTCTTCCGGCGCTGGGGTTACCGAGGTACCGATGCGCAGCCGGTAGATATGCCCCTCCTCGTAGTCGAAGCCGTCGATGGGCCACGGCCAGGGCTGCCACTCGGTCACTACGCCGTAGTCGGGCAGGCGGACGCTCAGATAGTCCACCCCGTCGACGTGCGAAAAGCTGGGGCCCACCTCCATCGTGAATTCGGGATAGTATTCCGTCGGGATATTCGAGGAGGCGGGGCGTTTTTCGTAGAGCTCGACCAGCGCGTATTTGGACGACGGAGCGTCGGCCATCGGCTCGGCCACGGGATTGATGCGTACGCGGATGCGGTACTCGTAGCCCGGCTCGTAGGTGAACCCCTCGATGTTGTCGAACATCGGGCGCCAGGCGGCCGACTCGTCGGTGCGAATCATCAGCGCCGGCTGGAGGTTGAAGACTCCGTGGGCAATGCCCATCTCGGAGGCTACGGTCCAGAGCTCGACGCGCTCCTCGTCCCTGGCGCACGAGGCGAAGGCGAGTGCGATGAGCGTGGAGCAGAGTATCAGGATTCGTTTCATGGGCGCGGTTGTTTTTCGGGAAGGCGTGGCCTTGCGTCTGTCGTTAACGTGCTTCTGTCGTTAAAACGCCGGGCCCACTCCCATACTGCGTAAAGATACGAAAAAAACGGGAGAAATCCCGTTTTTTTTCTTGTTTTTAGCATGTTGGACTCTTTTGCCGTCGGTCCGGACGCTTTCGTGTGACCCCCGTCTCCATCGCCGGGTCGGCAGCCCTCCGTGCAGCCCTTTTGCCTCCGCTCCGCCCTTTCTGACGCCGCTCACAGGTAGCGCTCGGCCACGCTGACCAGAAATCCGAGCAGCAGGGCGTTGAGGAGCAGCAGGGGAATCGTCTTGCGCTCCTTGCCCGCCAGCGCGAAGAGCGTCGGGAGCTGCAGCATGAGCATGATGGCCATTCCGTCGGCCCACCAGGGCAGGTAGGGCAGCTTGGCGTAGAAGGTCAGCACCGAAGCGAAGAGGCAGACCAGAAAGGTCGCGATGGCTGCGTGTGCCGCCGCCCGCTGGTAGAACATCGGAATGACGGTCAGCGCGCCGGCCACGGCTCCGACGACGAGCGAAAGGGTGAAGTGGTCCATCGCCGGTTCCTATTTGGCGGCCCGCTTGCGGTCCACCTCGTGCAGCAGAATCTTGCGCAGACGCATGGCGTGGGGCGTCACCTCGACGTATTCGTCCTCCTTGATGTACTCGAGCGCCTCTTCGAGCGTGAAGACCTTCGGCGGCACGATGACCGCCTTGTCGTCCGAGCCCGAAGCACGCATGTTGGTGAGCTGCTTGGCCTTGGTGACGTTTACCGTGATGTCGTTCTGACGCGTGTGCTCGCCGATGACCTGGCCCTCGTAGACCTGCTCCATGGGGGAGATGAAGAAGCGGCCGCGGTCCTGCAGCTTGTCAATCGAGTAGGCGTAGGCCGTACCCGTCTCGCTCGAGATGATGGAGCCGTTGGTACGCATCTCGATGTCGCCCACCCACGGTTCGAAATCCTTCAGACGGTGGGTCATCACCGCCTCGCCGGCCGTGGCGGTCAGCATGTTGGAGCGCAGGCCGATGATGCCGCGCGAGGGGATGTCGAACTCCAGCCGCACGCGGTCGCCGTTCGACTCCATGTTGGTCAGCGTGCCCTTGCGCTTGGTGGCCAGCTCGATGACCGTACCCGAATACTGCTCGGGGCAGTCGACCGTCATCTCCTCGATGGGTTCGCACTTGCGGCCGTCAATCTCCTTGATGATGACGCGCGGCTGGCCCACCTGCAGTTCGTAGCCCTCGCGGCGCATCGTCTCGATGAGCACCGAGAGGTGCAGCACGCCGCGGCCGAAGACGTTGAACGAGTCGGCCGTCGGGCCGGGCGTTACGCGCAGCGCGAGATTCTTCTCCAGCTCGCGGTCGAGACGCTCCTTGATGTGGCGCGAGGTGACGTACTTGCCGTCCTTGCCGAAGAAGGGGGAGTTGTTGATGGTGAAGAGCATCGACATGGTCGGCTCGTCGATGGCGATGGGGGGCAGCGGCTCGGGGTTGTCGTAGTCGCAGATGGTGTCGCCGATTTCGAAGCCCTCGACGCCCGTGATGGCGCAGATTTCGCCGCACGGCACCTCGTCGACCTTCTTCTTGCCCAGACCCTCGAAGACCATCAGCTCGCGGATTTTGGTCTTCTGCATCGTCACGCCGTCACGGCTTGCGAGCGTAATGTTCTGGCCCGCACGCAGCGTGCCGCGCGTGAGCTTGCCCACGGCGATGCGGCCCGTGTAGGGCGAGTATTCGAGCGAGGTGATGAGCAGCTGGGGAGTTCCCTCGGCCACCACCGGTTCGGGAATCTCGTCGATGATGGCGTCGAGCAGCGGGACAATCGAATTCGTGGGTTCGTTCCACTTGTGCGACATCCAGCCCTGCTTGGCCGAGCCGTAGATGGTCTTGTAGTTGAGCTGGTCCTCGGTGGCGTTGAGCGAGAACATCAGGTCGAAGACCTGTTCGTTGACCACCTCGGGGCGGCAGTTGGGCTTGTCGACCTTGTTGATGACGACGATGGGCTTCTTGCCCAGCGCCAGCGCCTTCTGCAGCACGAAACGCGTCTGAGGCATCGTCCCCTCGAAGGCGTCGACGAGCAGCAGCACGCCGTCGCACATGTTGAGCACGCGCTCCACCTCGCCGCCGAAGTCGGCGTGTCCCGGGGTGTCGATGATGTTGATTTTGTAGTCCTTGTAGATGACCGAAACGTTCTTCGAGAGAATCGTGATACCGCGTTCACGTTCCAGGTCGTTGTTGTCCAGAATCAGTTCGCCGGTCTGCTTGGCGTTGTCGCGCAGAACGTGTCCGGCAAGTATCATTTTGTCAACGAGCGTGGTCTTTCCGTGGTCCACGTGTGCAATAATGGCGATATTGCGTAGTTTTTGCATAGCTATGGATTTAACGCTGCAAAGGTAGCAATTTCTCGGTAAAATATGCTACTTTTGTTTTATTGATGATAAACGGGAATGCGCATGAAGCCAGCTTTTGAAATCCGTGAACGCAGCCGGGTCTACGTGGGACCCGTCGGCGACCTGCTTACGGGGGCGCTGCCCGAGGGGCGCGTGGTGGTGGTGACCGATGCCACGGTCGAGCGCTTCTTCGCGCCGCTGCTCGCCCCCTACGAACGGCTGTTAGTCGGTCAGGGCGAGGCCTCGAAGACGCTCCGCACGGTCGGCGAACTCTACGAGCGGCTCATCGACCTGGGGGCCGACCGTTCGACCTTCATCCTGGGGGTCGGGGGCGGCATCGTCACCGACGTGGCGGGGTTCGTCGCCTCGACCTACATGCGCGGCCTGCGCTTCGGCTTCGTGGCCACCACGCTGCTGGCCCAGGTCGACGCGAGCGTCGGCGGCAAGAACGGCGTGAACGTGGCCGGATACAAGAACATGGCGGGCTGCTTCGCCCAGCCAGACTTCGTCGTCTGCGACCCCGCGATGCTGTGCACGCTGCCCGACAGGGAGTTCCGGGCCGGACTGGCCGAGATGGTCAAGGCGGCGCTCATTGCCGACGGCGACCTCTTCGCCGCGCTCGAGCGGAGTTCCTTTGCGGCGCTGCGCGAGGCTCCGGAGCAGCTCCGCGACCTCATTACGGCCGCCATCCGGGTCAAGGCCGACATCGTCGGACGCGACGAGCGGGAGCGGGGCGAGCGGCGCAAGCTCAATCTGGGCCATACGCTGGCCCATGCCATCGAGAAGTGTTCGGACCGCATGAACCACGGTGAGGCGGTGGCCGTGGGAATCGCCCTCATGGCGGGTGCCGCCCAGCGGCTCGGACTGCTCGATGCGGCGCAGTGCGACCGCATCGTGGGGCTGCTCGAACGGCTGGGGTTCGACCTGCAGCCCCCCGTTCCTCTGGAGCGGCTGCTCCGCGAGGCGGGACACGACAAGAAGAGCGAGCAGGGGACGCTCCACATCGTGCTTCCGGCCGGTATCGGCGACTGCGTGGTGCGCGACATCCCGACGGCGGAGTTTGCGACGCTCTTTACGGATGCCCGGTAGCGAAGGGCTGCCGGGGCTCCGAAGCATGGATGCGCCGGCAAGGGGGCATTGCGAAATATGGAGAAGAGGTCCGGCCGGCACGCATGCCGGCCGGATCTCTTTTTTCTATCCGAAATGTTGTTGCGGAGCCCCGTTCACGAGGCCCCCGTT